>Ga0209373_10005637_pt1 | contig 10136 bp, 5 predicted proteins | sample Higcelweek5metaG_FD_187173 | JGI IMG/M metagenome (GOLD analysis project Ga0209373, IMG submission 187173) | Freshwater pond sediment microbial communities from the University of Edinburgh, under environmental carbon perturbations - High... | ecosystem: Environmental > Aquatic > Freshwater >...
ACTGGAGTTGGTAATAGCGATGATGTCTCCCTGCAGGTTCTTGTAGAAGTAGTAGGGCGTGCCGTTGTACTTCAGTCCGCAGATGCCGTCCTCGTTATCATACAGATAATCCAGCGCTGCTGTACCATAGGTCTCACGCAGAATATTGGCTCCGTCAATAACATACTTGTGTTCCACACCATTGACTGTTTTGCCTGTTCTGGTTCCATTCGCATTGTAGGTATAAGTAATGGTATTGCTGTTACCAACTGCGCTCTTGAGCTGTCTGCCTTTTTCCCATGCGAAGGTATACCCTCTGTAGAGAGTGGGATTGCCGCCGGCGTCATAGGTAATATCTATCCCGTTATACGCAGTCAGCTTATCCTTCCAGTCGGTATCACCATAGGTATAGGTATTTTGCTCAATAAGGAATAGCGGTCGAACTGTATCCGAATGAGAATACCTCGCTGATATAGTACTATACCAGCGAGGTGAAGTCAACGCAGATGAACTATCCTCTTGTATTATTTTTCCTTTTCAACTATACTAATTGAATTTGGGAAAATCAAATTAGGTAATAATAGCGATGAAAGAAATTGAGTTATTACTAAAATGGTTATTACTATTAATATTTCGCAATAAATGTTATCAATTGACCAGCTATCTTTAGTATAAATACATATTCCGGTTCCAATTAAATTACCAACAAAAGAAGATATAGAGGAATAAATATTCCAGCTTAAATTTGATCCGCATTTGGGGCATCTATATATCTTTTGAAATGAAAGTTTAAATAACCACTTTTTTGATATTGGGTTATTGCATTTAGGGCAACCAAAGTTAACCATTTATAAAATCCTCCTTAACCCCAATTATGTGTTCTATATAGGCTATGAATAGTAATAGACCCATCTGGAGCTGTAACTATATTGATATTATGCCCTTTATATACTTTAGATCCGAATACTTTCTCAGGTATGTAAACATAATATGTTTCCTTATAATACCATCCTACCTGAGCACTAGGTGCATAAGAGGTTGCACCACTAGCAAATACTGAAATCACTTGATAAATCGCACCTGCGCCCCATGTAAGTGCCAACAAAAAGCAACTAACCCAAACACCTCTTGCATAATTTTTATTATTACTATCCATTTGTGATAAATAATAATAATACGAATTATATCGGTAATTAAATCCCATATAATCAAAAAAATCTCCTCGATCCATTGATATAATTCCTTTCGTATTATACCATTTATCTAAATAAAACCTTTTTGATGTGGTTCCCACCTTAACACGATAATATTTTCTCGTCTTAAGAAACTTATACGTGACGCTTGCGCCGCCAGAATCTGGTGAATTTCTAATCTTATATAATATTTCTATATATTTAGATGGATTTCCCTTACGGTCTTCTTCAACATATATTTTTTCTTGCGCGCAGTTCTTGAGAGTCCCCCAATATACATTTATTAAATAGCAGTATGTAGTCCCCGGAACAGCACCCTCATTCATATCTTGCGCTAATTGATTTAATGTTTGATAATCATATCCGCCTGCATCCTGTCTGGTTATTGGATTATTATTACAATATGCATATAGATCCATACTTAACGGTCTTTGTTTTAATTGTAGTATGTTTTGATCATCCGCATTCACAAACCGTCCAACCACAGCATCATAGTATCTGCTCTGCAGATAGTAGAAGCCGGTCTCGGCTGGACTAATCTATGTAGGCACATCAAATTATCTAAACCTCTATGCAGATTCTACCATATAAACAGCTTTGGCACAACATTTTCTGTGGATTCCATTTGCGAAAGAGGGCTTGCTTTAAAATGCCGTTGTCTTAATTAACAAGCAATGAATTTATACTCCTGTCGGAGTAAAATTCGCTTGTTCGGGGAATCCCCGAAAGCCCCTTGTCGCTGTTTCAATTGCCTTGCGGCAAAAGGCGACCTCTTTGCGACAGCATATATCTTTGCGATGAGTTTTAGGGAGTTTTCCTGACGGGCGAATTTGTGGTCTGTATCCACAAAATCATTGCTCGCTAAGACATGGTATCAGCTTGCTTGAATAACGTGGAAATCCCGCCGCCGCTTTAATTGTGGTGGCGGGATTTCTTACAAATATTTATAGGCTAAACAATTGATTTGAAACGATCTGTTTGATCTCATCAATGAACGATGTTCTTACTGTAATCAGGAAAGAATCATTTTCGCTTGCTTCCGGAATGCTCTCTATACAACACAACAAGAACGGCCATATTTCATTGAGACAAGCTTCGTTTTTATACAAATTCGTTTCAAAGAACTTTTTCAACGTCTCGCAATGTTCGGGACAAGTAATGAAAATATATCTTCCCTCGTATGTAGCGCAAGACCAACTGCCCAGCATTTTTTCTATTAGCGATAGATCCCTTGTTTCAAAAACTAGTTCAGGATATCGTTTCATATAAAACTTGCTTCTATCACCTTCATGATAAATATAAGGTAAATCTTTGACGCTTTCGAGTATTTCATCTATGCTAGTCGGTAGTCCGTAAGCCTTATAAAAAAAGCCTTTCCCTAAAAATATTTGCGATAGAATTGTACTGATAACTTGACCACTTGTATTATCATCTGACGATATTTCAAAAGAAAAATCATCATCATCCAATTGTGGCAACGCGTAATATTCTTTAATTTTGCCTCTAATAAAAATCATATTTATTACCACCATTTCATTGATTTAACATAATATATTGGCTTCTTCCATATTGTTTTTTGTCGGATTCCAGGCAACTTTACATCAACTTGGATATGGAAAAACAGCTCATTTGGATGAGGATAGTGCAACATAATCATTAATATATTGCTTATGTTTATCCCAAAGATATTTCCGTGCGTGTTAGGCGGAATCGCTTTTAAAGAAAACTTGGTTTTCTCAATTGCATTTATTGCTTTTAGCAATTTAGGTGCGTGTTTCAAAAGAAAAGATGGACCTAATACAGCACCAATTATTCCACCGAGAACGGCGAAAGCGGCGGTAATAATCGCAGTTGTTTTTCCATCCAATCCAAACATTTTACAGACTATAAAAGCCAACGCGCCAAACGCAGCTGCCCCAGCCACTCCGGTTATTAGTCTTGCTAACCACTCACCTGTGGGGTCGGCATGATTGACAGGATTATTCATACAGTAAGCGAAAAGGTTTGTTCCTAATATATAATCGCTTTGTGCAGCTAACATCAGAATCTGAGGATTATCCGCATTGATAAACCGACCGATTTCCGGATCATAGTAGCGTGAGCCTACATAGAAAAGTCCCGTCTCCGTATCCTGATAATACCCTCTGTATCTGAACGGATTGACGAAAGCAATGGATACGCTGCTGTCATCGAAATTGATGGTGCAGTCACCCCAGGCATCGTAGGAATACTTGGCGACTACATCACCGCTGGAGTTGGTGATGGCGATGATGTCTCCCTGCAGGTTCTTGTAGAAGTAGTAGGGCGTGCCGTTGTACTTCAGTCCGCAGATGCCGTCCTCGTTATCATACAGATAATCCAGCGCCGTTGTACCGTAGGTCTCACGCAGTATCTTCGTACCTTCCAGGACATACTTGTGTTCTACGCCATTGACTGTCTTGCCGGTACGGATACCCGATGCGTTGTAGGTATAAGTAAAAATATTACTGTTCTCTTTCGCGCTCTTGAGCTGTCTGCCCTTCTCCCATGCGAAAGTATATCCTCTGTAGGAGGTGGGATTACCGCCGGCGTCATAAGTAATATCTATCCCGTTATACGCAGTCAGCTTATCCTTCCAGTCGGTATCGCCATAGGTATAGGTATTCGTTCCCTTTGTAAGAATGTTGCCATAACTGTCATAAGTAAAGGTGGTCGTAACGTTATCGACGGTCTCGCTCAGCAGCTGTCCCTGCGCGTCATAGGTATAGCCGATGGTTTTGGTCGTGGTACCATTTTCTTTTTCCAAAATGCTTGTGATACGTTCTTCGTTGTCATAACCATAGCTGATGGTGCTGCCGTCCGCGAACGAGATCATGCTGACCAGGCTGGTGGTCGGAGAGGATTTCAGCTTACTGTTCGCCTCATGGGCACCGGTGACTTCTCCTGTCGTATAGCTGAACTGGCGGCTCAGGAAGCCTTTGCCCAGCTGCAGCTCGTCAAACTCCTTTCTTCCCAGATGATCGGTCTTGCTGTGAGAGGTAACGCCGGTAGGAAGCTTGGCGACGGTGTTGCCATCCTCAGAATGCTCATAGGTATAGACGTTTTCGCTTCCGTTTGCAGTCTGTATGCGCTTCTTCGTCAGCTGACCGTCGGAAGCATAGGTATAAAGAACGGTATTGACAATAACCTTGGCCGTGATGATCTCATTGGTAAGGGTAATATCGCTTTCGGTTGAACGGGAAATTTTACCGTTCTCATAATAGTAATTATATTCTTTTTCCAGCAAAATGTCAATACTGCGCACAATATTTCCACTGCCGTCGTAGATATACTTGTACCATGCGACTACTGCATCGCTCGCGTCTTTCCAGGTTTCCGCCATGATCTGTCCGATGCTGTTGTAGGTTGCATACATTTTATCGCCATTGGCATAGGTAACCTGTTTCAGTCTGCCGTTGCCGTTCTTATACGCATACTGCACAAGGGGTGTCGACAGTCCGACAATTCCGATGCTCTCCAGATTATGAAAATCGTTGTAGGCGAAGGCATAGCCCATACCGTCACCGCGGCTGATCCCGCTAAGTTGATCAAAGGTGTCATACGCATAGGCAGCATCCGCAAGCTGTGTATCGGCGCTGTCCTTTACCCTGATGGCAGTCGTTCTGCCGCCGGCGTCATAGTCATACTCCGTCTTGGTATCGCATCTGTCGGTTACTGTCGTTGTTCTGGAGGTGTCTTCATTCACTGTGTATACCGTCTTATTTCCTCTGGCATCGGTCTCCTCCAGCAGATCATTGCCGGCATTTTCAGGGGGCGTGCACAGATCATCGCAGTTATACTTAAACGCACGATAGATTGAGCCGAACTCGCCGTCTTTAAAGGTGGTTTCGGTCAGCGCATTTCCGAAAGCGTCCATCGCCTCTTCAAAGGTCGCCGTGCTTTCTTCTGTGCTTTCGCTGAAGTCTTCGTCACCGGAGGTCTCCGATGCAGTTGTGAAATCACCGGAGGAAAGACCCGATTCATAGCTGTCTCTTACCAGCTGGATATCATCAAAGTATGCATAGCCCACATTGTAGCTGTATTCACAGTGGACGGTGATGCATTGCACTGTCTTGTACTTTTCCTTGGAGAACTGTATAGACGCGAACTGCCAGTCTTCGGTACAGGGTGAGAATGCCGCTATATGATGATCTTCAACTGTAGAATCACTGTAAATAATTTTCGCTCTGAGCTGGAACAATGCATCGGAGGCGTTCACTCTGGTTCGCTCCGGAATGCCGTAACCCTTGGCCCAGCCGCTGAGGGTGAAGGTTTCCCGCACATCCGTATAGGTCTTTACGCTCACCGTCTGGCAGGTATTTTTCGCCGCTGTCACACTGCCCAGCATCCGCAGAGACCTTGACATATTGAACTTGGTGTCTGTAACCGTTGTGATGCCGCTGTCATAGCCGCACCAGCCGGTCAGGTCCCTCTCAAAGTTGCCGTTGATCAGCATGTTATACGCGTTTGCATAGGCATTGTTCTCCAGCTGTGCGCCGTCCGCATCCATGTAAGCCATACCGTCAATGTAAATGCCCGTCTGAACCATTGCCCCTTCCGCTTCCGTCAGCTCAAAGGGTACGACAAGGCGCACATATTCGCCGGTATATTTGGCAATATGCTCGCTCTTCCCTAAAACGGTTCCGTCGGTCTTTTTCACCTGAATATATGCGCCGGGGTTGGTAATGGTTGCATCACCCGTTGCCGCCGTAATCAGTATCTTTACATAAACAGAGAAGGTATACTTGCCTGCAGGCAGGGTATTACTGGTTTGATATACGCCGTTCTCTGCTGCGGCAGTACGAAGGGACCGCATACGCAGTATCCTGCTGCCGTAGAGTGCAAAGTTCTGATAGGTATACGAGTCCACATAGAAATCGCAGCAATTGGCAGGTGCGCTTGTCCAGTTCGTCAGCGTATCAAAATTATGCTCCAGCAGGAGATTGTTGATGTTGCTGACTACCGATGCGCCGCCGTCCCCTGCATACGGATTGATGCCGCTGCCGCCTTCGTTGACGCCGACATTGCCGGTATCTACCGTGTATACATAGCTGTCCGCTATATTTCCGTCATCATCAAAGGTATAGACGGTGGTGATGGTATTAGCAACCTCGGGATAATCCGCCGGCTCGACCGTCGTAACGGTGGTCTTTCTCGCCGCAATGGAATAGGTGTAAGTCGAAGACTGACCCTGTACCTCCGTATTATTATTGTAGCCGCATTCTGTTACCGCACTGATCCTGCCGTTGCTGTACGCATAGGTGGTCTTGTACAGATTTATGGTCCCTGCAGCATCGGTGAGCAATACCTCTGTCGGTACATAAGGATCGGTTGGACTGTAGGTGAGTGTGGCTTTTCGGTTATCCGGATAGGTGATCGCAGTCAGGCGGTCATTGCTGTACAAATAAGTAATACTTGCTGCGTTAGGCGAAGTAATGGAATTGAGCAAGCCGCCAATGGAATAATTCAGCGCAAATACCCTTTCCGCACCGTCTGTAATAGAGGTGAGCTTACCGGAGGTGTAGGTCAATGTTATTGTGCTATTATATTTATTTGTGATCTTTACCAGCCTGCCGCTTTCGAAAAGATAGGTCTCGTCGCCCATATATAACTCATTTTTACAGGGGTCATAGGTATAGCTGCCGCCGTTCACATCCTCATACAGATAGTATTCGCAGCACTGTCCGCCCTCCGGGTAGCAGCATTTCTTCAACGCATCGGTAGTGCCCACTTTAAAATATACCTCGTCACCGGTTTCACCGATATATACATAGCCTGAGTAGGTGACTTCTTCATGGGTAAAAGTTTTTGCCATCATGCTCTGCATATAGTTCAGCTTCCAGCCATTACCAACCTTCATGCTGCTGAAATCCGCAGTATTCAGTCCTATCGAGCTGTTTGCCGTATAGCTATAATTAGAAAGAGCACTGTTGTAATAATGTTTGATGGTTACAGGCATTTTTCTGCCGCCCCATGCAAAATCTTCGGATTCCAGCATCAGATTGCCATTTTGCAGATCAATGCCTGCCGTACCCAGTCTGCCCAGCTGATGGGTATTTGTACGGGATGATGTATTTACGCCATAGGAGGATTCGTAAGTGATCATAAGCTTCGGCTGATAATTCGCGCTTGTGCTGCCGTACCAAACCACAGAATCTATGCATTGACAGGTCTCATCTATCATCTTAAACATAAGATTGGGATAGGTGGTTTCACCCTTGTTGATGCTGTCGATCATCGAGGTTATATCAAAGATATACGTCGCTCCGCTTCCGCCTTTTATGACTTCGTAATCCAGCAGGTTTTCATCATATGCAGGCGTGCATGTGCCTGTATAAATCGGCTGAGTCACTTTATACAGACCGATCTTGGGGTATCCTCCGCACTGACAGCTGCCGGAAAATTGAGACATGGTCAGCTCCGCCTTCTTGATCCTCGGATTTCTGGGCAGCGTAGGCATGATCAGGTTCATATACATTCTTTTGTAGTTACAGGTTCCGCCACTTCCGGTTGTTCCGATGGTATGCGTTGACGCACTGGACATACTGCCGTTATACCAGCTGTATGTATTCATGGACGAGGATCCGGAAACCTTGACCTGGGGATCAATTGTCACTGGGAATGCGCGTCCCTCGGCGTTAATCCACTCGCTGTCTGCGATTATGGACAGAGCAATCCGACCATCAGTAAGCGTTTTTACCTCGTAAAACACGCCGTCCGAATGTACGCCGGCTGCGTCTGTCATAAACGGAGCTGGAATGTTGAAAATCTCGGCTCCGGTTTCTGCGGATTGGAATGTAAGTCTTCTCTCGTCCGCAAAAAACTGCATCTCCAGATTTGCGCAGTCGATGCCGAAAGAATACCGATAGGAAGCATTATCCTTTTTGATAACGATATTTTCCTTTACACCATCCCCGCTGACTTCGTATTCGAAGTCTGCGTTCTCTGCAATGTCCTCATAGGCAAGCTTTGTGGCCCCCTCTTGATCTTCTGCGTTGTCCGCATTTTTCTCTAATAGTCTCGGAGTCACACATTTGTTCATTCGCTTTGTGCTCTTGAGCATAGACAAGGTTAGCTGGTATGTACCCTTTTCAACCACGAAGATTTCATCGCTATCCTCTTCCTTACTGAAACGTGCAGTAAAATAGCTCTTACCGTTACGGTAATGTCTGCCGTCTTCATCCTCTACCAACGAATTGTCGATTTCTACAAAGCACCCCTCATTTTCATCATAAACATGCTTCGGCTCCGCATAAAACACTGCCTGCTTGGAATCGTCACTCATTTCAAATACCTTCATGTTCTCGCCTCTGAGTGCATTTTCTTCCCTTACCGCTACAGGCACAGCGGACTTCGTTTCCTCTTCCAGCGTTACACTCTCTTCTGCTCTTGCTTCTGTTATTCCGGCATCTGTGGAATCTTCGAGTATGATTTCTGTTGTTTCGTCGAAACTTAATCCGACATCTTTGTTTGTGTCTTCGTCCATTTGGTTTTCTCCTTTGTTTTTTATTTGAAGTTGATTTCTAAGATCTGCGGTGTATAATAATTATCGCCTGTTGCGATCGCGGTAAAGCCGCTCCCTTTTACCTTCGATCTTAGTATCATACCTTCTGATTTATTGAAACTATGTGTTCTTCTGTTCACCATCAAATCGGTGATATCTATGCTTTGATATTTTTGTTTAATACTCGACTCGGATATCATTCTTGCCAATGCAATTTTGTTATCCCAGTTAGAACCAAAGCTACAGAATCTCTGAGCCACTTCAAATCCAGCAAGCACCACTTCGCTGTCATTGTATCTGGGAATATGAAGAATCATTTTACGGATTTCTCTATCTATGACTTCAGAAATTTTAGAATAATCTAGTCTGGAATATAGCCATTGCTCCCCGAATGTCTCGCTATCGCCAATAAATGCAGTGCTACCAAAAGCATTGTTTTCATTTGCATTTTTACTTTCCACCGTTGTGTCTTGAAACAATTTTGGTTCATATAAATTTATTTCAAACATAAATGTTCCATGCAGACTGGAAACTGAAGTTACATTTACGTAATAACTTCTATCGTCGATTTTATGATAAGACACCTTGGCAGGGCTGCAAATTTTTCCGTATGAATTCGCTGTTCCTATTGAGGAAACAGTCATAAATGGTATAAAACCTTCACTCATAAGTGCAAAACATTTAGTATTTTCCCTGATATTCATGAATGGTTTATCAACGCATATATGTAGTCTGAAATCTGCATTATCTTTGTGTTTCACCTTCACTGCAACCCCATTCAATGTAGGGTAAACTTCTGTTATATCGGATATCAAATTGCGATTATGCAAAAAGTATTGCTGCGCTCCCCATGAAACAATTAGCGTTCCCTCACTATTTTTGAAGATAATTTCATTACCGGAAACAGTAATATTTGTATTGCTTCCTTCTGCAAAATACATGTCTTTATCCTTACGGAATCGAAGATCAATCAGTTTTCTGCTTTTCAAGCCATAGATCGGTGTGCTGAAATAATATGCTGTATTTGAAGCGTCCTCCTCATGTACAAGCAATCTATATCGGTTGCTGTTTTTTCGGTTAATATTTAAATTTCCATTTTTGCGCAGCATACGAATTTCATTCAATATGGAATCATTCATTTCCATTACCATCTCCTTTCCTATCTTAAATAAATTCACCCGTTTACTTTACCTCGTATTACCTTGCCCGACGCATTTTTAGGAATTTCATCTACCAGCTCAATGATTGCAGGGAATTCATATGCCGGCAGTTTTTTACGGCAAATATCAATAATTTCTTCTTTGTTGTTAAAATTTCCTTTAACTTTTAGACCGATTTTTTCTCCGCTTATAAAATCCGGGACACCATATGCTAATACTTCTTCCACCCGTTCATCTAGTTTCAAGGCATTCTCCATTTCCTGTGGATAAATATTCATGCCG
>Ga0209373_10005638_pt1 | contig 10136 bp, 7 predicted proteins | sample Higcelweek5metaG_FD_187173 | JGI IMG/M metagenome (GOLD analysis project Ga0209373, IMG submission 187173) | Freshwater pond sediment microbial communities from the University of Edinburgh, under environmental carbon perturbations - High... | ecosystem: Environmental > Aquatic > Freshwater >...
CGTGGACGCCGGCATGAGGGCGAGGTTCGGGCGGCTGCGGGTGGCGGCAAGGCGCGACTTTGCGAACCGTCCGCGCTGCAAACGCCTCGTGGAATCTCCGCCGCCGGCTTTGACCGCGGGCGGGGGACGGCTATGAGCTTGGGCGCGCCAACGCGCCGCTCGCTCGCTTCCCATGAAAATGCGCATCGCCATTCTCGGCTTCGTTCTCGGCCTGTTTTGCTGCGCCCGTTTGGGGGCCGCCGAGTTCTCGTTCGGAGAGAAACACGTGACGGCGTCGCTCGTCGCGGAGCGCACGGTGCTGGTTCCCGGGCAGACGACGACCGTCGCGCTGCGGCTCGTGCACGACGAGCACTGGCACACCTATTGGAAGAATCCCGGCGCGTCGGGTTTGGCGACGGGCGTCGAGTGGACGTTGCCGCCCGGATTCTCGGCCGGACCGATCGGCTGGCCGGCTCCGGAAATCACCGACACGGGCGGGCTGATCACCTACGGCTACGACGGCGAACAGCTGTTGCTGGTCGACATCGCCGTGCCGGCCGAGGCCGCGCCAGGTACGAGCGTCGCGCTTCGGGCGAAGGTGGAGTGGCTGATGTGCAAGGAGAGCTGCGTGCCCGGATCGGCGCCGCTGGAGCTCGTGCTGCCGGTGGCTGCCGAGGCGACGGCCGATGCGCAATGGGCGGCGAAGATCGCCGCGGCGCGCGAGGCGCTGCCGCAGCCGACGGAGAAGCTCGCGGCGCGCGCGTACCGTGTCGGGCGCGAGCTTACGATCCGCGTCGAACCGCGCGGCGGCGTGGAGCTCACGGCGCGGAATGTTGCTTTCTTCGCCGACGATGGCGCGGTGGAGGCGCAGGCATGGCAGCCGGCGCGTGCCGCGGAAGGCGCGCTGAGTTTTGTGGTGCGGCTGGCGGAGCCGACAGGTCAGCCGAAGGAGTTGACGGGGTTGCTCGTCGCCGAGGCCGGCTGGTGGACCGGTGGGCCGAAGGCGGTAGCGATCCGGATTCCGGTTACGGACGGGCCGGCGCCGGCGGCGAATGGCGGCGTGGGCGAGGCAACGGGTGTGGGGGCTCGTGCAGGCACGGCTGGCGTGGGACTCGACTCGGGTGCGGGTGCGACGTCGGTAGGTCGCCCTGAAGGGACGCCCTATGGGATCGCGGGCCTCCTCGCGCTGGCGTTTCTCGGCGGGCTCATCCTGAACCTCATGCCCTGTGTGTTCCCGGTGCTCGGGATCAAGATACTCGGCTTCGTGCAACAGGCCGGCGCGGAGCGTGCGAAGGTGCGGGCGCATGGACTGGCGTTCGCAGCGGGCGTGCTGGCGTCGTTCTGGGTGCTGGCTGGCGTGCTGTTGGCGCTGCGCGCTGGCGGGGCTCAGCTCGGCTGGGGCTACCAGTTGCAGGTGCCCGGCTTCGTGTTCGCGCTGGCGATCGTGATGTTCGTGTTCGCGCTCAGCTTGAGCGGCGTGTTCGAGATCGGCGGCTCGCTGATCGGCGCCGGCGGCGGGCTGCAAGCGAGGGGTGGTTACGCGGGCTCGTTCTTCTCGGGCGTGCTGGCGACGGTGGTCGCCACGCCGTGCTCTGCGCCGTTCCTCGCACCGGCGCTCGGCGCGGCGCTTGTGCTGCCGACGGCGCCGGCGCTGGCGGCGTTCACGGCGATCGCGGTCGGGCTGGCGCTCCCGTACCTCGTGCTGTCGTTCGCTCCGGCGCTGGTGAAGGTGCTGCCGCGGCCCGGCGCGTGGATGGAGACGCTCAAGCAGTTGCTCGCGTTCCCGCTCTACGCCACGGCCGGCTACCTTGTGTACGTGCTCGCCGGGCAGGTCGGCGACGGGCTGCTCGATGTGGTGCTCGGGCTGACGTTGGTGGCGATGGCTGTGTGGGTGCTCGGCTGCTGGGCGACAGTGGTGCGAGCTCGGCGCGTGCGCTGGATCGCGCGGCTGGCGGCGCTGGCGCTTTTCGCCGGCGGCGTGGCACTCGGTCTGCCGCGTGCGAAGGTCGACTGGATCGCGTGGTCGCCCGAGATGGTGACGAAGCTGCGCGCTGAAGGACGGATCGTGTATGTGGATTTCACGGCGCGCTGGTGCGTGACGTGTCAGGCGAACAAGGCCGTGGTCTTCGGCTCGGCCGAGGTGAACGAGACCTTCCGCCGGCTGAACGTCGCGAAGGTGCGCGGCGACTGGACCAACCGCGATCCGCAGATCGCCGCCGAGCTCCAGCGGCTCGGTCGAGCGGCGGTGCCGGTGGATCTCGTCTATCTGCCCGGCCGCGCGGAGCCGATCCTGCTGCCCGAGGTGCTCACGCCCGGCGTGGTGCTTGAGGCGTTGCGCGGCGAGAATCCGTAGCCGTTATCTGTGTTCGAATCGAAGTGGGCGCGTGCGATGGGTGCGGCGGTTTCGGAGAAGCCGCCCTACCTCGGCAGCCCTGGGCCGGGCAGCAGGAACGCGTAGATCATCTGCATGGTGGCGGTTGCTCTGCCGTGAGGACGGCGTCGGGTGGCAGATAGGCTGCAGGCTCGCCGGCGTGCCTGCCGCCCTGTTGGCCGGGAGTATGTGAAAAATGGGGCGAGGCAGAGGACGGTCGCAGCGGTGTGATGGCTGATGCCGGATTGAACCTTTTGCGCGTTCAGGCATTCCACTTGTCTGGATGCCGCTATCTTACGAAGACAACCACCGTATGGTCCGGGCTGCCTGCGTGGATGAGCCGCGGGCTTGGGATGAGTTGCTGCGGGCGCATGAGCTGCCGCTTTTCTCCTATGCGGTGGAATTAGGGCGTGTCTGGCAAATAGGCTGCCGGAGAAAAGTATCCGATATTTTGTGTTTTCCGCTTGCAGCACGGTGGCTGCATTATTTGTATCGCGTTGTGAACCAGTATTTAAGGTTCGTTCTGGCCGATGGCGACTGGGATGACCTAAAAAAATTAAGGCCCACCGGGACAGCCTGAGCGGGGCCCATCGGCGTGGGCGGACTTGCCAAGATATGCGGCTGCGCATTGAGGCCATCCTCTGGATTCTTCGCACGGGGGCTCCGTGGCGTGACCTGCCCGCAAGCTTCGGATCATGGAAGAGTGTCTACGATCGCTTCCGGGCTTGGACCGGCAACGGGCTATGGGCGGCAATTCTCGCGGGGCTCAGCGCCCCATTGCGGGACGATGAGCATCTCATGATCGATAGTACCGCGATGCGCGTACATGCACATGGCGCCAATCCGCCCGGTGGGCAGACCGCCCAGGCGATGGCCCGCTCCCGCTCCAGCCTCTCCACCAAGATTCACCTGGCTTGTGATGCCCTGGGCTACCCACTCGGCTTCATTCTCACCGGGGCCAATGTCTCTGACTTCGACCAAGCCATTGCTGCGGCTGTATCTGAAACCGGGCGCCAATGCGATCATGGACAAGGGATACGACAGCGATGCCATCCGCGCTTATGTGAACCAACTCGGCGGCACCGCCGTCATACCCCCGAAGGCCAATCGTGCAGCCAAACCCAACTTCGACGAGCATCTCTACTGCGAGCGCCACCGTATCGAGAATCTTTTTGCTCGGCTCAAGGCCTATCGCCGCATCGCCACCCGCTTCGAGAAACTCCACGTCACCTTCGCTTCTATGGTCACTCTCGCCTCCATCCTGGTCTGGTTGAAAGCTTAGCCGACATTTACCAGACACGCCCTAACGCGCGACCGCGAGGCGGCGCTGCCCGAGTCGCGGCAGAACGCACGCGAGTTTCTGCGCGAACTCTTCCGGCCGGCGTGGCACGTGTGGGCCACCTTGGCCGCCGTCTGGTGTGTGATCGCCGTGTTGCGCGTCGCGCAGCCACCCCGTCCCGAATTATCCCGCTTGGCGCCGCACTACGTGGCTACTTGGCTGACCGCAACCGCCCCAATCGATGCCCTTTTCGATGAAACTCGCACGGTGCGCTAGGCGCATGCTCCTCTCGGTCACAACCGTCGCGACCCTGCTGGTCGGCTATATCGTCGTGGAAAACTGGCGTGGTGAGCATGCTTGGCGCGAGTTCGCTGCGCGACAAGCCGCATGGGGCGATCCTGTGAACGTTTTCCCTCCGCCTTCGTCCCTTCCGCCTGAGCGCAACTTCATGAAGACGCCGGTGCTGGACCGGGTGTTGTTTGCGGGCGATGGGAGCGTGGAGTTGGCGGAGTTCGAGACGAGCGTGAGCGGTCTGACGATTCCATCGGGGGCCCTCTTGTCGTGGCGCTCGGGCGTGATGGTCGACCTCACCGCCATCGCAATCGGGGTGGCTAATACAGAGGTCTCCGCCAAGTCGCAGACCAGCTACCATGCCGCGGCAGAGTCGATCTTGGCGGCGCATGCGCAGGGCGCCGCCGTAGCTGTCCTGGATGAGCTGCGCTTGGCGGCGCTCACTCGGGCGGACTCGCAGATCGTGCATCCTGTGGTGATCGGCGAGGGGTCGTTGTCGGACTTCCCGCTGCCGCGATTCCCTGTGGTGCGAAATTTGGCAAGGGCGCTGGTGGTCGACGCTTGTGCGAGTCTTGCTACAGGGCGTTCCGAACAGGCCTGGCGCGATGCGATGGCTGTTGCCCAGCTGACGCGTGGGTTTGCGAAGACCCCGGACAGCACTCTCGTCGAGACTATGGTCGTTGGCGCGTTGGGCAACCTGCTGGTGCAACCGTTGTGGGAGTCGCGGGCACGTGGCCAGTGGTCGGACTCGCAGTGGTCTCGGGTGCAGCAGATCCTCGCGGAGATCGAGCCATTGGATTCGCTCCGTCGCAGTTTCAGAATTGGGCGGGTGCACACGGCGGGTTTTCTGCAGAACACTCCAGTCAAGGCACTGCTTTCCGACAAGATGCAGCGGGATGAGCCGCTGCCGCCGTGGGCTTCCGTTTTGTATGTGATCCCTGGGTGGGTTCAGTGGAACAAAATCACCGCGGTTGAAGACATGAATGCCCGACTCGGCTTGATCGCCAAACACGGCACGCCGGAGTTTCTCCCGGCACTAAGGGAAGACCGCGCGCGACGAAATGGATCGCGCGGGAAGGCGACCCCCAAGACCGTGCTGGCTCCAGCCTACGCGCCAAGCTACGAAAAGGTGATCGATCTGGTGTTGGTTGCCGAAACGAATATCACCCTTGCCCGCGCGGTTTGTGCCGTGGAGCGCTACCGACTGGCGCACGGTGGGTACCCAGACTCGCTGCATGAGCTTGTGCCGGCGTACATGGACGCGGTGCCGCGGGACGTGATTGATGGGCAGCCGTTGCGGTACCGTAAGGCGGGTGCCGACACATTCGTGCTCTATTCGATCGGACTCGACGGGAATGATGATGGCAGCGCGTTAGCCGACTGGCGTTCGGATGAGTGGATTCGGCAGGGCGATTGGTGTTGGCCGCAGCCGGCGCAGTGACAAGGCGGCGGAGTTTGCCCCGAAAACTCGGTTTGCCGTGGGGCGGGACGGGCTCTAGCGATTGGGGCATCGTGCCTACCGCCTCGCACTCCTCCGCTCCCATCATCACCGCTTTGCTGCACGGGCCCGACCGCCGCGGTCTCGTGGCGAATGTCGCCGGCTGGATCTCGCTGCGCGGCGGCAACATCCTCCACGCCGACCAGCACCGCGACGAGGAGGCGGGCGTGTTCTTCCAGCGCATGGAGTGGGTGCCCGAGGGCGACGCGACCGTCGAGATGCGCGAGTTCGCGACCTTCGGCGACAGCCTCGGGATGAAGACCGATGTGCACGTGTCGACGGCGCGGACCAAGATCGTGCTGCTGGTCTCGAAGTTCGACCACTGCTTCCACGATCTGCTGCTGCGGTGGAAGTCGGGCGATTTCAATGGCGACGTGGTGGCGGTGATTTCCAACCACACCGACCTCGAGGGCGCGACGAAAGGCTACGGCCTGCCGTTCCACCATGTGCCGGTGACGGCGGCGACGAAGGCCGCGGCCGAGGCGCAGCAGATCGAGATCTGCAAACAGTACGGGGCGCGGCTCGTCATCATGGCGCGCTACATGCAGGTGCTTTCCGCCGAGTTTCTGGCGAACGTCGGCTGCCCGGTGATCAACATCCACCACTCGTTCCTGCCGGCTTTCGCGGGCGGCAAGCCCTACCATCAGGCGTACGAGCGCGGCGTGAAGCTCATCGGTGCTACGGCGCACTATGCGACCGCGGTGCTCGACGACGGTCCGATCATCCACCAGGACGTGGCGCGCGTGACGCACCGGCATGGCGTGGAAGATCTGGTACGCAAGGGCCGCGACCTCGAGCGGCTGGTGCTCGCGCAGGCCGTGCGCTGGCACCTCGACCACCGCGTGCTCGTCTACGGACGCAAGACGGTGGTGTTCGACTGAGGAACGAGCAGGGGATCTTCCGGAGACGGAAGAATCTGGGACTCAGGGAATCAGGAACGGAAGGCTGACCGGCCATCCGGCATCCGGCGACGGTTTCGGCGCAGACTGGCTCTGGCCCTGCGGCGATTTGTGGCGGTTGGCCTGTTCGGCGGAATGGGCGCCACGGGGCGAAGCGACCGGCGCTCACGCAGTCCGCTTTACCGTGCGCTCGCGGTCTTGCGCTTCACCGCCTCGAGGACGAGCTCGGCCGCGCCCTCGATACCGAAGCGGGAACTGTCGAGGCAGAGATCGTAGAACTGCGCATGGCCACGCTCGCGACCCGTGTAGTGGCGGCTGTAGTTGTCGCGAGCGTGGTTGAGCTTCTCCAGCTCGCGGGCGGCCGCATCGGGACTTCCCCCGAATTCCTGCAGGTAGCGCGCCCGGCGGAACTCCGGATCGGCGTGGACGAACACGCTGAAGCAGCCGGGGCGATCCTTAAGCACATAGTTGGCGCACCGTCCCACGATCACGCAGGACTCCCGGTCGCCGATCTCGCGGATGACCTTGCTCTGGATGAGGAACAACGCCTCCAGCGGCGGACGCTGCTCGTCGACATAGGCGTAGTTCTGCTCGTACAGGCTGAAGAGCAGCGCATTGGCCAGCCGCTGCTCGTGCGCCTTGATGTACTCGGGGGTGAAGCCGCTCCGCTCCGCGGTCAGGCGGATGATCTCCTTGTCGTAGAACGGAATTTCCAGCCGCTCGGCCAACAGGCGTCCGATCTCGCGTCCTCCGCTGCCGAACTCGCGCGAGATCGCGATCACCAGCTTGGGCGCGGACGCGCCGCCGCCGGGTGAGACTGTCGCCGTCGTTGTGGCATCCGGCACGGTCGTCGGCTGGGTCAGTCCGTCGAGGAAGGTGAGTTTCCGGCAATAGAAGCGCGCCAAGTAACCCACTACAACCGCCGCGACGAGCGTGCCCTCGCGCAGGCCGGCCAGCCGGCCCAGCAGGAGAAGCGAGCTGAGCACGCCGAGCGTTACCATGCTGCAATCCGTGGCGATCTTCGCCTTGCCGAACTCGGCCTTGAAGCGCTCGGCCAACGCCAGCGCCAGCCCCTCGCCCGCCAGATAGGTCACCTTCGCCTTCACCTCGACGAAGACGCCGAAGCCGATGACGGCGCAGCTCGCCAGGCACAGGCCGAGCTGTCCCGCGTAGCTCTCGGCGTGGAGCCCGCGGGTCAGGAACAACGCGAGATCGGTGAACGCGCCGAAGAGGAAGACCACCGGGAGCTGCACGAGCTGGAACGGCTTGTAGGCGCGCCCCAGCACGGCGATCTGCAACAGGATCAGCAGGACGTTGAAGACGATGGTCGTCGCGCCCATCGAGAGAGGGAAACGCACGCTGTAGACGTACGGGATGCAGGAGATGGGCGAGACGCCGAGGCTGGCCTTGACCGAGAGCGCCACCCCCAGCGCCATCACGAAGAGGCCTGCCGCGAGCGTGGCGCAACGGAGCGGGAGATGCGGTTGTTTCATTGGTCGGAATCCGAAAAGTTCACTCGACTGACGCGTCGGAGGCGCCGCTGTGGCGACGTTCCGACGCGGGGAGCGCTCGGCTCCCTCCGGGCTACCGCTTCGGCCAAGCCGACGGCGGTCCGAAAAACGGGACAGCCACGAGAATTGCCGCAACGCGGCGTGCCGGAGCAATCCGGATTGTGGCCGGATGCGCGGGCGGCGGCGCCGGCGTCGCGAACGGCGCCACACGGGACTCAGAGCCCGAGGCGTTCGCGGAAGAGCTGGGACATACCGCAGGCAGGGTCGCCTGCGCCACGACCAAGGGCTCAGAGGCCGAGCTTGTCGCGAAAGACCTGTGACTGGCGGCGGGAGAGCTCGATGGTGCGGCCGCCGGCGAGCGTGGCCTTGAGCGTGCCGCTGAACCAGGGCTCGACGCGCTCGACGCTCTTGAGGTTCACGATCTGCGTGCGGTTGGCGCGGAAGAACAGGTCCTCGGGCAGGCGCTCCTCAAGCTGGGCGAGCGATCGGTGGAGCGTGGGGGTGCCGTCGGCGAGCCAGAGGCGCACGGAATCGCCGTCGCTTTCGAAGCCGCGGATGGCGGAGAGCGGGACGAACCAGCAGCGGTCGTCGTGGCGGACAAAGACCTTCTCCTCGGGCCGGAGGTGCGCGGCCGGGCGCGCGAGGGCGGCGGGCGCGGCGTCGGCGGTATCGGAAGTGCGGTTGCGGACGCGTTCGAGGGCGACGGCGAGGCGCTCGGGCTCGACGGGTTTGACGAGGTAGTCGAGGGCGCCGAACTCGAAGGCGCGGACGGCGTGCTGGTCGAAGGCGGTGGTGAAGATGACGGGCGGCACGCGGCCGGCGAGGGAGACGAGGAGGTCGAAGCCGGTTTCCTCGGGCATCTGGACGTCGAGGAAGAGCAGGTCGGGCGCGGTGCGCTTGATGGCGTCGCGGGCCTGGTCGGCGTCGGCGGCCTCGCCGACGATCTCGATGTCGGGATGGGCGCGAAGGAGGCGGCGCATCTCGGCTCGGGCGAGGGGTTCGTCGTCGATAACGAGGGCTTTCATCGAAATTGCGGAAGGTGCGTTCTTCCTGCGGAAGAATCTTCGAGATTGCGGTATGGCCGGTGGCGGGAGGGAACGGAAGCGTAGAGGGCTTGGCGAGGGCAGAGCCGGTTGGAAAGGCCGGGTGGTGCAGCGCGTTGTGCGGCTCAGTTGTCGCAGCAGGTGGCTCGGACGGGGACGGCGGGTGCGGGCAGGTGGGCGGGGAGCGTGGCCTCGGCGACGACGCGTTCGCCGGGTTCCTCGCGGAGGGTGAAGGTGGCGGCGTCGCCGTAGAGCAGGCGGAGGCGGTCGCGGAGGTTGCGCAGGCCGATGGCGGTGGAATCGGAGCTTGTATCGAGATGGCCGGGGCTGGTGACGCGCAGGTGGAGCTGCCCGCCGGCGAGGGCGACGGAGTAGGCGACCTCGCCGCCGGCCTTGCGGGCGGAGGGACCGAACTTCACGGCGTTCTCGACGATGCCCTGAAGGAGCATGGGCGGGATGACGGCGCCGTCGAGGTGTACCGAGAGATCGGCGACGACGGCGAGGCGTTCGCCGAGGCGGAGTTTCTCGAGCTCGAGGTAGCGGCGGACGATCTGGAGCTCCTCGGCGAGGGGGACAACGAGGTGTTCGGCGTCGGCGAGGGAGTAGCGCAGGAGGCTGGAGAGCTGGGTGAGCGCCTCGGTGGCGCGGGCGGGGTCGATGGCGATGAGGGCGCGCAGTGAGTTGAAGCTGTTGAAGAGGAAGTGGGGGTTGACCTGGGCGCGGAGGGAGTGGAGCTGGGCTTCGCGGGCGGTGGCGCGGGCTTCGGCGTGGTCGAGCTCGAGGCGGCGGACGCGATCGAGGAAGAGCAGGGCCACCAGGGGCCAGAACCAGAGTACGGTGATGACGAGGTTCTGGCCGGCGGCGATCCAGAGCATCGTGTGCGTCCCCATGCGGACGAAATCGGCGGCGTAGATCTCGCGGTAGGGCACCCAGAGCAGGAGCTGCAGGGCGGAGCTACCGAGGTAGGCGACGAGGATGCCTTCGCGCGTGAGGCGGAACCAGCCGCGGTCGATGAGCTTTCGGCGGCGCAGCCAGCACCAGATGAAATGCGACCAAGCGAGACAGAGCAGGTGGGAGACGGCTTCGAGTATGCAGGCGGCGAAGACCGGTGTACCGGGGGACTTGGACAGATAGACTCCGGTGATGAGCAACCGCAGGACGAGAAACATGCCCCAGCCGGAGAGCTGGCCGTAGGCGTAGATCTTGCCGATGGAGAGATGAGGATTCAGGACACGCACGCGATGGGAGACTGGCGGGAGCGTGCG
>Ga0209373_10005640_pt1 | contig 10132 bp, 6 predicted proteins | sample Higcelweek5metaG_FD_187173 | JGI IMG/M metagenome (GOLD analysis project Ga0209373, IMG submission 187173) | Freshwater pond sediment microbial communities from the University of Edinburgh, under environmental carbon perturbations - High... | ecosystem: Environmental > Aquatic > Freshwater >...
TAACACAATTTATTTTACCCTACTTCCCCTCATCAGCCACCGTCAACCTTTCTCTTCCTTTCAATCTTCTTCTTTTGATTACTTGCTGTCCACCGTTTGTCGACATTCTTTTCAAAAAACCATGAACTCTAACTCGTCTCTTCTTTTTTGGTTGATATGTACCCTTTTGTTTCATGACTCCTATTCTAACATGAAAAAACAATAAATAAACCAGTATTTCCCCCTCCTTTCGTCAAAGGAGGGGATAGGGGTAGATTTTGTTTTTTTTGATACCTTTTCAATTGTGGAAAACTCCTCTATTATCCTGTGAATAACTCAAAATTATCTTCTGCCTCGATAATAATTTTCTGCCAATCCTTAGTTATTTCTTGCCATTAACTATTTACTTGTTATTAATCACTAACCCATGGATCTCGACCGACTTTGGAAAAATACTCAAGAGGAACTTCGGGTTATTTTAGCCCCGGCTGTTTATCAAACCTACGTCTCCAAAACCCAACTGGTTGGACTTCAAAATAACACCGCTACTATTTCCTGTCCCTATTCTTATTTTATAAATGTTATTCGTCAACGATATTATCAATTTTTCAAAAGTGCCCTCGATAACCAAACAAAATCCGACACCAATCTCATCTTTATTGTTCAGGAAATTATCAAAAATGAAGACTCCACCTCTTCTACCCCACTTCTCAGCTATATTCCCAAAATCTCTCCGATCAATTCCGGTCTTCACCCCAAATACACTCTCGAAAATTTAATTGTTGGCAACAGTAACAACTTTGCTTTTGCTGCCGCTCAGGGAATTATTAAAAATCCCGGTCTCTCTTATAACCCGTTTTTTATCTGGGGCGGTGTCGGGGTAGGGAAGACCCATCTTATGCAAGCTGTCGGCCACGAACTGCTCAAAAACAATCCCGAATACAAAATCAAATACTTTCCCGCCGAGACCTTTGGCAACGAACTAATTTCGGCTCTTAAATCAAAAAACATCAATCAATTCAAAGATAAATATCGTCATGCCGATTGCATTTTAGTTGATGATATTCAGTTCATTGCCGGCAAAGAATACATTCAGGAAGAATTTTTTCACACTTTTAATGCCCTTCATCTTAACGGCAAACAGATAATTCTTACCTCGGATCGCAAACCCAGTGACATCAAAGCTCTCCAGGATCGCCTTGTTTCCCGTTTTATGGGCGGACTAACTGTCGATATTCAACCGCCTGACTTCGAAATGCGCTCAGCCATTATTATCCAAAAAGCCCTTGAAAAGGGGATTACTCTCGATTCTGATGCTGTTCAATTTCTTGCTGATCGTCTCCAATCCAACACTCGCGACATTGAAGGCAAAGTTCAGGAAATTGCCATTCTTGCTCTTTCTCAACACACCACCAAAGTCACTCTTGATTCGGTGGAAAACTATTTTCAATCACCATCTTCTTCTTCTGCCCAGCTTCTTTCCGCTTCCAACCTTACTCCTCGCCATCTCATTTCAGTCTGTGCCAAACATTTCAATTTAAAAACCGGAGAATTGTGCGGTCCTAGCCGCAAAAAAGAACTTGTTACTGCCCGCCATTTGACTGCCTATTTATTACTAACCGAAATCAAATTACCTCTCGAAGAAGTAGGTCGTCTCTTAGGTGGACGAGATCATACTAGTGTCATGCACGCCCGCGACAAAGTCCAATCCGACCTTTCCACTAATCCCCAAATTCGACAACTTATCAACCAAATAAAAGCTTCTTTCTAAACTTTAAAAGTTATCCACTTTTCGACTTCGGTTATCCACCGTCTTATCCACCATTTAAAATTACTTTTTCCCCCGAATCTTACCCGAACTCCAGGTCAGTTTATAAGTCAAATAGGACAATTAATACCTTTTCTTCAACCATTCTCATTCTATCCACGACATCACTAATCAAATTTCATTCATTATTGTTCGTAATAAAAAAATAAACTCCCTCCTTTACACATACCCACACCCCCTATTAATAAGACTACTGTTTTATTAAATACATTTATCTATTAAGAGCTCCACCTAAAACCCTGATTAATTTGATATTATAAGTTGAATGAAATTTTCTCTCCTTCAAGAAAACCTGTCTCCAGCCTTAACCCATGTTTCTCGGTTTGTTTCTACTAAAACCCAGCTTCCGATTCTTGGAAATATTCTTTTTTCTTCAGATCAAGGCCGGTTAAAAATTTCTGCCACCAATCTCGAACTGGGAATAAACTATTGGATTGGTGCCAAAATTGATATTGATGGCTCGTTTGCCATTCCAGCTCGAGAGATTACGGAATTCATTTCCTATCTTTCTCCCGGAAAACTAGATTTTGAATTAAACAGCCAGTCTCTTCTTCAGATTAATGGCTCCAATGCTCAATCCAGCTTTGCCACCATCCCACCTTCCGATTTTCCTTCACTCCCAGTTCTTAATCCAAAAAACGCTATCGAAATTGATTTGTCAGTTCTTACCAACAGTGTTACTGAGGTAGCTTTTGCCGCCGCCACCGACGATACCCGACCGGTTCTAACTGCTGTCCTTACCAATATCACTTCTTCCCATCTCTCCTTAGTGGCCACTGATGGCTATCGGCTATCAATCAAAGAAATTGCCTTAACTGTTCCCACTCATCTTCCTGACGATCAAACCTCATTAACTTTATTAATCCCTTCCCGAAGCTTGTCTGAGGTAATCAAATTTGCCAAGACTTCCAATAAGGTAATTATGGGTGTTAGTCCCGATTCCAATCAATTAGTTTTTTCTCTTGGAGATACAGAAATTACCACCCGACTAATAGATGGTGATTTTCCCGACTATCATCGCATTGTTCCTCCTTCATTCTCCACCAAAGTATTGGTTAGTAAAAATGAGCTAGCTCAAGCCATAAAAATTGCTTCTGTTTTTGCTAAAGAATCAGCTAATGTTGTCAAATTCAGTCTCAAGAAGTCTCAAATTGAAATCACCGCCAATGCTCCTCAGGTTGGTCAAAACAAGGTCACTGTAGAAGCTAAAATTACCGGCTACCCGGTCGAGATTGCTTTTAATTATAAATTCCTGACTGATTTTTTAACCATCTGCCCCGACGAAGAAGTTATTCTGGATTTGAACGAAAACGAAACTCCGGCCCTTTTTCATTATTCTTCAAACCCCCAGCTTACCCACATCATCATGCCTGTCCGCATTCAGGACTAATTTGTCACCATCTCTACGTCATCAACATACAGTGTTGACCCCGAAAACATTCCGGTTACTTTGATATTTTTCTTCAAATAATCATCCAAATTAATTTTGGTACTCGTTACATTTACCAAACCATCACTAGTCGACAGTATGTATTCGTCTCCCCATTTAGTTTGGATAATACCCACTTTTGTGATCACGTTTTCTTCTATCTTAGTCTGGTCGGATATTTTAGTTCCTCCGCATCCTCCCAACATCAATCCCACCATCATCACTCCAATCAGTATCTTAATTTTTGTCATTAGTAATTATTAATTCGTAATTAGTAATTATTTTATTACTCCCACACAATTTTATGGCTCTCTGGAGACACTCCTAAGCCCTCTAGCCATTCGATTATCTCTTTCTCGACCATACTCCTATCTTTCTCATTTGTCTTCACAACTAGAGTCTTAGGTGCTACGTACCTATCAACTACGAAACCATCACCCTGGTAGGGGAGCTTCTGCCACACCGGATAGTCTATTTCAAAATCAGTTCCGCCTAATTTGGTCACGGTTGGTGTTGGTACTGTAGTGGTCGGAATCGGAATATTGGTTACCTCTTTATTGTCAATGTTGGCATATTTCATTTTTAATGTCGCCAACAACATAATCATTCCAATCAAAATCACATAAACCCCATATTTATTTTTGGTTTTCATTTAATTATCCTTTGTTGCCGGAGTAATCAGCACAATTTTAACTGGCCCATTCCCGGTAATACTATTGCCACTGGCAAAATAAAATGGCCACAATTCCGCCTTTTCCGGAATATAAACATAGCCCAGTTCTAACCCTGTCAAATTAACTTGTGAGATATTCTCACTCACTGTTGCTAATTGATAATCTTTTCCTCCCGTCACTGTCGAAATTAAGAATTGGCTTGGTCCCATTTTTTTTAATTCATCTACATTCACTGTTCTTTGCTCTTTTGCGATTTCAGTATTTCCCCACCTTTTTCCAATTTCAATTTTTAGTAATTTTCCGTCCCGCCTGTAAACAGCTTTAATTGGGCTACCGTTAAAGTTGTTTATTGAATATTGATCTACTGTCAGGCTGGCACTAATTTCCACCGCATCAGCTTTGTCCTCGGTTGCGCTTACCCAATCAGGACTCACCATTTCTTTGTAATCTGTATTATTTATGTTGATTCCGGCCTGACCTCCGGATAATTCTTTAACCAGCTCCATTAATTTTTTTTGAATATCTACCGTCTCCATTTTATCTACTGACTGAAGATCACTTTTGTAGTATATGTTCTCAACATATTGAAACTTTTTATTAATAGGATCAACATAAGCCCCATATTTTCCCTCATCATCATTAAATAAAATTAAACCTGAGCTACTAATTTTTTTTTGTCCATAATCCAAACCTACTAGTTCTACAAATTTTTTCATTTCTTCTTCACTAATTTTTTTGTCCAAGTATTTGTAAATCACCATTTTTTCAGGTATTTCCAAAACCACTTCCCCCCAATTTATCCCTTTTGGTTTGTTTAAATAGTCAGGCATCGCCACCTCTTGGTTATAAGGCTTTGTTTCTATCGTCTCCGTTGTTTTTTGTGTCGTTTCTTTTTTTGGCCACAACAACAACCCCAAAAATATTGTCATCAATATTCCGATTGTAATTATTGTTTTTTTATTAATCATCTTGATCCATTATAACGAAGGGGGACACATCACCCCATTATCATCTCCGCAACATCCCCACAGCTGGTCACATTTTGCTTTATCAGTGAATCCTAAATATTTACAAAATTCATCCCTCGGCAAGCCAACAATGTGGTAATGAATATGGTTTCCAGTTGAACTGCCGGTAGTATCAACTTCCCCAATCTGATCTCCTTTTTTCACCTCAATTATTCCTGTAAATGGTATTCGTGGCATATGGGCATATCTGGTGGTGAACTCCACCCCATCACACACTCCTCTTACTTCGACATAATTTCCATATATCGAGTCGCTTCCGGCTCTGGCTTGCCCATTATGTGTCGCATAAATCGGCTCACCCGCACCAACTCCGATATCAATCGCCGGCGCCGACATATTTTGGTGAGAACAGCCTTGGGCAAACGGCCCCTGAGTGTAACGACCTCCGTTTACTGGCAGTATGTCTGGACATCCTTCGGGCACCGGCCCCGGTTCCCATTCCGGCGGTGCCACCAACACCGTTCCTCCCGTCTCGTTTTCGCACCAACCAGAAGCTCCGTCTGGCAGTGTCTGCTGACCACAATCCTCACCTGTCCCCGGAATTCTAAATTGAGAATTTTCTAGGGGTATGTCTGATATCCACGAAAAAGTTTCAATCATCTCCGCCAAATACATCTCTCCGGTAACGAATGACCCGTCCGGCCGTATCACCTTTGCCTTAGGATCACACCCTCCCGTCAAATAGTTTGTTGAAAACCCCAGCCAAAACGGCAACCCAGCACACCCGGGGTTGGTAGTTAAAAAGTAGTTAATTTGTTTGTCAAAATTATTTGTTGGCACTCCGGGTACTTTATGGATTCCAAAATCTTCATACTCTACTGGCGCAAACCCCTTGTAATTGCTTGCCCCTGATTCGTGCAACCAAACCCATAGCACCACCGCCGGATTATAACCTTTTGATCTGGATCGGCAGACCACATCGTTGTAGCACAACTCAGCGTTTTCTCTGCCGTGCTCCCGCCACTGTTCTGCTTTAGTAAAAAATTTTTCCCTCTCAATTCCGGGAGCATCCATCTCTGGCAAATACCGATTACAATTAATTTCTCCACTTCCCTCATTCTCAGTGTCGCTAATCACACACCCTCCTCCCATCCCTATTGGCGGTATTAGTCCGGCAATTGGTGGCTCTTGTAAAACCTGGCTAAATAATAGTGTTCCAATAAAAAACAAAGCCACTACCGGGCCAATCATTACCATCGACACCGACATCATCATTGTCGGAATCGCCAAAATCAACAACGCCAATCCTCCCACCGCCTTCATTCCTCCGGCCAAAACAGAACTGCCAATATTATCCCCCAGACCCAAATCTTGACTGACGAACTTTTTAATTTTTACCTGAAAAGAACTCGTGTCCAACCCCAAACTGTCAGCTAGTTTTTCTGCCACCTTCTTGCCGGCACTAAATATTGGTTTTATGACTGCAGAATAGACCATTTGCACGCCTGCCAGCACCGCCAATATGGCCGCAATTGGAATTCCCACTCCTGTAGCTGCCGTTGCTCCGGCAGCCGCCAATTCTGTTCCCGCCACTCCACCTTCAGCGGCGACTGTCGCCACTGCTTTTCCGGCCGTTAATGCCGTTTCTCCGGCTGTCGCCGCCGCCTTAACCCCTCCATTTACCACCCCCTTCATAATCATTGAAAATCCCTTGTTAAGTCCTTCTTTGCCCATAATCTGCAAAGACTGCTCGTAGAAATTCACGTACATTTGGCCTCCAAACTTGTTTACGGCTGCTTTTGCCCAATATTGCCAACCAAACTTTTCAGCCACCCCTCCAATAATTCCGTTAATTTTTCCGGTGTATTGCACAAATCGCTGTGTCAGTTGAAAGGCTCTTTCCAGTTTGGGTGATGAACGGATTAGATTAACTACCTTGTTTAGATTTCTAATTTCGCTAATTTTGGGTAACTTATTGCCCAAAATCTTGTTCAAATTCTCGTATTTGGCCACAAACTTTTGAAACCTTTGTGGTCCCATCTTTAGCAGGGAAGTGGTTGCCTTTACCTGGTTCCACCCCTCTTTTATTGCTACCGGACTTACCCCTGTTTTTTTTACATAATCAACCGCACCTAGTTTGTTATCCTCAGCTGTTTGGTCACTAAAAAATATTTCGCCCACCATTCTTTTAAATTCTGTTATTGCTTCTCTTTGTTGTGGCGTTGCGTTTGGATTGGCCTTTAGATAGCGTGTTTCAATGTCATCTTCCAATAAATACTTTCTGAATAGTAATATTTTGCCGTTATTCGTGACGTTTTTTTCTAAATCCACACTAGCTTTTTTGACATATACTTTTGCATCTGTTTCGGGAACTCCCAGTCGCATCAGGTCCATCACCAAAGTTGTTGGGGCCTGGTTATCAATAGGGGAGATATTGTCGTTCAATCCAATTCCTGTCCGTATCGCCAAATCAACTCTTTCCGATATTATTAACTCCAGCTCTTGCCGATATTCTTTAGCTTTTATCCCTATTATTTGACTTCCCTCAATATCGGTTACCAGCCCTATTACCACCTTATCCCTTTTTTGAGCCATTTCCTTGATACTTTTTGCAATCTCTTTTTCTTTCATTGAAGAGACCACGCTTCCCGGTTCAACCCCAAGAAACGACGCTATCTTTTCATCCAGACTCGTCAGTGACTTTGTTTTTCGGCTTTCACCCGCAACTTCAATCACCTGATCCTGAACTATCAGCTGAGCTCTCTTTTTCCCCACCACACTTATTGGCAATCCTTCTTTTTCTATCGTTTCCACCACCCCTTCTGCCACTTCAGTTGTTTTGTTCTGAATTTCTTTTATCCTGGATTGAACCTCCTTAGACCCAATCATTGCTCTTGCTTCTTCCGTTGTAATTCCAGCCGCTTCTGCCACTGCTTTTTCCATCACTCCCGCCTCCTCAAACAGGTTATTTTCGATGGCCCTGGCAATTCTTGCCTCCTGAGCCAAAGTTATCGATTCTACTTTGGCCCCCACAACTTCCATGTCAATTCTTCCTTTTTGTGGCTGGTGCCCTTTATCTAGCGACCCAATTACTTCCTCCACCAACTCTTCAACTTCTTTTGAAATTGCCACCACTTCAGTCGCTTGTTTGCCCATAATTGGCGCTTGTAGTCCATCCACCACCGTTTCTGTAATTTGCTCAGACAAATTCAGGGCCACTATTTCTTCAGCTCCACCCTCCGCCATTTGGTTTGTCAACATCCCATTTAATCCTTCGGCTACAACTTGGGTCAGGTCCTCTTCGGCTCCGGCAATTTTCCCGGGTTCCAGTTTTTCTTTAAGATCTTTCACAATTTTTTCCGCCAGCTTCTGCTCATCCTCCAAAATTGACGCTATTTTTTTATTAGCTTCTTTTACCGTGTTCTCAGTTTTATTCTCAACAATCGGCACTGGAGTCTCCAGCACTTCTGCCACTGCCTGAGCCAGATTTTGAGGAGTCTCTTCCGACACCAAAGGCACCGACTCCTGATTTAAAGCCGACCCGTCAGCAATTTTTTCCTCCACCCTCTGTCTAATTACCTGCCTCACCTTTTCTTCGTCTTTGCTTGCTTTTCTTAATAACCCATCTTCTACCAACTGACTCACCATTCTCTCAGTCACTTCGGTCACTACCCTATCAGCTTCTGCCACTGCCTGAGTCTTTTTTGTGTCCACCTCCGGCTCCGTTTTGTTTGACTCTTGTTCTTTTGCTAGTTTTTTTTGAGCATCAACATACTTGTCAACCTGTTTTTTAATCCCGTCTTTTAGTGTCTCTCCCAAGAGCTTTGTCGATCGCTCTAGCTTTAACTGTTGCTCTTTTCTGTCGGCTTCCATTATGGCTACTTTTTCCCGTATTTCGGCCATCTTCATCTCTGATTCAAATTCCCGGTTATCAGCCGGGGATCCTTCGTCCAGCAACGCGTCTACTGACATTTTTGAAGGCAAAGTCCCTAGCTCCTCCAGCATCTCCATCGGTTCCTGGGCTCTGCCACCAATTCTCTCCAATATCAAAACAATTTCTTTGTATAGAGTATAGTTGTCCGGTAAAAATAAATTCTCTCCGTTTTGGATCAAATCTTTCAACGCCTCCCGCACTTCTCCAATTGTCTTAAAAGCCAATTTAATCTCTACCGGTTTTTCATCAATATACACTGTTGCCATTCACAGAAATTATAGCAACATCCTCACTTTTAAACTATGCCATTACCAAACAAATCATCGTAATTTAACTTTTGGATTGGTTTTGTTTCTTCAGGCTTAGCTTCTTCTTTTTTTTCAAACACCGGTTCGTTTTTCTTTGCCAGTTGTGGTGGTTGAGGGATTTTTACTTCATTTGTTTTGGGCACAAATACCGGGGCCTTATCTTCTGGCTTTTTATTTTCCTCAATTATCGGTTTAAATTCGACAGTTGGTTTAATTGGCATTTCCGGTGGGGTTTTTGGAGGTTCAAACTTTGGTAAAGGTGGGAGAGGTGGCAATTTTCCACCCGAACTAAAGGATTTAAAAAGGTCCTGATATTTTGGCAAACCACTATTTACGCCTCCCAAACCACCGGCCTTTTGTTTTTCTTCGTCAGCCTTTTTTTGCTCCTCAACCAGCCTTGTCTTGTGATCATCAACCTTTTTCTTTTCTTCAACTTCCATCTCGGCAATTTTTCTTTCCAGAGCTGTTTCTATTTGGTTATTTGCCGTATCTTCAACCACTTCTGCTCGATATAATTGACCATTTTGTGCTGGTGCTGGTGCTGGTGCTGGTGCTGGTGCTGGTGCTGGTGCTGGTGCTGGTGCTGGTGCTGGTGCTGGTGCTGGTGCTGGTGCTGGTGCTGGTGCTGGTGCTGCCTGCCCGCCTGACTGCGAAGCTGTCGGCGGGGGAGATACCATCTGTCGATCAACTGTTTTATCTTCCATTGTCATCGGTAACGTCGTTGCTTTTTTATCATTCACTGTCACCTCGTCCATATTGCTCTTTTTGTCCAAGCCATTAATCTTGTTTTGCACTTCACCCACCGCCATCACCGGTTTTACTTCCGGTAGTTTATTCAATTTCAACGCGGCGGCTTGCTGTTTCATTCTCATCACCTCCTCCGGGTTGGAGGTAATCAATTTATGCTCACTCTGGCTGGCAATCACTCTAATTGCCACATGGTTTTGACCGGCAAAGAAAATCCCTTCACCCTTATCGGCTGAAAGTAGCAGTTGCTTTTCTCCTTCAGACA
>Ga0209373_10005641_pt1 | contig 10129 bp, 9 predicted proteins | sample Higcelweek5metaG_FD_187173 | JGI IMG/M metagenome (GOLD analysis project Ga0209373, IMG submission 187173) | Freshwater pond sediment microbial communities from the University of Edinburgh, under environmental carbon perturbations - High... | ecosystem: Environmental > Aquatic > Freshwater >...
TTCTTCGTCGTCCGCTTCAACCGGGCGACGAAGAAGCCGTCCATACCGCCCTGGGCCGCCAGATGGCCGGGATGACAGCGCACAAACCCTTCTGGCGTCAGCAGGTCGGCCATGCCGCCCACCTCATCGGCTGTGATCGGCACCACCTTCATTTCCGGGCGGCGATAGAGCAGGTTGGTGATCTGCACCTCCCCCTCCTCCGGCTGTAAGGAACAGGTGCAGTAAACCAGCACGCCGCCCGGCTTCAGCATGTCGACAGCGCGATAGAGCATGCGGGACTGGATGCGGCCCAGTTTCTCCACATCCTCCTCATCCTTCAGCCGTGCGACATCGGGATGGCGGCGGATGGTGCCGGTGGCACTGCAGGGTGCATCCAGCAGCACGGCATCGGCGGGCTGTTCCGGCCGCCATTCGGTGGCGTCGGCCACGACGGTGGTAACGCGATCGGCAAAGCCCAGCCGCTGCATATTCTCCGTCAGCCGCAGCAATCGCTTGTCGGAGCGGTCGACGGCGGTGACATGGGCACCGGCGGCGGCCAGCTGCGCCGTCTTGCCGCCGGGGGCGGCACAGAGGTCCAGCGCCTGCTTGCCCGACAGGTCGCCGAACAGCCGGGCCGGGATGGCGGCGGCAGCATCCTGCACCCACCAGACCCCATCATCGAAGCCCGGCAGTTCCACCACCTGCCCGCCGGCGGGGCGGCGGATGCTGCCGGTGGGCAGCAGAACGCCGCCCAGTTTCTCCGCCCAGGCGGCGGCATCACCCTTCACCGTGATATCCAGCGGCGCTTCGTTCAACTGGCTTTCCACGATGGCGCGGGTGGGGCCGGTGCCGTAATGCTTGCGCCAGGCCAGCCACAGCCAGTCCGGCGTGTTCAGCCGGCCGGCATCCTGTGCCGCCAGCATGGTTTGCCCATCCCGCGCCAGCCGGCGCAGGACGGCGTTGATCAGGCCCTTATAGGGGTGCTGCTTGCGCTGGATGGCCAGTTCCACGCCCGTATCCACGGCGGCATGGGCTGGCGTATTCAGGAACAGCAGTTGGGCCGCCCCTAGGCGCAGAATATCCTGCACCACGGCCTTCAATTGCTGGCCCGGCTTGTCCAGGCAGGCGGCGATGCAGGCATCGATCTGGCCCAGCCGGCGCAGCACGGTGGCGCACAGCAGGCGCACAAAGGCGCGGTCGCGCGCTTCCAGCTGGCGGATGCCGCGATGGCCTTCCCAGGCATCATCAAACGGCACGCGGCGCGACAGCACGGCGGAAACCAGATCAAGGGCGGCGACGCGGGCGGCCAGCGCCGCATCGGTGGCAGGGGTCTGTTCAGTCATGGCAGGCGGATTTAACGCGGCGCAAGCCGCTTGTCGAACGCCGATCACGCACGGGTGACCCATGATGCGCGCCGCCCCCCTGGATTTTACCCGGCCCCCCGCCCACCTTATCCACCAAGTCGATTCCTTTGATCTGGGAGTGTGTTGAATGGGCACGCAAAGGGCCGTTCTGGCCGGCGGCTGTTTCTGGGGCATGCAGGATCTGATCCGCAAGGTGCCGGGCGTGGTGGCCACCCGCGTCGGCTATACCGGCGGCAGTCTGGCCAACCCCACCTATAGGGATGTGAAAACCGGCAAGACCGGCCATGCGGAGGCGATTGAGATCAGCTTTGATCCCGACCGGCTGACCTATCACCGGCTGCTGGAATTCTTCTTCCAGATTCATGATCCGACGACAGCCAACCGCCAGGGTAATGATATCGGCACCCAATACCGCTCCGCCATCTTTACCCTGGACGACACCCAGGCCGAAACGGCCCGGCAGGTGACAGCGGCGGTGGAGGCATCGGGCCGCTGGCCCGGCAAACTCGCCACCGAAATCACACCCGCCGGTCCGTTCTGGGAAGCCGAAGATTTCCACCAGGATTATCTGGAACGCCTCCCCAACGGCTATACCTGCCATTGGGTGCGGCCGGATTGGGTGCTGGAGGGGAAGTAATACCGAGTTGCGATGAGTTCCACTCATCGCAACTCGGTTGGCGCATTGAGCGCCCGCGCACCCATGTGCGCGTGAGCCAAGCCAATGGATATTGGCGCCGGCGCTTGAGGGCCTTGATTGGAACCATAGGTTCTGATCAAGGCAAGTAGGTACAAGCGGATGGGGGCAGCCTTCGCTTCAGGCTGCCCCAACCTTTCTCAGCGCTTCAAATACCGTTCCTCCAGCGCGCGCTGGCGGGTTTTCAGGGATTGTTCCGCCCCGTTAATGAAAACCCGTTCCGCCAGCACCATCGGTTCCAGCGGGTCACCGCCCCACAGCACCAGATCGGCGGGCTTGCCGATGGCGACCTGGCCGGCGCTGTCCGCACCCCCGAACAGGGCCGCCGGGCGGCCGGTGATGGCAGCCAGCGCCTTGTCGCGCGGCATGCCATAGGCCACCGCCGTGCCGGCCTGGAACCGCACCTGATTGGCATAATGGCCATCGGCGCTGCCGGTCAGGATCACCACCACGCCAGCCTTTTCCAGCAGGGCGGCATTGTCCAGCCGCGCATGTTGGGTTTCAAACCGGCCCGGCAGGTTGGTGGTGGGCTTGATGATGACGGGCACGCCGGCAGCGGCGATTTCCCCCGCCACCATCCAGCCTTCCTCCGCCCCCATCAGCACCAGCCGCAGTTTTTCCTCCCGCGCCAGCCGCAGGGCCAGGCGGATATCGGCGGCGCGGTGGACGGCCAGGAACAAAGGCGCTTCCCCCCGGACCACGGGCAGCAGCGCATCCAGGTCCAGCCGCGACAGGCTGTATTCCCGCGTGCCGCCCTGATTATAGGCCCCCTTGTTGGCGGCGTAATGGCGCACATCCTCCAGCGCGGCCTTCAGGATGGCGACGGACAGCGCACGGCTGCCGCCGGCACTGCTGGCGGCACTTTCACCAAAGGGCAGGGCCACGCCCAGGCGAGGCTTCACCACGATGTCCGGGGCGGCCCCCAGATGGATCAGTGCCGGCTGGCCCTGGAACAGCGGCTCATCGACATGGCCCGCCGTTTCCCCATCATGGATATGGGCACCATCGCCAAAGGCCACGGCGGGCATCACCACGGCCCGGGTGATGCCACCCGCCCGCGCCAGCGGGATCAGGCTGCTGGCCGGGTTGACAGCGTAGGAGGGATCATAGGCCACAGAAATCCGGGGATTGGCGGCATTGCTGTCATTGGTCTCCTTGACGGCACTCACCTCCTCAATCCCGATATCGGAGGAGGAGACGAACAGGCCTGGCGTCACCACCTTGCCCTTGCCCTCTACCAGCGTCGCCCCCGCCGGCACCACCGCACCCGGTGCCGCCGCCGTGACAATGCCATCCTTGATGATGATGGTGGCGTCCGGTGTGGAAACACCGCTGCCATTCACCAGGGTCGCCCCCTGGATGGCGATGGTTTCCGCCCCCGCATGGCCCAGGCCGGCCAGCAGCACGGCCCCGCCAAGAAGCATCTGTTTGAAGCCGCGCATCACTTCGCCCCCTTGCCCTGAAAGATTTCCGCACCCGCCTGTCCCAGCTCAAAATCGGAGCGGGGTTCGGCAGGCGGGTGGGCGCGGTCGAATTGCGGCACGCCATCAATATAAACCAGATCGGCCAGCGTATAGATGCTGAAGGGATTGCCGTTCCACACCACAACATCCGCCATCTTGCCCGGCTCCAACGTGCCGGTCTTGTCCTGCACGCCGATGGCCTTGGCGGGGTTGGCGGTGATCCAGCTGATCGCCTCCTCCTCCCTGATGCCCAGCCCCAGATAATTGCCCTCCGCCATGGCCTGGGCGGCTTCCTTGGGCAGGTACTGGATCAATGTTTCGTCATCGGAATGAATGACGGCGCAGGCCCCGGCCCGGTGGACCATGGCGGCATTGGCCGGCACCCCGTCATAGGCTTCCATCTTGAATCCCCACCAATGGGCCCAGGTGGCGATACAGACATTATCCTGCTTCAGCAGGTCGCTGATCTTGTAAGCCTCGGTGGCGTGGTGGAAGGCGGTGACGCGATAGCCGAACTCCCGCGCCACCTCCAGCATCACCGACATCTCGTCGGCGCGGTAGCAATGGTTCTGCACCAGGATATCGCCCGACAGCACGCCGGCCAGGGTTTCCATCTGCAGGTCACGCTTGGGCGGATCGGGCTGCTTGTCGCCCTTGGCGTCCTGCTTTTCCTTGTAATAGGCGTCCCATTTGCGGCGATATTCCGCCGCTTCGATCCAGGCCGTGCGATATCCCGCCACATTGGCCATGCGGCTGCCGGGTGCCCGGCCCTTGTCGCCATAGACGCGCTTGGGATTCTCCCCGCAGGCCATTTTCAGCCCATAGGGGGCGCCGGGGAATTTCATCTCCATCACATTGCGGGCGGTGACATTCTTCACCGTCACGCTGCGCCCGCCGAACAGGTTGGCCGAACCGGGCAGCAGTTGCAAGGTGGTGACACCGCCGCGCAGCGCCCGTTCAAAACCGGGGTCTTGCGGCCAGACCGAATGTTCGGCCCAGACCTGGGCCGTGTTCGGGTCCGTCATCTCATTCCCGTCGGAATGGGCATCCACGGCGGGGGAGGCATAAACCCCCAGATGGGAATGCATGTCGATGATGCCAGGGGTCACCCAGCGCCCCGCCGCATCCACAATGGTAGCCCCCGCCGGCACAGGCAGGCCCGCCCCCACCGCCTCAATCCGGCCATCGCGGATGATCACGGTGCCGTTTTCGATCCGCGCCCCGGTGCCGGTCAGCACCGTCGCCCCCGTCAGCACCACCAGCCCGCTGGCGGCGGGCTTATAGCGGCTGGGGAACGGGTCGCGGCTGGATGCCGCATCCAGCCCCGGCGCCAACGCCTGTTTGTCCCCGCCCTTGTCCTTATCCCCGGAATGCCCGGTTCCCTGTCCGGTGGCGCAGCCAGCCAGCAGCAATGCCAGCCCCGTCACCAACCAGCGACCGCCCCGCGACCGCATCATGTCCGACCCCGTCTTATTCGTGTATGGATATTGCTTTGGGGCAGTGTGCGGGGGCAATCACAACCGCGTCAATGGCCTGGACGCCACCCGCGTCACCGGTTAAGCATTCCGGCCAAGGCTCAACATTGAACCAACAGGGTACCCACGCCATGCACTTCATTCTGGAATGTATCGACAAGCCGGATTCGCTGGACCTGCGCATGGCGACCCGCCCGCCACATCTGGAATATCTGACCAGCCTGTCGGACAAGATCACCATCGCCGGCCCGATTCTGAGCGAGGACGGCAAGCCCGTCGGCAGCCTGCTGATCCTTGACGTGGCCGACCAGGCCGAGGTGGAAGCGATTGCCGCGGGCGACCCCTATGCCAAGGCCGGTCTGTTCGCCAGCGTAACGATCCGCCCGTTCCGTAAGGTTCTGCCGGCCTGACCTGTCAGGGGAAGCACGAAGATGGCCCATTGGCTGGTGAAATCCGAACCGTTCAAATATTCCTGGGACCAGTTCGTCAAGGATGGGCGCACCCATTGGGATGGGGTGCGCAACCATCAGGCCGCCAAGAACCTGAAGACCATGGCGGTGGGCGACCGGGTATTCTTCTACCACTCCAATGAGGGGCTGGAGATTGTCGGCATTGCCGAGGTGGTGGCCACCGCCTATCCCGACCCCAGCGATCCCGCCGGCCGCTTCGTCATGGTGGACCTGAAACCGGTGACCCCGGTCAAGGCACCACTGACCCTGAAGCGGATCAAGGATGATCCGGTGCTGTCGGAAATGCAGCTGGTCAAGCAATCCCGCCTGTCCGTCTGCCCGGTGACGGATGATCAATGGGCCTATGCCTGCGGCCTGATGGGAGTTGAGGCGTGAGCGGCGGCGGCTTTCTCTGCCATCTGACAGAGATTCCCGACGGTGCGGCACGCGGGTTTGACTGGGATCGTGGCGGCGAAAGGCCGGTGCCGATCCTGGTCTTCCGCCGGGGGGAGCAGGTTTACGGCTATCGCAATGCCTGCCCGCATATCGGCGTGCCGCTGGAAATGGACCCGGACCGGTTCATGAACCGCGAAGGCACCCACCTGCAATGCAGCACCCATGGTGCCCTGTTCCAGGTGGATGATGGGATGTGCGTGGAAGGCCCCTGCGTGGGCCGACCGCTGCGGCCCGTGCCGCTGCTGGTGGATGGCGAGGGGCGTATCGCGCCTGCCGGGTAAGCCCACTCACCCCGCCTTGGCCAGCACCGCATGCATGTCCTGTGTGGCCGTATGCATCCGTCTTGCCAGCAGGCGGGCATCCTGTGCCGCCTCCTGCACCGGGAATACACCGGGTGATGCTGCCAGACGCAACAGCGTTTCAAGCGCCAGAAGGCTGGTGCGCAAACCCAGGCGGGAAACCTCTGCCTCCGCCTCCGGTGCCAGCTCCATGCATTCCGGCCTTTCGCCCGCCATGCCCCGTCCCCCGTTCAGTTGCCCAACCTGTTCGGCTGCGCAACGGTAGGCATTCTCCATACCACAGCGCGCCCCCGAATGCACGCGCGCGGGCGGACAGGACAACCGCCCGAGCCCCGCGCGTAGCACGCGACGAATGTACATGTTCCAAAATAGCTTAGGCATGCTTACATAAGGTTACCGATGCCGGGTTGGGGTGCGATTGAACCGCCACCCGTTACGCCGGCAACGTCGAAAAGAACCGCAGCCATTGCCCACCGGGCAACCCGGACGGCGCTGCGACAACAGCTGGGAGATTGAACGCCATGAGCAGCCCGACTTTCTTTCCGGTAGCGGAAGAAACCGCCCGCGGCGCCTGGGTTGACGCCGCCAAGTACAAGGAAATGTATGAGCGGTCGATCTCCGACCCGGACGGGTTCTGGGGCGAACATGGCAAGCGGATCGACTGGTTCACCCCCTATACCAAGGTGAAGAACACCAGTTTTGAGGGCGATGTCGCCATCCGCTGGTTCGAAGACGGCACCACCAACGTTTCCTATAATTGCATCGATCGCCACCTGGAAACGCGCGGCGACCAGACCGCCATCATCTGGGAAGGCGACAACCCCGCCGACAGCGCCCACATCACCTATCGCCAGCTGCATGAAAAGGTCAGCCGGCTGGCCAATGTGCTGAAGGCACATGGGGTGAAAAAGGGCGACCGGGTGACGATCTATCTGCCGATGATCCCTGAGGCAGCCTATGCCATGCTGGCCTGCGCCCGTATCGGTGCCATCCATTCCATCGTCTTTGGCGGCTTCTCCCCCGACAGCCTGAAGGACCGGGTCGAAGGCTGCGAAGGCAAGATCATCATCACCGCCGATGAGGGTCTGCGCGGCGGCCGCAAGGTGCCGCTGAAGGCCAATGTCGACAAGGCGCTGGAAAGCCTGCCCGACGTCTCCTCCGTCATCGTGGTCAAGCGCACCGGCGGTGCTGTCGCCTGGAAAGAGGGCCGCGATTACTGGTATGAGGAGGAGATTGCCAAGGTCTCCGCTGATTGCCCGGCAGAGGTGCTGAGCGCGGAAGACCCGCTGTTCATCCTCTATACCTCCGGTTCCACCGGCAAGCCCAAGGGCGTGCTGCACACCACCGGCGGCTATCTGGTCTATGCGTCGATGACGCATCAATATGTGTTCGATTACCATGAGGGCGACATCTATTGGTGTACCGCCGATGTGGGTTGGGTGACCGGTCACAGCTATATCGTCTATGGCCCGCTGGCCAATGGCGCCACCACGCTGATGTTCGAAGGCATCCCCAACTATCCCAGCGTCAGCCGGTTCTGGGAGGTGATCGACAAGCACAAGGTCAATATCTTCTACACCGCCCCCACCGCCATCCGCGCCCTGATGCGCGAAGGCGAAGGCCCGGTGAAGCAGACCAGCCGCGCCTCCCTGCGCCTGCTGGGCTCGGTCGGGGAACCGATCAACCCGGAAGCCTGGCTCTGGTACCATAGCGTGGTCGGTGATGGCCGTTGCCCCATCGTGGATACCTGGTGGCAGACGGAAACCGGCGGCATTCTGATCACCCCGCTGCCGGGCGCCATCGGGCAAAAGCCGGGGTCGGCCACCCTGCCCTTCTTTGGCGTGAAGCCGCAGGTGGTGGATAATGACGGCACGGTGCTGGAAGGGGCGACGGAGGGCAATCTCTGCATCGCCGACAGCTGGCCGGGCCAGATGCGCACCGTCTATGGCGACCATGAACGGTTTGTGCAGACCTATTTCAGCACCTTCAAGGGCAAATATTTCACCGGCGACGGCTGCCGCCGTGACGGAGATGGCTATTACTGGATCACCGGTCGCGTCGATGACGTGATCAATGTTTCCGGCCACCGGCTGGGCACGGCGGAAATCGAAAGCGCCCTGGTCGCCCATCCCAAGGTGGCCGAGGCGGCAGTGGTCGGTTACCCGCACGATCTGAAGGGTCAGGGCATCTACGCCTATGTGACGCTGAATGCCGGTGAGGAGACGTCGGACGAGCTGCGCAAGGAGTTGGTGGCCTGGGTCCGCAAGGAAATCGGCCCGATCGCCACGCCGGACCTGATCCAGTGGGCGCCGGGCCTGCCCAAGACCCGGTCGGGCAAGATCATGCGCCGTATCCTGCGCAAGATCGCCGCCAACGAGCATGAAGCGCTGGGCGATACCAGCACGCTGGCCGACCCCAATGTGGTGACGGAACTGGTGGGCAACCGCATGAACCACAGTTGAGCGGTTATACTAATACCAATCTCCCTTGATCGTGACCGATCAAGGGAGGTTTTTTCTTCCATCAGACGCACAGACCAAGAGTCATCTCCCATGGCTCTTGGTTTAAACAAAAAGGCCGGCTTCCCCGCCGGCCTTTTTGTTGGGCGAAGGAGCGGCGGAACCGCCTAAACCGGCAGGCCGCGCGCGCCGTCCAGCATCATGCCCGTCGTCTCAGCCCCGTCCAGCACCACGCCGGTCAGATCGGCACCGCTGAAATTCACCCCCACCAGCTTGGCCTGACGGAACACAGCGGCGGCAAGGCGGGACCGGACGAGGGAGGTGCGTACCTCGTGCCCGCGCGCGGTCTTCAGCATTGACAGGTCGGCCCGCTCAAGATTGGCGTCGATCAGGTTGGCCCGGTCCATCACCGCCCCGCGCAGATCGGCAAAGCGCAAATCGGCGGACCGCAGATCGGCACCGGAAAGCTGGGCCGCCTGCATCTGGGCGCCGCGCAAGTCCGCACCACGTAATTTGGCGTTATTGGCCTTCATCAGGGTCAATACCCGACCGGACAAGTCCATCCCCGCCATGTCCTGGCCGCTGATATCCAGTTGCTGGCCGGACCGGCCTGCACTGCCCACCCATTGCGCATGGGATGCCAGCATCGCTTCCAACTGCTCCGGCTCGGGCCGGGCGGGGCCGGCCCCTTCGGCATCCACCTCTTCCACCGGTTCGGTGGGGGCTTCCCGCCGGCGGGCATCCGCATCGGTACGGATAGCAGCAGCCAGTGCCTCGGTACGCACCTTGGCACCGGTCAGGTTGGCACCGCGCAGATCGGCATCGGCCAGATCGGCACCGTCCAGATTGGCCCGCACCAGCTTGGCGTCGCGCATATCCAGCCGGGTCAGCTGGGCACCTGTCAGCACCGCACCGGAGAAATCCGCCGCCCGCGCGGTGGAACCGTTCAGGCGTGCGCGGGTCAGATCGGCATCCACCATGATGGCCGCACTGATATCGGCGGGCCCGATCTCCATCCCCAGAATGCGGAAATCGGTGCGGGTGGCGCTGGCCATCGCCCCATCCCGCAGATCGCATTCCACCATCCGCGCGCCGGTCAGCATAGCCCCACGCAGATTGGCCGCCCGCAGGTCGGTGCGGTGTAACTGGGCCCGGCTGAGATCGGCTTCGCTGAGATCACAACCGAACATGTCGGCATAATCCAGCTTGGCACCGGTAAAGCTGGTGCGGCGCAGAATGGCACCGGACAGGTTGGCATTGGTCAGGTTGCGCCCGTTGAAGGACAGGCCCGACAGGTCGAAGAAAGGCAGGCTGAGCTTGGCCCCGCCCACCATACCGGACAGGTAGGCGAGATGCCGTTCGCACGCACGATCCAGCTGCGCCTGGGTCAGGCGAACACGCGGTGCAACATTGTTGGCATCTGTTCCCATGGGCCCTGCTTATCCAAACAAAGCGTCGATATCTGCCTGTGAAACCGTTCCGCCCGATGAA
>Ga0209373_10005643_pt1 | contig 10125 bp, 7 predicted proteins | sample Higcelweek5metaG_FD_187173 | JGI IMG/M metagenome (GOLD analysis project Ga0209373, IMG submission 187173) | Freshwater pond sediment microbial communities from the University of Edinburgh, under environmental carbon perturbations - High... | ecosystem: Environmental > Aquatic > Freshwater >...
ACGATGTCGACATCCACGCCGGGCGTCTTGCCGGAGAGGCGGATGACATCGCGCGCCAGGTCCATGATGCGCACCGGCTCGCCCATCTTGAGCACGAATATCTCCCCGCCGCGGCCCATGGCCCCGGCCTGGAGGATGAGCTGGCAGGCCTCGGCGATGCTCATGAAATAGCGCGTCATGTCCGGGTGGGTCACCGTCACCGGGCCGCCGCGCTCCACCTGCCGCCGGAACAGCGGCACCACGGACCCGGAAGACCCCACCACGTTGCCGAAGCGCACGGCCATGAACCGCGTGGCCCCGCCCGCGCCGCTGCCGGTGAGGCAGGCCATGAGCCGCTCCGTGACGCGCTTGCTGGCGCCCATGACGCTGGTGGGCCGCACTGCCTTGTCCGTGGAAACGAGCACGAAGCGCTCCACCCCGCAGTCCACGGCCGCGCGCATGAGCACCCTGGTGCCCAGAACATTGTTCGTCACGGCGGCCCAGGGGTTTTCCTCCAGCATGGGCACGTGCTTGTAGGCCGCGGCGTGCAGCACCAGGGCGGGCCTGTGCTCGCAGAGCACCCGCGCCATGAGGGGCGCATCGGCCACGCTGCCCAGCACCCGCGTGAAGTCGCGGAAGCCGTGCTCGTCGGCCAGCTCCCGGGCGATGGCGTACAGATTGTACTCGCTGGCGTCCACCAGCACGAGGCTGGCCGGGGCGAGCCGCGCCACCTGCCGGCACAGTTCCGCGCCGATGGACCCGCCGCAGCCCGTCACCAGCACCACGCGGCCGCGCACGAGCCCGGGCAGGGCATCCTGGTCCAGGGCTATCTCGGTGCGGCCCAGCAGGTCCTGATAGTCCACGGGCCGCAGGGTGAGGGCGGCCCTGCCTTCGAGCAACTGGCTGGTGGCGGGCAGGATGCGGTGCGGCAGGCCGGAGGCCTTGCAGACTTCTATGATGCGGCGCATTTGCCCGGCGCTCGCGCGCGAGACGGCGATGAGCGCCTCTTCGGCCTCGTGCTTTGCCGCCAGACGCGAAAGATCGTCCACGCCGCCCAGCACCTCGCGTCCGTGCAGGGAGCGTCCCCGCTTGTCGGGATCGTCGTCCAGAAAGCCGAGGACATGGAAGTTCAGCGCCGGGTTGGAGGTTATCTCGCGCAGGAGCCGCTCGCCCAGATTGCCCGCGCCGATGATGATGACGCGCCTGGGCGGCCCGGCGGGCCTTTCGGGCTTGGCTGTGCGCGCGTACAGCACGCGGATGCACAGGCGCAGGCCAGTGGTGAACAGCAGGGTGAGCAGGCCGTCCAGGGCCAGCACCGCCCGCGAGAAGCCCGTGAACCCGTAGCGGAAGGCCACGAAGGCGATGAGCAGGGCCGAGGAGAGCACCACGGCCTCGGCCAGGCGCTTGAAGTCGGGGAGGCTGGTGTAGCGCCACATGCCCCGGTACAGCCCCAGGGCCAAAAACACCCCGAGCTTGAGCGGCAGCACGTATTTGAACATGGCGCGCAGTTGCGCGGCGTAGATTTCCGGCAGGTTGAAATCGAAGCGCAGCAGGTAGCTTATGGTGAGCGCGGCGGCGAAGCAGAGGGCCTCCGCCGCGAGCATGAAATAGAAGTGGCGGTTTTTCGGGTTGCAGAGCATCAGGCCCGCGACCCCGCCGAACGTATGACCCCCGCCACGCGGGCCACGTCCTCGCGGGTCATGGCCGTGCCCGATGGCAGGCAGAGCCCGCGCCGGAAGATGTCCTCGGCCACCTCGCCGCCGAACATCCTGCACCCCGCGAACACGGGTTGCAGGTGCATGGGCTTCCATACCGGCCGCGACTCGATGTTCTGCGCCTCCAGAGCCAGGCGGATATCCTCCGGTCCGGCGCCGAAGGCCGCCTTGTCCACCAGCAGCACGGTGAGCCAGCGGTTGGCCTTGCCGGTGGCGGCCTCGGGCATGAAAGTTATGCCGGGCAGGCCGGACATTTCCTCCGCATACCAGCGGAAGATGAGCCGTCGCTTGGCCACGCGGGCCTCCAGCACGTCCAGCTGCCCCAGGCCGATGCCCGCCAGGATGTTGCTCAGGCGGTAGTTGTAGCCCAGTTCCGTGTGCTCGTAGTGGGCGGCCTGCTCGCGCGCCTGCTGCGAAAGCTTGCGCGCGTGGGCCATGAGCGCGGCGTCGTGGGAGGCCAGCATGCCCCCGCCGGAGGTGGTGATGATCTTGTTGCCGTTGAAGGAGAAAATGGCGGCGGCCAGGCCGGGCCAGGCCCCGGCGTGGCGGCTTGTTTCGCCGTGCCCAAAGCGCGCGCCGACGCTCTCGGCGCTGTCGGCCACAATCGGCACCCCGAAGGGCGCGCACACGTTGAGGATGCGTTCATAATCCGCGCACTGGCCGTAGAGGTCCGTGGGGATCACCGCGCGGATGCGCCGGCCCTCGGCTGCGAGAACCACCAGCGCCTCGCGCAGGCGCTCCGGGTCCATGTTCCAGGAGCCGGGGCTGGCGTCGATGAACACGGCCTCTGCTCCCAGCTGCACGGCCGGGCTGGCGGAGGCGATGAAGGTGAGGCTGGAGGCGAGGACGACATCGGGCTTGGCGTCCCCTTGCCCCACGCCCAGGCAGCGCAGGGCCAGATGCAGGGCCGCTGTGCCGCTGCAAACCGCAAGGCAGTGCGGCAGGCCGGTGAGCTCGCGGAAGGCCGCCTCGAAGGCTTCCACCTGCGGCCCCAGCGGGGCTATGTAGTTGCTGGCGAAGGCCTCGGCCACGCGCGCTTCTTCGGCCCCGCAGAGGTGCGGCGGGGAAAGGAACAGGCGCGGCGGCTTCTGGGTTGTCATGGCTATGCCAAAGGCCTGGCGGGCACCCCGCCGAAGGTGGCCTTGTCGGCCACGTCGCAGGTGACGGCGGCCCCGGCGCCCACAACGCTCCAGGCGCCGATGCTGACGCCCGGCACCGCGCAGGAGCCGACGCCCATGAACGCGCCTTCGCCCACTTGAACATTGCCCGCCAGGTGCGCTCCGGGGGCTATGTGCGCGTGGGGGCCAAGCACGCAGTGGTGGTCGATGCTGGCGCAGGTGTTCAAAATTGCGTTCTCGCCGATTTTTGCGCCGGGGTTGGCCACCGCACCCGCGCACAGCACCGCGCCAGCGCCAACCACGACATCCGGCGCGAGCACCGCCGCGGGGTGGATGGCGGTGACGAAGCGTTTGCGCGCCTGGGTCAGCTCGGCGTAGACGCGGGCGCGGGCGCAGTTGTCGCCGATGCCAAGGGCGAGGCAGTCGTGGGCAATTGCAGGAAGGTCGGCAAGGCACCCCAGCACGGGCAGGCCCAAAATGCGTTGGCCTTTGAGTTCGGGATTGTCGTCCAGAAACCCGACGATCTCCATCTCCCGGCCCTTGGTCCACATCTGGAACAGAATGTCGGCCACCACCTGGCCGTGCCCGCTTGCGCCCATGACCACGATCTTCATTACTGCCTCCGGCGGTGCGCCGCTGTGTTTGAGGTTTGGCCGTTCCTATCGCTGTGCAGCCTGGGGGGCGCTGCTGGCAAGCCTTGCGGCGGGCTTGCTACTCCACGCCCAGCACGCGCCGCACGGCGGTGATGACATCAGCCACATCGCCGGGCGCGAGCCGCGCGGAAATGGGCAGGCTGACGATGCGCTGGCCTATGCCGGCCGCCTCGGGGTAGTCCTCGGTGCGCCAGCCCAGGCGCTCCTGGTAGTACGGGTGCTCCGGCAGGGAGAGGTAGTGCACGCCCACGCCGATGCCCTGCCTTGTCATGGCCATGAGAAAGTCGTCGCGCTTCATGCCGCTTGTCTGCTCGTCCACCAGCACGGTGAACAGGTGCCGTGCGTGCAGGGTGTTTGGCTCCTGCGGGGTGGGCAGGCCCAGGCGCCTGCCTTGCGGCAGGGTGGCGAAGGCCTCCATGTAGCGCGCCCACACGGCCTCGCGCTTCTCGTGGTAGGCGTCCACGCGGGGCAGTTGGTGAATGCCCAGCGCCGCCTGGATGTCCATCATGTTGTACTTGAACCCGGCCTCGACCACGGCGTAGTGCTTGTAGCCCTCGTCGCCGAAGCGCTTCCAGGCGTCGGCGCTCATGCCGTGCAGGCCCAGCACCTTGATGCGCGCCAGGTCCTCCGGCTTTTTGGCGATGACCATGCCGCCCTCGCCGGTGATGATGTTCTTCGTCACGTAGAAGCTGAAGCAGCCGAAGTCGCCCAGGGTGCCCGCGTGCTGGCCGTGGTAGAGCGTTTCTATGGCGTGGGCGCAGTCCTCTATGACGGCGAGGTTGTGCTCCTTGGCGATGCCCATGAGCGCGTCCATGTCGCAGGGGCGCCCGGCGAAGTGCACGGGCAGGATGGCCTTGGTCTTCGGGGTGATTTTGCCGCGCACCTTCTCGGGGTCGATGTTCAGGGTCGCGGGGTCGATGTCGGCCAGGACCGGGGTGCCGCCCGCGTGCAGGATGGCGTTCACCGTGGCGCAAAAGGTCAGCGGCGTGGTGATGACCTCGTCCCCGGGCTTGAGGTTGAGGGCCACCATGGCCAGGTGCAGGGCGGCGGTGCAGGAGTGCAGCGCCACGGCGTTGGGCACGCCCTTGTACGCGGCAAAGTCGCGCTCGAACTGGGCCGTGCGCGGCCCGGTGCCTATCCAGCCGCTTTTGAGGCAGGCCACGACCTCGTCGATTTCCGCCTGCTCCAGGGCCGGGGAGCCGAACACCAGAAAATTTTCCTTGCTGCGGACGGGGGGACGCTCGGACATTGCATTTCCTTGTTGCTGTCGGGGGATTGTTCTTCCGGCTACCGGGGTAGCAGAAGCGGGCCGGATGTTCAATCTCTGGGGTCGGGGCCGTGCAGGCCGGGTTTGATTCCGGTGAATTCCGGCATGGTGGCCGCGCCCTCGGCGTGTATGCCCCGGCGCGTGAACACCGCCGCCACCGTGCGCGCCAGGATGACGAGATCAAGCCGGAACGTGCGGTGGTCCACGTACCAAACGTCGAGGGCGAAGCGCTCCTCCCAGGACAAGGCGTTGCGGCCGCTCACCTGCGCCAGGCCGGTTATGCCGGGCAGCGCCTCGTGGCGGCGCATCTGCTCCCTGGTGTAGAGCGAAAGGTAGCGCAGAAGAAGCGGGCGCGGGCCGACAAGGCTCATCTCGCCCCTGAGCACGTTGAGAAGCTCCGGCAGTTCATCAAGCGAGGTGGCGCGCAGGAACCGGCCGAAGGGCGTCAAGCGTTGGGCGTCGGTGCCGGGGCCGGCGCGCATGGTGCGGAATTTCAGGATGGTGAAGGGGCGGCCGTACAGGCCGGGGCGCTTTTGCCGGAACAGCACGCCGGGGCCCAGGGCCAGGCGCACGCACAGCGCGGTTGCAAGCATGATGGGAGAGAACAGCGCCAACAGCGCCAGCGAAACAATCAGGTCGAACAGCCTCTTGGCCGTCACCTGGGTTCCTTGGGCGCTGGCGCGCCGAGCGGCAGCACGGCCAGCATTGCGGCCACCACGTCATGCACGTTGAAGCGTTCCTCGGCCAGGCGGCGCGCGGCCTGCCCCATGGAGGCTATGCGCTCCGGGTCGAGGACGAAGCGCTCCATGGCGCGCATCAGCTCTCCGGGCTCAAACGGCGGCACCAGATGTCCGGTGACGCCATCCTCGACGGTCTGGCTGCAACCGGGCACGTTTGTGGTGATGATGGGCCGGGCCATGCTCATGGCCTCCAGCACGGCGCGCGGCGCGCCCTCGCGGAAGCTCGGCAGTACGAACACGCTGGCCTGGGCGATGTGCGGCCGCACGTCGTCCACGCCGTCGATGATCTCCACCACGCGGTCCTCGCGCCAGCGGCGGATCATCTCCAGGGGCACCGCGTCGGGCACGGTGTCCATGGGGCCTATGAGCCGGCAGATTACGTGCGGGTGGCGGCGCTTGAGCATGCGGCAGGCCTCCACGAACACGCCGACCCCCTTGGCCCACAGGAGCCGGGCGATGCACAGGAACACCGGCGCGCCGGTCATTGCGTCGGCCAGAACCGGGGGTGCGGGCGCAAAATGATCCAGGTCGACGCCGCTGCCGCCCACCACGGCCACGCGGTGCTGCGGCGCCAGAATGCCCAGCCGCTCGAACAGGGCGCGGTCGTCCGGGTTCTGGAAGATGACGGTCTGGTTGGATTCCAGCGCCTTGGTGTACAGGCGCACCACCAGGTCGGTAAGGCAGCGCCGGGCCATGGTGCCGGGCGCGCCCGGCAATCCGCCGAAGCCGTATCCCAGCCCCGTGATGAGCGAGGCGGCGCGGGGCACCTTTGCCCAGCGCGCGGCCAGGGAGGCGTAAATCACGGGTTTGATGGTGTAGGGCAGGATCATGTCCGGCCGCAGGGCCAGGAATGTGTTGCGCAGGGCCACGATTGTCCTGGCCTCGCGCAGGGGGTTCATGCCGCCGCGGTCCAGCGGGTAGCGCAGCAACTCCACGCCAAGGGCGCGCAGGGCGCGCTCGGTGCGCAGGGCCGTGCCCTGCTCCGGCGGGGCCAGGGCAGTGACTTTGTGCCCGCGCTCCACCAGGGCGCAGAGCAGGGGAGCCCGGAAGTTCACCAGGGACGGGGCGTGGCCGGCAATGACGATGATGCGCATGGGGGCACTCTATCCTGAAATTCCGGCGCTTTCCAGCCAGGATTGGAACATGAGGATGGGCCAGAGACGATATTGGTGGTTTCTGCGGCCGGACTGGTGCTCGGCCCAGGCGCGCGCCACGGGGGCAGGTTCGAAATAGCCCTCGCAGGCCAGGCGTTCCGGGTCGATGAGCCCGGCGGCCCAGCTCTTGAGCGGCCCGCGCAGCCAGAGGTCAAGGGGCGCACCGAAGCCCATCTTGGGCCGGTCCCACAGGGGGCGCGGCACATAGCGCTCCAAAAGGCCGCGCAACAGCCACTTGCCCTGGTTCCCGCGCACGCGCAGGCCCGCGGGCAGGCTCCAGGCGAAGGCCGCCACGCGGTGGTCCAGATAGGGCGCGCGCGCTTCCAGCCCCACGCTCATGCTGGCGCGGTCCACCTTGGTCAGAATGTCGCCCGGGAGGTACCAGGCCGTGTCCAGGTACTGCATCCAGGCGGAGCTGCCCTCCGGGCACAGGCCGGGCGCGGGCCAGGTGGCGCGGTGGCGCAGCGGCCAGGTGGCCTCGGCCGCGCCGCTGACAAGCATGCCGGGGTCCGGCCAGGCGGAGACCAGGGCGGCGTAATAGGCCGGGGCCACGCGCGCGGGCATGGCCTGGGCCAGCTTGTGCAGCTTCTCGCCCGGCAGGCGCGGCCGCATCGATTGCGGCAGCAGCGGGCCGAGCAGGCGGAAGAGGCGGTCCCAGGCGCGGGGCGAAAGGGCTTGCAGCAAAACCGAGGCCGTGGCGCGCAGACCGGGCGAAACCCCGGCCAACTGCGCCCACAGGGCCGCGCCCTGCACGTGGCGGTTGTATCCGGCGAAGAGTTCGTCGCCGCCGTCGCCCGTCAGGCAGACCGTGACCTGCGCCCGCGTGTGCTGCGCCAGCAGGCGCATGGGCAAAAGCGAGGCGTCGGCAAAGGGTTCCCCGGCGATTTGCGCCAGCCTGGGCGCCAGGGCCAGGGCTTCCTCGGCCCGGAACACGTGGGTGGTGTGCCGGGTGCCCAGGTGCCGGGCTACGGCCTCGGCCTGGGCGGATTCGTCATAGCCGCCATCCGCGCCGCCATACCCGATGCTGAAGGTGCGCACGGCATCGCCGCCGAGACTGTGCGCGGCCTCGGCCATGAGCGCCGTGACGAGGGAGGAGTCTATGCCGCCGGAAAGCAGCGCGCCAAGGGGCACATCGGCCAGCATCTGTCCGCGCACGCTTTGGCGCAAGAGCCCGAGAAGCGCTTCCTGCGCCTCGGCCTCCGTGCCGGAAAAAGGCACGGCCAGGCCGGTTTCGGCCACGGTTTTAAGCGACCAGAAAGGCGTGGGCTCCGGCAGGTTCGCCAGGTCCGCCCCGGCGACTGTGAGCAGGCAGCCGGGCGGCAGCTTGCGCACGCCGGAGAGAATGCAGTGCGGCGCGGGCACGCAGGACAGGCGCAGGTAAAGCGCCAGCACGCTCTTGTCCACGCCGGGCGAAAAATCAAGCGCGGCCGTAAGGCCCGGCAGCTCCGAGGCGAAGAGCAGCCTGCCCCCGCGCACGGCGTAATACAGCGGCTTTTCGCCCAGGCGGTCGCGCGCCATGGTCAGGGTCTTGTCGCGGCGGTCCCACAGGGCCAGGGCGAACATGCCGACCGAGCGCGTCAGCGCCTCCTTCGGTCCCCACAGGGCCAGGGCCTCAAGCAGGGTCTCCGTGTCGGAGCGGCCCCGCCAGGCCAGGGGCGGGCGGCCGGAATAGGCGCGCGCGGCGTTGATCTGCTCGCGCAGGTCGGCGTGGTTGTATATTTCGCCGTTGAAGGAAAGCGCGAAGCGTCCGCAGGCGCTGAGCATGGGCTGCGCACCCGCCGCGGAAAGGTCCAGCACGGCCAGCCGCCGGTGCCCAAGGGCCAGGCCGCCGTCCGGATCGGCATACACGCCGTGAGCGTCCGGGCCGCGGTGGGCCTGGGCGTCGGCCATGCGCAAGGCGATTGCCGCCAGCTCCGAAGGCGCGCGCGTCCCGGTCGTCTCGAGTATTCCTGCTATGCCGCACATGTTGCCTTATTTAGCAGGTCCGCGCGAGGGTGGCAATGCGCCACGGCCCCCTGCGCGCAAAACAGCGAACCTGCGTCTTTACAACCGCTTGCCGCAAACGTAAGGTCCCCCAACACCCTGCGCGCGATGTCTGCCCGCGCACGTTTCCGGGCAGGCGTCCGGGCAACCCCGGAGGTCCCATCATGCTCACAGCTTGGCTGATTTATATCGGCACCGGCGCCATTGCCGGAATCCTGGCCGGCCTGCTCGGCATCGGCGGGGGGCTCATCATCGTGCCCATCCTGAATCTGGCCTTCACCTCCCAGGGCCTGCCCGGGGAGTACATCCAGCATCTGGCGCTGGGCACCTCCCTTGCCAGCATCATGTTCACCAGCGTGTCGTCGCTGCGGGCGCACCACCAGCGGGGCGCTGTGGTCTGGTCCATCGTCAAGGCCATTACCCCGGGCATCCTCATCGGCACCTTTCTGGGTTCCAGGGTGGCGGCGCATCTGTCCACGCACTTCCTCTCGGCCTTCTTCGTTATCTTTTTATATTACGTCGCCGCGCAGATGCTTCTGAACATCAAGCCCAAGGCCAGCCGCGAGGTGCCCGGCACCCTCGGCATGCTGGGCGCTGGCGGGCTCATCGGCGGCGTGTCGAGCCTGGTCGGCATTGGCGGGGGCACCCTTTCGGTGCCGTTCATGACCTGGTGCAACGTGCCGCTGCATACCTGCATCGGCACCAGCGCGGCCATAGGTTTTCCCATCGCCGTGGCGGGCACGGCAGGGTTCCTGGTCAATGGCCTGGATGTGGGGCTGCCGGGATTTTCCAGCGGATATCTGGGGTTCATTTATCTGCCCGCCTTGGTGGGCGTGGTCGTTTCCAGCGTGCTCACCGCACCCTTTGGCGCGAAGATCGCCCACAACATGCCGGTGGCCAAGCTCAAGAAGACCTTCGCCTGTCTGCTCATCCTGGTGGCCACGCGCATGCTTTGGCCGCTTGTTGCGCATTATTTCATGTAGTTGGGCAGCCGCCACGGGAGCATGTGGTCCACCGTCCTTGACGGTCCGGCGTGGGGTATCAATCATGCCGCGGGCAGGCTATGCCGCCAGGAGAAAAAATGGGCATAGTCCGGCTTGCGCTCGCGTTGGCGGTCATCGGTAGCCATCTGGGCGCATTCCCCGGCTATGCCGGCATGACCGGCGGCGAGGCCGTGCAGTGCTTCTTCATTATCTCTGGCTTCTACATGGCCATGATCTTGAACGAGAAGTACGGCCCCGGCCAGTACCGCGCCTTCCTGAAAAGCCGCTGCCTGCGCATCTATCCGCTGTACCTTGCGGTCCTTGGGCTGTCGTTTTTGGCCTCCCTGGCCATAGGCAACCGGAGCGCCGCGGGCGTGCTGCTGCTACTGCCGGACTACGCCGATATGGAAGTCCTTGGGCTGGCCGCGAAGGTGCTCTTCCTGGCCGCGTCGGTGCTGCTGGTGGGCATTTCCTGGCTCTCCTTCCACACGGCGGTCGACCCCGGGACAGCAACCCTGCGGTTTTATCCCAGC
>Ga0209373_10005644_pt1 | contig 10124 bp, 7 predicted proteins | sample Higcelweek5metaG_FD_187173 | JGI IMG/M metagenome (GOLD analysis project Ga0209373, IMG submission 187173) | Freshwater pond sediment microbial communities from the University of Edinburgh, under environmental carbon perturbations - High... | ecosystem: Environmental > Aquatic > Freshwater >...
AAGGTGGCTGAGGGATTTTCTCAGCCTAAAAGCTGAGAAAATTGTCTCATTCACATAGCTTACAAATCTTAATTTTTTAAATATATCAAATGTTTTTTGTCGACAATCTAAGGTGGCTGAGGGATTTTCTCAGCCTAAAAGCTGAGAAAATTGTCTCGAAGCCACCGTTATCCCAAGCACCACAGCTGCAACTATAGCGACAATAAATACCAGATTAGAATTTCCGTGTTGCTTTATAGCAATTCCTACGAATGCCCATATTACCGAAGCTGCTATAAATGGATTGTCAAACTTGTACACTGCTGCGATTGAAATTGCTAAACCAATTGTTATCATTACCGTTGTCCAAATTTCTTGTGAAATGCCAAATCCACCCCAGTTTAAACTAACCAGCAAAACTGTAATGTTGGCAATCGTCGCAATGCAAATCCATCCCAGATAAATGCCGAATCCTGCTTTTATTATACTGGTAGGATGTGGGGCAAGTCTAATATTAATGATAATCAGCGATGCTAGCAATAGCAACATTAGAACCACCGATAAGCCAAATCTCTGGTGATGCCAAGCAAAAATCCACAAACAATTGAGTGCAGAACTGATAATAAATAATCTTGAAATCTGTAGCACAATTTCTCTATTGCTAGCTTTGAAAAAAAGTACACAAATAACTGCAAGAACAAGATAAATTACTCCCCATATCGAAAATGTCAGTCCTGCAGGCGCAAATAGATTTGGGTGCGCATTTGAAACAGCGCCTGTTGTCATGCCGTTTATGGGTAATGAATTAGCCAAATAATTAATGTAAATCATTACTGCAAATAATAAGGCACATAAAATCTTTATTAGCATAATCGGAGTTTTTATTATTTGTGCAATTTAATAAATCCTATTTGAATATGTTTTAATTTGTTCAAATTAATTATATCTCAGCTCTTCAAAAATATTTTACACTGTTCATTAAAATGCTTAATTTGGCAGAATGATTAAACTGAGTACATACAATTTGCCTGACTTAGAATTGTTAAATGGTGGCGAAACCAGAATTCAGGTATGGCAGCCCGACCAGACCTACATTATTCTTGGCCAGCGCGATACTATTGAAACAGCAATTGAAGAAGATGTAGTTGTTCGCGAAAACGCTGTTGTTATGAAAAGACCCAGTGGTGGTCATTCGGTTGTGCTTAGTTCAAAAATGCTCATAGTCTCGATGATTTCGTATTCTCATTCGTTAACTTCAATTAAAACTTTCTTTTACGAATGTAATATGAAAATTATTGAAGCTCTTCAAGATCAAGGTGTTACCGAGCTTAACATTCAGGGGATTTCAGATATTGTTCTTCATGGACGAAAAATTGTTGGTTCCTCAATGTACAAGGGTAAAGATTTTTTATTTTTTCATGCTGTTGTAAATTTGGGCGAAAGTGCAGATTATATTTCACAGTTTTTGAAACATCCAGCAACTGAACCAGAATACAGACAAGGTCGTAAACATTCAGAGTTCGTTTCTTCCCTAAAAGAGCAAGGTTTTGAAATTAATCATGATAGACTTGAAAAGAGGTTGAGTGTAAATATAAATTAATTTTTCTCACTTTAATCAAAACAAAAAACCGTAAGATTTTATCTTACGGTTTTTTGTTGAAATTGGAAGTTTCCTCCAAAGGACTTAGCCTTATTGTTTAACCATTTTCCTTACCAGTTTTTCGCCGTTTTCATTTTCAAGTGTTAGTAAGTAAAAACCATTTGGTAAATCGGATGTATTAATTTGACCATTTTCCGGATTATAGATAATATCAATCAACTGACCTGTTACAGAAGTGAAAGTAATTGATTTTACATTTTCAGGTTCGCTGAGGATAATCATATCCTTGAATGGATTTGGGTAGATATTCTGATTTGCAAAACTATTAGTTTCTACGCTACTGTTGTCGACAAAATTTGCATTTACAGTGAGATTGTAAGCTGGCATAGTGAAAGTATATTCAGCAGTATTTGCAAATAATACAGACATTGCATCTGTCCAATTAACAAAAGCGTAACCCGTATTTGGAACTGCATTTATTGTTACACTTTCACCTTCAGCAAATTCGCCGGCTCCAGTTAAGTTTCCACCAGCAGCTGGTAAAGAATTTAATGTTAGAGTATACATTGTTGTTCCTTCTGGAACGAAATAAGCTGTAATATAAATATCATTTGCAGGCATGTTGAAGATGTAAGGATTATCAGTACTTACACTAACTCCGTCAATTCTCCAGTTCTGGAAATCGTATCCTATGTTTTCGTAAGCTTCCAAATGAACTTCTTCGCCAACATTATATGACCAATCTCCTGAATAAGATCCTGCAAATTCTGGTTCTACGTCGATGTAAACGTGATAGTATTCATTAATAAATGTAATGAAGAAATATGCAGATGATCCAGCATCAAAACCTATTTCAATGAGAGTATTGTAAGTTTCGGTTGCTTTTGTACCCTTACCTTCGTCAGTAGAGATGCTTAACAAAGCAGTTGTTGCATTAATCGGAGTAACTGTATAATATGGATAATCATACGGCATCATTTCTCCATCTTCTTCTTCCCATATAGTAAGGCTTTCAACAGAAGATGCTGCATTCCATGTGATTATTATTTCAATAAATTCAGGCATTGTGGCTTCAGTATAAGTTACGAATTCAGGGTCAATAGTGGCATCAGTAATACCTGATTGCTCAGCAGAAATTGTCAGAGTAGCAACTTCTGAGGTATTAAAGGTGACATCTAAATCAACTTCATCTCCAGAAATATTAAGCAAAGGATCCAAATAAGAATTGTTAATAAATAGCCATGTGCCAATGATATCATAATCTGTTCCTTCAACAAGATTGGTCATATTTCGAGTTACTGAGGTGATAGATTCTGATAAATTATAAATAATATTTGTGAAAACATCATCAGGGTTAGATAAATCATAAATTACTGTAGTAGGTGATAGTAGCGGAGCTCCAGTCTCGATTACCTCAATTCCAAAATAATCAGTATAGCCACTTCCAAAATCTGCATAAAAGTTTAAATAATCACCTGCACTAGGACTAAGACTTGTTACAAATGACTGGTTTATTGTTAAAATATTTCCAGATATTGTAAAATCAGAAGGATTTACAAGTTCAGTTTCATAATAATTTGAAAACTCATCATAATAAAAATAGTAAATATATTCAATGAAAGTGTCGTCTCCCCATAAAATGTTAAAATCGACCTGCGACGGTTCCATGATGCTGAAAACTTCATATCCTTGGTAAATTTCGCCATGTTCGTAATCACCCCATCCAGTTGTAAATTGAGTCCAATAGTTATAATTCATATCTACTCCTGGAGCTGCAGCGTCCTCTATAGATTCGGATGGAATGTTCACATTGTAGGATGTGTTAATATTCATTGGGGTTGTAGGAATAATAACCAGAATATTTCCATCTGTAATATAAATATCTGTAATTGTCCATGGATTTGACATGTTGTCGGTCATTGTAATGTCGTCAAAACCGTTAAATGCAGTACCTTCTATTATGTCTTTGTTAAAGGTAAGATAAATAGTAGCATTAGGATTTACATTTTCTTGCCAAGTGGCAGGGTTTGCATAAAGTACTTCGGGATATGCAGAAAGGAAAACGGCATCAATTTCAACGTCATGTGCAGGCATGATGAAACTGTAAGGGTTCTCTGTAATTTCTGTTTCGCCATCAATGACCCATTTTTCGAATGAGTAATCTTCATATGGAAAGGCTTCAAGATTGACGTTTTCTCCGACTTCAAAATTTCCACCACCCTCAACATAACCACCACCCGAAGGAACGGAGTTTACATCAACCCAGTAATACTCATAAAACATAGTTAGAAAGATATAAGAAGGCCCACCAACAAGGTAATTTACTTCAACGGTTGCATAAAAATGCTCAATCTCCTTGAAGTTTTCTTTCGTGCCATTGTCTAAATATATTCTCAGAGTAGCTGTGCTAGCATTTATTGGTGTTACAGTATAATCTGTATATTCCATTTCTTGAGGATAATCTGACTGATTAAAAGTAACAAACATGCTTTCTACAGAAACTGCTGAGTTCCAGGTTATTATAGTTTCGATATATTCTGGAGATGAAGAAGTATTTATGTCAAATTCATTTTGACTAAGATCTGCATTATTGACACCAGTTTGAATTGCATTTATTGTAAAAGTTGCAGTATACTCATAGTCGAATTCTACTTCTGCTGTAATGCTGTTGCCTGGATTTAATAAAACTGTTGATAGATAATCATTTGTGAAAAACAACCAATCGCCTTCAACATTGTAATCGGATGTGCTTAATGGGTCGCCTCCAACAGAGACAGATGTAATTGTTGAGGTTTCAGCCCAAGCAATAACTGTAAATACGTCGTTAGGATTACTTATATCATAATCTTTTGGATTATTAAATAAAGATGGAATTGTAGTGTAATAAACATCAACATAAAAATTTGAAGTTGATAAACTACTAAAAATTGCGTAGAAACTCAAATAATCTCCTGATGAAACTGGGAAGTTTTCAAAGTAACTTTGATATAAAATCAGGTTGTTTCCGCTGACTTCATAGTCGGTAAACTCGGTTAACGCTGTCTCTTGATAAACATCAAATTCGTCATAATAGTAATAATAGACATCTGTAATCTCACTATCCATACCCCAGTCGATATTATAAACAACATCAGCTGGCTCCATAATACTGAAGGTCTGATTCATTGGATAGATGTACTGTCCGTATGCAAAGCAAACAGTGCTAATTCCGATAACAGTTAAAATGATTGCTTTTTTTAGCAAGTTAATTGGTAATAGTAATTTTTCTTTCATATTCTCAGGTTTTAGATTGTAAAAACTCAATGTTTCATGGGCAAGTGTAAAATTATGTAAAATTTTAATACGAACATAATAAAAGGTGATTTATTTAAGGAATTGGGTGTGGGGGTTTAATAAAAAGCTGAAGCTTTTTATTGGGATGTTACAGTGAGAGGATGTTTAGATTGGAATTGTTTTGAGATTGGGGTGTTTGTTAATAAAAAGCTAAAGCTTTTTATTGGATTTTTGAATTGGAGTAGGGTTTAGGATTGTGGTGTTGATTAATAAAAAGCTGAAGCTTTTTATTGGATTTTGGGTTGGAGTAGGATCTGAGATTGTGGTATTGATTAATAAAAAGCTGAAGCTTTTTATTGGATTTTAAATGGGAGTAGGGTCTGAGATTGTGGTGTTTGTTAATAAAAAGCTGAAGCTTTTTATTGGGATTTAAATGGGAGTAGGGTCTGAGATTGTGGTGTTTGTTAATAAAAAGCTGAAGCTTTTTATTGGGATTTAAATGGGAGTTGGGTCTGAGATTGTGGTGTTTGTTAATAAAAAGCTGAAGCTTTTTATTGGATTTTAAATGGGATTAGGGTCTGAGACTGTGGGGTTTGTTAATAAAAAGCTGAAGCTTTTTATTGGGATTTAAATGGGAGTAGGGTCTGAGATTGTGGTATTGATTAATAAAAAGCTGAAGCTTTTTATTGATCCATTAATGGGGGCTCTGGTGCTCAAGCACCGAATCATTTTGCCTTGCAAAATGATTTTTTCTGTATGAAATATCTCACTAATGCGAGCATTGTGAGATATTTTATACAGAAAAAGCTCCGCTGTTGCGGAGCTTCGGTGCTTGTGAGCTATGCTGGATTCGAACCAGCGACCCCTAGCCTGTCAAGCTAGTGCTCTAAACCAACTGAGCTAATAACTCTTTTCAGTTTGCAAATTTAAATCTTTTTTGAATTTTACAAAATTTAAAATTCAAATCATCAATATTATTACTTTAATTCTGCAAGATCAAAGTTGTACAATGCTGATTTCTATAGCTTTATTTTAATTGTTTGAGTCCTATCTGGACCAACAGATAAATACTTGACTTTAACTCCCGTTTTTACAGTGATATACTTCAAATAATTAATAAGTTCAATAGGCAACTCAGAGGTTTTTTTGCAATTGGAAATGTCTTTTTTCCAACCGGGTAGTTCCTCATAAATAGGTTCAATCTTATCATTCATATCATATGGAATATAATCGATGATTTCACCGTTTATTTTATATCCAATTGCTACTTTAATTGTGTCAAAACCACTTAGAACATCAGCTTTTGTGATGATTATTTTAGAAACGCCATTTAGCATTACAGAATAATTAAGCGCAACCATGTCGAGCCAGCCACAGCGACGTGGTCGTCCAGTAGTTGAGCCGTATTCAAAGCCTTTGTCTCTTAATAATTGACCTGTGGCATCATTCAATTCAGTTGGAAAAGGGCCACTACCAACTCTAGTACAGTATGCTTTAACAATGCCAAAAACATCGCCAATCTTTTTAGGAGCAACTCCAAGTCCAGTACATACGCCAGAAGTCGTGGTATTAGATGATGTGACAAAAGGGTAGGAGCCAAAGTCAATATCAAGTAATGAACCCTGAGCACCTTCTGCCAAAATCGTCTTTTTTGATTTTAATGCGTCGTTAATAAATTTCTCAGAATCAATAAATTTGAAAGCTTTTAAATAATCGATTGCTTCGAACCATTCTTTTTCATATTCAACATTGGTCTCCTTAAAATTATATCCAGCAAATATCTTTTCATGATGTGCTTTTGCAGTATCATACTTTTCCTTAAAATTTTGACTGAAAATATCGCCGATTTTTACAGCCATTCTTGCGGTCTTATCAGTATAAGCAGGACCAATGCCTTTAAGTGTAGATCCAATTTTGTTTACGCCCTTAAATTCTTCGTAAGCTTTGTCGAGTAAGCGATGAGTTGGTAAAATCAATTGAGCTTTTCTGCTGATATATAAATTCCCTAACAAATCAGCTCCAATTTTTACCGCAGCTTCTATTTCCTTTTTTAAAATTACAGGATCAATAACTACTCCATTCCCAATTACGTTTATTTTATCCTTACGAAATATTCCCGATGGAATGGTGTGTAAAACGTGTTTTATGTTATTGAATTCTAATGTGTGACCTGCATTTGGACCACCCTGGAATCTGGCAATTATATCGTATTTTGGTGTAAGAACGTCAACAATTTTCCCTTTACCTTCGTCACCCCATTGCAAACCTAACAAAACATCTATCTTCATAAATTTCATTCTTAATTACAAAACTATTCATTGTAAAACTCAAGCCCGAATATTGTTCTCGACATAAAAACTCTGCCGATTTAGTTGGGCATCTTATTGTTTACTTCTCTTTACACTCGCTGCATAAACCATAAAAATACAATGAGTGATTGCTAACCTCAAAATTATTAGCCTTTGAAACTGTTTTTTGAATTTCTGAGACACGTGGGTCACAAAACTCAGTCACTTTTCCACAACTCGAACATATTAGGTGATCATGTTGAATACATGCGTAAGATTTTTCATAAGTGCTGATGTTATTGCCGAATTGGTGTTTAATAACTAGGCCAGCATCAAGTAAAATATCAATATTGTTGTATAAAGTTGCTCTACTTACTCTGTAGTTTTTATTTTTCATCGAAATATAAAGGCTTTCGATGTCAAAATGACCATCCCTAGAGTAAATTTCATCAAGAATAGCATACCTTTCAGGAGTCTTTCTGAATGCTTTTCTTTCCAGATATTCGGTTAAAATGTTCCGGACAGGAAACTTAAATTCTTTAATGTCCATGCTGTAATAATTTTAGACTAAATTAAAATAAAAGAAATCTAATTGCCAAATTAATTCGTGAATAGTTATTAACAGATTGAGGATGGACCCGTATGTCAGAGTATTTTAATTATTAGAACACCGGCTACTGTACCAGAAATACAAAGCAGCACGCTTATCAAAATATATAGCAAAGCCTGAAAATGTAATCCGTCACTGATTAAGCTGTAATTCTCCCAAGCAAATGCCGAAAAAGTTGTAAATCCACCGCAGAATCCAACAGCAAGTAAGTATTTCCAGCCGCTTTCGGGCATGTTAATTTTGTTTAGATACCCTAAAACTAGTCCGATAGTCAAACTTCCAACAATATTAACAACCAGAGTTGCTATTGGAAATTTTGAATTCGAGTTTTTAATAATTGCGATAGATGTTAAGTAGCGTAAAATGCTGCCGAGTCCACCGCCGAGTCCAATGTAAATCAGATTTTTTAACATAAAATCGAATCTTGAGTTACAAAGTAAGTCAATTATTTTCAATATTTTGTTGAAGATAATTAGATTTTCAAGTGTTAAAATCGTTTCGATTTTCTGATAGTAATATAATATTTACTATATTGTGCACGAAATATTAAATCAAAGACTATGAAAAAGATTATTTACACTTTTGTTTGTGTTTTATTTGCTTGTGCTGTTTATGCACAGCAACAACTTTCAAATGGTAGTTTCGAAACTTGGGGAAACTCATTTTTGTACGAAAGTATGACTGATTGGAATTGTCTTAACTCTGAAAACAGTACAGAGAATGTGGGATTCCACAAAATGGAGGATGCGGTTTCAGGAAACTATTCTGTTCTTATGCAACCAGTATTGGTTGGACAAGATACTTCGTTTTCATTTTTCTATCATGGATATATGACAGGTGACGGACCTGGTGGTGGAATAGAATATTCTGAAGATTTTGATGGAATAGGAGGATATTACAGAGGAGTTATGGCTGAACATGATTCTGCTGTAATTATTGTAGTAAAATATTTAGAAATGGTACCAACTTGGTTTTCAGCAAAAATTGGTGGAATTGCAGAAAATTGGACGACTTTTCATTTTGATCTTCCTCCAACACCTTGTGACTCTGTTTTTGTAGGATTTATTTCATCAGATGCTTTTCTCGAAACAATTTATAGCTTCGATTCATGGATTTCCTTTGATAGTATACACTTCACTAATTCGATGGGAACAGACCCTGATCCAACATTAATACCAAATTATGATTTTGAGGATTGGTATAATGTTGAATATACTGCAGTTGATTCGTGGAATTCATTGAATAACTATTTTAATAGTTTTGGTGTTGAGCCTCTTCAGCTGGTATCAGATGCACAGGATGGTTTAGTTAGTGCCGAAATGACTACACATCTTTTCATGGGCGAACATATTGTTCCAGGTTATTTGTCATTAGGCGAAATATTTATAGATGATGTTGACCCGGTAAGAGGGATACCCTATACCGATAAACCATCGAAACTTAAAGGTTATTATAAGTATTTCCCAGCCGAGGATGAATTAGGGATTGTGCAGGTATTGTTTTCACAGTTTGACGTGCAAATTGGTGGTGGGGCAATGCAATTTGCTCCGGCATCTGAGTTTACATATTTTGAGGTGCCATTAAACTATGCAGGTGATCCAGACAGTCTAACTCTCATCTTTGCATCTGGAAATATACCTGGTTCAAGATTGCTTATCGACAATATTTCATTTGATTTTTCTGTAGATGTTCCATTGTCTGAGTCCCAAAATATATCTATTTATCCAAATCCTGCTGAGGATTATTTTATTGTTGGGATGTGCGAAAATCAGGTTTTTCCAGCAATCGTCGAAATTACAGATATTCAGGGAAGATTATTAAAAACTGTTAATTTAAATAATGAGTTCGATTGTAAAGTTGATATAAGTGATTTGTCACAGGGTGTATATTTCGTTAAATATGCAGAATCAGAATATCTGCAAAAACTAATAGTAAAATAAATTTGTGTTATAAAAAAGAGGCTGCTTATTAAAGTAGCCTCTTTTTTTAGTCATTATATCAATCAAATTTCCTTATCTCTTAACTATTTTCTCATTTAGAATATGCTCGTCAGAAATAACTCTTAGGTGATAAACCGAAGGTTTTAAAGTAGCTAAGTCTAATTTAATTTCGGAATTTGACATGTCAACGTCTGTTTTTTGTTGATAAACTACTTGCCCCAATTCATCGAGAATCTGAATCATCGCAAAGTTTTCCTGCAAGTTTTCAATTACTAGTGTTATCTCAGAATTAAAAGGGTTAGGATAGACCGATAATGAAGGATCATTTTGCAACCCATCACACTTTATTGCGATTGCACTATATGTTGTAATTTTGCCATCAAAATCATGCTGAATCAAACGATAGTAAACCATATCTGAGGTTGATTTATCAA
>Ga0209373_10005646_pt1 | contig 10122 bp, 4 predicted proteins | sample Higcelweek5metaG_FD_187173 | JGI IMG/M metagenome (GOLD analysis project Ga0209373, IMG submission 187173) | Freshwater pond sediment microbial communities from the University of Edinburgh, under environmental carbon perturbations - High... | ecosystem: Environmental > Aquatic > Freshwater >...
TCGAACGGAACAACTTTTTCCATGGTGGAACTGGCGGAACAGCAAAATCGCTTACCCTCAATTCGGGTGAGTATGTAAAGTCAGTCCAACTCTGTTCGGGAAAGTATAACAATACAACTCGTATTTTCTATTGTAAATACACAACCAGCAATGGTCGCACATTGGCAGGCGGTTCTACCACCTCGTCAACAGTTACTTATACCGCTCCTGCCGGATGGAAGATTGTTGGATTTCATGGACGTTGCGGAACAAATGTTGATAAATTAGGGTTGATTTATGCCCCAATTTAATAACTTATTTTGTTTAAATTTAGATTGTTATTTTAGGCTGTGGTACGAATAAACGTACCACAGCTTTTCTAAAATTGTAAAAAATGAGAAAGGTAATTGTACTCTTTGTTATAGCATTATCGATTTTTCAGTTTGCTACAGCTCAAAGCCTCGAACGCCCAAAATTGTTTGTGGGTATAGTGGTAGATCAAATGAGAGAGGATTTTCTTTTCCGTTTTTACGATCAGTATAGTGACGATGGTTTTAAACGGTTAATGAACGAAGGTTTTGTGTGCCGTAATGTGAACTATAACTATGTGCCTACCATAACTGCAGTAGGTCATGCCAGTATTTACTCCGGTACAACTCCAAAGTATCATGGAATCATCGGCAACTCATGGTATAACCGTCAAACCAAACAGGTGGAGTATTGTGTGGAAGATCCTTCTGAAAAAATTGTGGGTAACGACACTCCGGGTACAACAATGGGTATTTCAACGCGTCATCTCATTTCGACCACCCTGGCCGACGAATTAAAGATTTGTACCAATCAGAAATCAAAAGTTATTTCAATTTCGCTTAAAGACAGGGCTGCTGCTCTTTCTTCAGGGCACATGCCTGACGGTGTCTTTTGGCTCGACCTCATTACCGGGAACTTTGTTTCGAGTACTTTCTTTATGGAAGAGTTGCCCGATTGGGTAGTGAAATTCAACCAACAGAAAAATGCTTTCAAATACCTCGATCAAACCTGGAATTTATTGTTTCCCGAAGATCAATACCCCTACAGCATCGCCGACGACAATAATTATGAAGTAATCATGGGCGGTAAAACCCGACCGACTTTTCCATATAACCTGAAAGAGATGGCTCCGCTAAATAACCCTTATTTTGAGGTACTGAACCGTTCACCTTTCGGTAATTCATTACTTTGCGATTTGGCAATCGATGCGCTTCAGAATACAGAATTGGCAAAGGATGATTGTACCGATTTATTGGAAATCAGTTTTTCAAGTACCGATGCGGTGGGTCATACTTATGGACCATTGTCAAAAGAAACCAACGATACCTATCTCCGCCTCGACCGGGAACTGGCCCGATTTTTCAACGCGCTTGACCAGTATGTAGGAAAAGGAAATTATACACTATTCTTAACTTCGGATCACGGTTTGGGCGAAGTTCCCAAATATTTAATCGACCATAAAATCCCGGCGGGCGACCTCAAAATTGATGCATTAAAAGCCAGGGCATCCGCATTTTTAAACAAGGAGATCGGTATTGGTTTGTGGATTGAAACCTGCCGAAACGAGCAATTCTATCTCAACCGGGCACTCATCAAAGAAAAGAAACTGAAACTGGATGATGTACAGAATCTGTTGGCCAATTTTATTCGTGATCAGGAGGGAGTATTCCAGGTTTTCACGGCTACACAACTCAACGAATATGAATTTACCCAATCGGTGGCCAATAAAGTTCAAAACGGATTTTACTATCAACGTTGCGGCGATGTAAAATTCATTTTAAACCCCGGTTGGTATACCGATTTAACCACTTCCGCTACCCATTCGGCCCCATTTTGCTACGACACTCAGGTGCCTTTATTATTTTATGGAGCAGGTGTGCCAAAGGGAGAAAGTTTTAATTACCACAACATCACCGATATTGCGCCAACGGTTTCGATGATGCTGAATATTAAAGTACCAAGTGCTTGTACCGGAGTTCCGATTTCGGAAATGTTGAATAAATATTAAACGGAAATGGTCATTAGCCATTTGAAAAGCGCAATTTTCTGATGACTAATGACTTTTTCTAATGACAAATGACTTTTTACTAATGACCATGACTTTGAAACGAATTATCTACTTATCAGCACTTCTTTTGATTGGGTTGTTTTCCAACGCTCAACCTTTTTATAACGCAGCCTATTTTCAGAAGCTGGACCAAACCCACGATGTAATCGCACTTCCAAACTGGGGCCCTTATTCAAAAAAGTATGCGGGCATTTCACACATCCCAGATATGCAAAAAGGGATGCGTTTCGATGTGACTGTGCTCCCGGGATACTACCGGAATAGGGTGATGGTACCCAATGTATTGTTCGAATCGGGTTATTATCCCTGGGACATTAACGCCGATTTAACGAAGGTAACCTACCGCTACGAGTTAGAGTGGAAAGACAAGGTGTATCTTGATGTGACCTATTCAACCTTAGATTCTGCAACGGTTTTAGTGGGCATGAATTGTGTAAACAACACCTCGCTGCCACAGGATCTGCAATTAAACCTGTCCGGGTTTATCAATTATCCCGAACCCTATCCCAATGTGCAGGCTGTTTATTCCGATAAAGTTACCTTCATCAACGCTGTTTCATATAGTGACCTCAAATTTGCCAAACCACGCCCATCAGATAATTTGGTCTACGATGGCTGGTTCCGCGGTGAAGTTCGAAATGCCGATTTCCTAAAGGGGAATGGTATTGGCAAAGGTTTTGGAGTAGACAAAGGTGACTGGCTGAGTTATGCCATCAACTTAAAGGAAAAAGAGGGAACACTGACAATTCGATACCGGTTGAAAGAGAATACTCAGAATTCGCTTCTGACTTCTGGAATTTTGAATGAAACCATTCCCTTGAAAGCAACCGGAAAGTTTGAATTGGTGCAGGTTCCGTACAACACCGTCACCAATCAGGTTGAATTGAAACTGACCTCGGCTGGCGGTGGAGAAATCGAACTTGACGGGCTTTTCATTGGACCCGATGCCGATTCAAAAGCCATCGAAATAAAACCGTTGGGAAAGAAATTTGCACCCGAATTTACAAAGAATCTCGAAGCCGGAACTTTGCTGTTGAAATATCCCGATGTGGAGAATTACTACGGAATAGCCTGGGATTTCCCTTTGTCGTTTGTGCGCGAAATCCTCGATGAAGAGCTGGATGTGATCTTTAAAAAATATGTGCATGAACACAATTACCTCGTTTTTCCAGGCGACGGAAATGGTCATTACATCAACGTCTTTATGCGTCCGATAGAGCTGGAACCATTGAGTAGTCAAACAGTTTATGGCATCATCTGTACAGGAAACAAAGCTGATGTTCAGAATGAAATGACCCGATTCAGCAAAAATCCAACGACATTCACATCCAAAGAAAAGAAAGCGAAAAACCCGTTTGAAGGCGATCTGGAACAGGGCAAACCTTTCCAGTTCAGCCAAAACATGATGCGAACTGTGCTTCAGTACAACATAGTTTACCCCATTTACACACAAGGACAATACATTCGTCATTTTACGCCGGGCAAGTGGTGGAACAGCCTTTACACCTGGGATTCAGGTTTCATTTCGTTGGGTTTGGGCGAAGTTGACACCGACAAATCAATTGAGTGTTTGAACGCTTACACAACACCTGCGGGAAGCCAGTCGGCATTTATTCACCACGGTTCGCCGGTGCCGGTTCAGATGTATGCTTTTTACGATTTGTGGAACAAAACACAGTCGAAGGAGTTGCTCAACTACTTCTATCCACGACTGAAACAATATTATCAATTCATGGCAGGCGAACTTGGAAGTTCAATCACCAACCCGTTCAGATCGAACCTGCTGAAAACCTGGGATTACTTTTACAGCTCAGGAGGTTGGGACGACTACCCGCCACAAAAAGCCGTTCGCGACTACCATCTTGAATCAACTGTTTCGCCGGTAATTACAACTGCCCACATGATACGCGTTGCCAAAATCTTGCGAAAAGCAGCCATTGAATCGGGCAATAAAACCGATGTAAAAGCCTACGACAACGACATAAAAAAATTCACAATTGCCCTGCAAACCATTGCCTGGGACAGGGAGAGCGGATACTACAGCTACATGGTTCACGACTCACTTGGTAATCCGAAGGAATTTTACCGCGATCCGAAAAACGGCGCCAATTTCAATATGGGTCTCGACGGCGCTTACCCGATATTCTCCGGGATTTGCACCCCTCAGCAAGATTCAATCCTTCTCGATAAAATATTCTCGGAAGAGCACATGTGGAGCAAAGCCGGAATTTGTGTGGTCGACAAGCAGGCGCCCTATTATCGCATCGATGGTTATTGGAACGGTGCCGTGTGGATGCCACACCAGTGGTTTATCTGGAAGACAATGTTCGATTTGGGTCGTACCGATCTGGCCTGGAAAATTGCCGATCGGGCTCTTAACGTTTATAAAAGCGAAACCGGCGAGACCTATATTACCTATGAGCACTGGTTGGCAAAAACCGCCCGTGGTGCAGGTTGGCATCAGTTTGGAGCACTATCGGCACCGGTGCTAAACTGGTATTCTTCCTACTATAAACCCGGCACTGTTACGACAGGTTTCGAAGTTTGGATAGACAGCCAGTCGTTCAACAGTGAAAAAACCGGGTATCAGGCAACCCTATCGTTCGATGAAGCCACCAAAGCCCACAAACGCAGCATGGCTATTTGCCTGAATCCAAATTTTAAATATGAAGTGTTAATCGACGGCAAGAAAACAGAGGTAAAAACGCGTTACAACGGGTTGTTGGAAATTGAGCTTCCGGCAAGTAATAAACCGTGCAAGTTGGAGGTGAAAACAATTATAAAATAAACCCTTTGCGATCTTTGCGTCTTTGCGTGACACAAAAAATCTCTCGCAAAGACGCAAAGATCGCAAAGAAGAAAGGAACAAAACAAAAATAAGGAACAAGAAATGAGAAATGAGCAATAAAACACGAAATAGGCAACTCGGAAAAAAAAGACGTTCAGCGTTAGCTAATTTAGAGGGTTTTGCCCCCCCTTTAGGGTCCCGATGGCTATCGGGATGGGGGCTTTTCTATTGCCTTCTATTGCTTTCACTTATTTCCTGCGAAAGGATGGACTTCAACATCACAACCTACGGTGCCATTGGCGATGCCGAAACGGTTAACACCACCGCTATTCAAAAAGCCATTGACGAAGCCTCTGAAAAAGGAGGTGGCAAGGTGGTTATTCCATCCGGGCAATTTGTTTCAGGTGCGCTGTTCCTGAAAACCGGGGTTGAACTATACCTCGAAAAAGGAGCACGACTACTGGGAAGCACCAATCGTCTCGATTATGGGGAAGATACAGCCTACGCCTTTATTAATGCCGAAAATCAGAAAAATATATCCATCACTGGCGAAGGCATTATCGACGGTCAGGGTTCCGAGGTAGTGAAAGATCATTACAAACACCTGCGAGCCGGTCGTCTTTGCGATAAAAGCTGGAATGTAAAACGTCCACACGAATCTTCTCGTCCTGAACTCGTAGCTTTCCAGCAATGTTCAGAAATCCGGGTTTCAGGTGTTACGCTGAAAAACAGTGCCAACTGGGTACTCACTTTTCGTAATTCAACCAGTATAGTGGTCGATAGTCTGACCGTAAACAGCACCACTTATTGGAACAACGACGGCATCGACGTGGTGGACTGCAACGGGGTGCATATCTCGAACTGTAATGTCGATTCGGCCGACGATGGTATCTGTCTGAAATCGGAAGGCCCGATCAAAGGGATTTGTGAGAATGTGACGGTGGAAAATTGCACCATCCGCAGCAGTGCCAGCGCGTTTAAACTTGGAACCGGCTCGCATGGTGGTTTCAAAAATATTAAAGTCCGTAACCTGACGGTGTTCGACACCTACCGCTCGGCAGTGGCCATCGAGTGTGTCGACGGTGGAACACTAGAGAATATTGATGTGCGCGATGTTATCGCTAAAAATACCGGTAACGCCATTTTGATCAAACTCGGACATCGAAATAAAGATGGCGAAGTGGGTTCTCTAAAGAATGTTTACATCGGCAACCTTTACGCCGAAATTCCAGCGGGGAAACCCGATATTGGTTATCCCATTGAGGGGCCTCGGCAGAAATATCCACATAACGTATTTCCATCGTCAATCACCGGACTTCCAGGGCATCTGGTTGAGGGGGTGACTCTTGAAAATATTGAAATCGTATACGAAGGCGGAGGCAACAAAGAGACCGCATTTTTCGATTGGAAAAAATTGGAAGAGGTTACTGAAAACGAAGCGGGTTACCCCGAATTCTCCATGTTTGGCGAATTGCCAGTTTGGGGTTTCTATGTGCGCCATGTTTCAGGGTTGAAGATGAAGAATGTGAAAATCTCGAAAAAGGGAAGCGACTACCGTCCGGCTATGGCTTTTAATGATGTGAACGGTTTGATAATTGATAGTTTGACGATTCCCGATTCGGAAGTATTGCCTATTGTTATTCTGAAGGATGTGGAACCCCTAAATCCCCTAAAGGGGACTTTTAGTGACTACCAAATTTGGAGTTTTGATAATTAAATTTGATAGATATTTTTCGTTCATGGCGAGACACAAAAAGCCCACGCAAAGGCGCAGAGAACACAAAGAAAAAGAATAAAAAAAACTTGGCGTACTTAGCGTCTTGGCGTGAAAAAATAAATCTCGCAAAGGCGCAGAGAACGCGAAGAAAAAGAATAATAAAACTTGGCGCACTTAGCGTCTTGGCGTGACAAGAAAAACATCTCGCAAAGGCGCAGTGAACCCAAAGCATGAAAGACAATATGAATAAAATAAAAATCAGAAATATGAACTCACCATTATCCATTTTGCTTGTTGCGGCTCTGTTGTCGGGTTTCAATTTAGCAGCTCAAACAACCAATACGGCCGTTATTGATGCCTCAAATACCGATGCAAACAACAAGATAAGCCGTTTCATCTACAGCCATTTCTCCGAACATCTGGGGAACTGTATTTACGATGGAATGTGGGTGGGCGAAAACTCCAAAATCCCTAACAACAAAGGGATTCGAACGGATGTGGTGGAGGCGCTCAAAAAGATTCAGGTGCCTTCGATGCGCTGGCCGGGTGGTTGTTTTGCCGATGAGTACCACTGGAAAGATGGAATTGGCCCCAAAGCCGACCGTCCGAAAATGATCAATACCAACTGGGGTGGCGTGACTGAAGACAACAGCTTTGGAACCCATGAGTTTATGGAACTTTGCAACCAGCTAAATTGTGAGCCATACATCAGTGGAAACCTCGGGAGCGGAACGGTTAAGGAGATGTCGCAATGGGTTGAATACCTCAACTCCGACAACGAAAGCCCGATGACCGAACTTCGTAAGGCCAATGGTCGTGAAGATTCGTGGGGTGTGAAATTTTGGGGTGTTGGGAATGAATCATGGGGCTGTGGAGGCCGTATGAAACCCGGTTACTATTCCGATTTGGCGCTTCACCATTCAGCCTTTCTGAAGAATTATGGGGATAACCGTCTCAAATTGATTGCCGTAGGCCCAAATAGCGACGATTATAAATGGACAGACGTGGTGATGAGTGAAATAGGAAACAGTTTCTGGGGGCTTTCACTACACTACTATACCAGCTTGAACGCTTCTGCAACTCAATTTAAGGAAGATGAGTGGTTCGGTGTTATGAAAAGCACCTTGCGCATGGAGGAGTTGGTTTCGAAACACTCGGCCATCATGGATAAATACGATCCGGGCAAAAATACTGCATTGGTGGTTGACGAATGGGGTACATGGTATAATGTGGAACCCGGTACAAACCCCGGATTTCTTTTCCAGCAGAACTCCTTGCGCGATGCACTGGTGGCAGGCATCAACCTCAATATTTTCAATAACCATTGCGACCGTGTAAAGATGGCTGCCATAGCACAGGTGGTAAATGTATTGCAATCGGTAGTACTCACAAAGGGCGAAAAGATGTTGCTCACACCAACCTACCATGTTTTCGATCTCTACAAGGTGCATCAGGATGCTTATCTGGTTCCGTCAACATTAACTTGTGAAAATTATACGTTTGAAGGCGAATCTGTGCCCGCGCTGAACATCTCTTCCTCCATAGACAAGCAGGGGAAAATGCACATTTCGGTGTGTAACCTTCATGCAACCAAAAGCGAAAAACTGACCTGCGAACTCAAAGATTATACTGCATTAGCTGTTAGCGGGCAAATTGTTACAGCCGACAAACTCAATACTTACAACAGCTTCGACAATCCAAATGAACTGACCATACAGAATTTTACCGCTTTCAACCTGAAAAACAACCAACTTGAAATCGATATGCCTCCGCATTCGGTAGTTATGTTTTCTGTTGACGGGAACCTGAAAACTGAAGATAATTCGGTGAAGCTGAAAAATCCTGAAATGGGCTTGAATTATGAAATCTACGATGGTTCATGGTTCAATCTGCCAGATTTCAGCACATTAAAACCGGTTAAAACCGGGGTAGTGAACGATGTTGTTTTCCCTGAAGGAACGAAATCGTTTGATTTTGGTATTGTCTATAAAGGGTTTATCAAAATCGAGAAATCGGGTATGTATAACTTTTTCCTGGCGTCCGACGATGGTTCAAAACTTACGATTGGTGGCAAGGTAGTAATCAACAACGATGGGCGACATGCGGTGGTCGAACGCGAAGGGATTAAATACCTGTCTAAAGGTTTTCACCCGGTCGAAATATCCTTCTTCCAGGCAGGGGGAGGCAGCGATCTCAAATTATACATACAAGGTGAAAATGATGCTGAAAAGCAACTTGTTTCAGAAAAATTGTTTTGGCACGAAAAATGAAAATCAACAATTAGAAAAACAGATATACGCATGAAAAAAATACTCGTCTTATTGATGGCAATGCAAGCGCTTACTGCATTCTCACAAACCAATTTCTGGGAGAACCCTACGATTGTTGATGAAGGCAAAGAACCTGCACGGGCCTATTTTATTCCTTACAACAATATTGAAGAACTAAAGGTAAACGACAGTCATCAAAGTCAGAATATCCAATTCCTGAACGGGACCTGGAAATTTAATTTTGCCGAAAAAGTGGCCGATCGTCCGGTCGATTTCTTTAAAGCAAACCTGAACGATACCGATTGGAAGAGTATTGAGGTTCCCGGAAGTTGGGAAATGCAGGGTTTTGGCATTCCGGTGTATGTCAATAATGGGTATATTTTCCCTGAGAACCCGCCGTTTGTCGACAATAATGATTTACCAATAGGAACGTATCGGAAAATTTTTTCTATCGATGAAAAACTCAAGGACAAACAGATCATCCTTCACTTCGGGTCAATTGCAGGGGCAGCCACTATCTATGTCAATGAAAAAAGGGTAGGTTATTCAAAGGTTTCAAAAACTCCTGCCGAATTTAACATTACACCTTATCTGCAGCCCGGTGAAAATTTGCTTGCTGTGCAGGTTTACAAATGGAGCGATGCCTCGTATCTCGAAGATCAGGATTTCTGGCGTTTGGCAGGGATCGAACGCGATGTATTTCTGATTGCCCGCCCGAACGTGTCGCTTGAAGACTTTTTTGTGGTTGGCGATTTGGATGCCAATTACAAAAACGGATTGCTGAAAATGGATTTGAAAGTGCGCAATTTCACTTCACAAAATACTGGAAAACAATCAGTAGTAGTCACCATGCTCGATCGTCAACAGAAGAAAATCTTCTCAAAAACATTGGCTGTAAACCCAATTGGTGCAAAGGGAATCGGAACACTTTCATTCAACGAGAAAATCAGTAATCCCGAAAAATGGAGCGCTGAATATCCAAACCTTTATGCCATTTCCATTGAACTAAAAGATGCAGCTGGGAAAACGGTTGAAGTGGCTGGTTGCAAAACAGGATTTCGTAAAATGGAGATCAAAAACAAGCAGCTGCTTATCAACGGAAAACCAATCATTATTCGCGGAACAAACACCCATGAGCACCATGAAAAGTATGGCCGCTATGTCGATTATCAAACAAGGTTGAAAGATATTCAACTGATGAAGCAAAATAACCTCAATGCCATTCGCACCAGCCATTATCCTCAAGATCCAGCATTGTACGAATTGTGCG
>Ga0209373_10005647_pt1 | contig 10119 bp, 11 predicted proteins | sample Higcelweek5metaG_FD_187173 | JGI IMG/M metagenome (GOLD analysis project Ga0209373, IMG submission 187173) | Freshwater pond sediment microbial communities from the University of Edinburgh, under environmental carbon perturbations - High... | ecosystem: Environmental > Aquatic > Freshwater >...
ATAAGGGGTGCAGTGTGACTGCGATGGAGACAAGGTATTGATCAGACTAGTTCCGTCAGGCAAAAGAGAGACATGGAGCGATTTTGAGCTTAAAAGCGAAAAAGACTTCAAAAAGCTTTTCGGAAAAAACATAATCTTGCGCTATTAAGGAAAATGTGGTAATATAATTACGAACTTAAATTGGCAGCAAAAACGCAACACAAATATATTTCAAGTACCACTAGTAATATGTGATATCAAGATTTTATTGTGGAGTAGTGCAAAGATTTAAGAAAAAAATTTTGGAGGTACACATATGAACGGTACAGTTAAATGGTTTAACGCAGAAAAAGGATTTGGATTTATTACAGGAGAAGATGGAAACGACGTGTTCGCACACTTCTCACAGATCCAGAAGGACGGATATAAGTCATTAGAAGAAGGTCAGAAAGTTTCTTATGATGTTGTAAAGGGACCAAAAGGACCTCAGGCAGAAAATATAGTTTTAATCTAGTTTTAAGAACCAGGGAGCTGTTGCAATATTGAATTTGCACAGCTCCTTTTTTTTCGTTATTCAGGACCTATCAAGCTGCTTACGTTCAGGCTTCAATAAATACTGTGATGGCTGCATTCACCATGACAATGGTGCTTCCCTCTCCCAGTGAAGGAACTGACAGTCCGCCGAAGCTTAATCCGCCCTCGACAACTTCGATTTCAGCTTTCCCGAAAGGGATAACGCCAAGAACCTCATTTTTGTCTATTTTGTCAGGGTAAGGAGAGCCGATTTTAAGCTTGATTTGCATTCCTTCGTTAAAATTCTTCACGCCATGTATCTCATCTATTCCGCATAGACAGCAGTGGGAGATGGCATCCTTGACAGCTTTTTTGGCAGCTTTGGTGACATCTCCGCCGTGCAGGTCAACACCAGTGCCAAATTCTACAATATACCTCTTTAACATGTACTTCACCTCCGAATTTTGTTATACATAGTATAGACCAATCAAGTTGAAAAATAAAGTGGGACTTGGCAGGACGAAAACATAGGAAATAGGTTATAATATAGTTGTTATAGCATACATTCTATCGGAATTGCATCTGATAAATCAGGAGGAAAAAGTTATGAAATTGCTTAATTTTAAAGATGGAAACAAAATATGTCTGGGTATTAAGACAGAAGAAGGCGTAGTTGATGTGAAAAAGACATCGGAGCTTAATTCGGTATCGGTTCCTGACACAATCGACCAGGTAGTTGCAGGAGGGCAGAAGGCCTTAAAACAGCTGGAAGAGCTTTTAAAAAAAGAAACTGTAATATTGAAGGAAGAAGATATGGTTTACGCGCCTCCCGTCACCAAGCCTGAAAAAATACTTTGTGTAGGATTGAATTACAGGACACACGCCATTGAATGCAACCTGGCCATACCTAAGGCCCCTGTACTTTTCAGCAAATTCAACAATGCGTTGTCAGCCCATAAGGACACAGTCAAACTGCCTGAAGGGGTATATAAGTTCGATTATGAAGCTGAACTTGTAATAGTTATGGGAAAAGAAGCATCCAACGTTTCAAGAGAGGATGCTCTGTCCTATGTTTTTGGTTACACTGTGGGCAACGACCTTTCTGTAAGAGACCTTCAGTTTGTAAGCGGGCAATGGCTTGTAGGCAAAACCTGTGACGGCTTTGCACCCATAGGCCCTTATATTGTAACAGCAGAAGATGTTGATCCGGATAATCTTGACATAAAATGCGAAGTTAATGGAGTGGCGCTTCAGTCCTCGAATACAAATGATATGATTTTCGATTGTTCAGCAATAATAAGCTACATATCAAAATATATGACACTAAAACCGGGAGATGTAATTTATACAGGAACACCAAGCGGAGTTGTTCTTGGGTATCCTGAAGAAAAGCAGGTTTGGCTTAAATCAGGGGACAAAACCACCATCACCATTGAAAAAATCGGAAGCCTGGCAACAACATTGAAGTAACATAACGTGGAATATCGGGGAGGATGCAAATGGAAAAAATGAGACTGGGGCGGACTGGACTGATGGTAAGCAGAAGCGGATTCGGAGCACTGCCCATCCAGAGAATAAGCTTTGAAGATTCAAAAGCCATATTGACAAGGGCATACGAAAGCGGCATAAATTTTTTTGACACCGCAAGAATGTATAGTGACAGTGAAGAAAAGATCGGAAATGCGCTGTCCGGTGTCAGGGATAATATTATCATAGCTACAAAAACCCATGCAAAAGACAAAAAGACATTGTTTGAGCATCTTGAAACAAGTCTTAAGAATATGAAAACCGGATATATAGATTTGTATCAGCTTCATAATCCGGGTAAGCTGCCGGAACCTGATGATAAGTCAGGGCTTTATGCAGGCCTTATCGAAGCCAGGCAAAAGGGATTGATACGTTATATAGGAATAACGAATCACAGTCTTGAGAATGCCATTGAGGCTGCTGAATCAGGACTCTATGATACCGTACAGTTTCCTTTGAGCTCCCTTTCCTCAGATGAGGATCTGAAGCTGCCGGAGGTGTGCAAAAAAGCGGATGTGGGCCTTATAGCCATGAAGGCAATGTCTGGAGGCCTTATAACAAATCCTGCCACAACCTTTGCTTTCTTAAGGAAATTCGGCAACATTGTACCGATCTGGGGGGTTCAAAGAATGTCTGAGCTGGAGGACTTCATAGCCCTTGAAAAAAATCCTCCGGTACTGGATGAAAAAATGATGGAGATAATAAGAAAAGACAGGGAAGAATTGTCTGGTGAATTTTGCCGGGGATGCGGCTACTGCCTTCCATGCCCTGCAGGAATAAACATACCGCTCCAGGCAAGGATTTCCCTGATGATGAACAGGTCGCCTTATGCAGAGTATCTCACGGACAGCTTCAGGGAGAAGATGGAGCTAATAAACGATTGCATCAACTGCGGCCATTGCAGGGATCATTGCCCGTATAAACTGAACACTCCGGAGCTTTTGAAAAAGGAGCTTAAGAGGTATCACGAGTTTTATGAAGCTCATAAGAGCGAATTGAAGGCTGAAAAATAGAAAGACATTTCCTGAATTAATTGATAAAATGATCTTAACTGACTGAAAAGATATGGAGGGAGAAATTTGGAAAACATATTTTTCTATGAGACAAGTGTAGGAAAGGTAATGTTCGCTGACGATGGAAATGCCATAACTAAACTATATTACAGGGACAAGGGGCCTATAGAAAAGGAACACGTTATCAAGGAGACGGAACTGATCAGGAAGGCTCACGATGAGCTTATGGAATACCTTAAGGGAAAACGGAAAAGCTTTGATATCCCCTTGGCGCCAAAGGGAACAGAGTTTCAGATGAAAGTCTGGCAAGCGCTGCAGGAAATCCCTTATGGTGAAACAAGGACCTACAAAGAAATTGCGGAAAGCATAGGAAATCCGAAAGCTTGCCGAGCCGTTGGCTTAAGCAACAACAGGAATCCTATTTCAGTTATTATTCCATGCCACCGTGTTATAGGCTCAAACGGAAAACTTGTTGGTTACGCAGGTGGATTAGAGGTAAAGGAATATCTTTTAAATTTAGAAAAGCGGGATGACAAGGGAGGTATATAGATGGAAAAAATCAATGCGGCTATAGGATTTATAGGGACAGGTGTTATGGGCAGGAGCATGGCGTCACACCTGTTGGATGCGGGATATGAGGTTTTCGTATATAACAGGACGAAATCAAGTGCAGATTCACTGGTTCAAAAAGGAGCAATCTGGAAAGATACCGTGGCTGAATTGGCAAAGGATTCAGATATAATAATCACCATGGTGGGCTACCCTCAGGATGTGGAGGAAGTGTTCCTGGGCGAAAAAGGCATTGTGAACAACGCCAAAGCAGGCACTTACATAATCGACATGACCACATCCGAACCCTCATTGGCAAAGAAAATATTTGAGGAAGCTAAGAAAAAGGGTATACATTCCCTTGATGCGCCGGTATCCGGAGGCGATGTAGGAGCCAGAAATGCAACATTGACCATAATGGTGGGCGGTGACAAGGAGGCTTTTGAAAAAATGATCCCTGTATTCGAGGCTATGGGCAAGAACATCATTTTGCAAGGAGCTGCAGGGGCAGGACAGCACACAAAAATGTGCAACCAGATAGCAATCGCTTCAAACATGATAGGTGTAAGCGAAGCCATAGTTTATGCAAAAAAGGCCGGGCTTGATCCGGAAAGGGTGCTGCAGAGCATAGGCGCAGGGGCAGCCGGAAGCTGGTCCTTAAGCAATCTGGCGCCGCGAATGATAAAGGGCGATTTCGAGCCAGGCTTCTATGTCAAGCATATGGTCAAGGACATGAAGATAGCTCTTAGCGAAGCCGAAAAAATGGGGCTGTGGACTCCTGGCCTTGAACTTGCCAAGTCGCTTTATGATGAGGTTGTCAGGGAAAACAAGGAAAATAAAGGCACTCAGGTGCTTTATGAACTGCTTGATAAATAGCTGGTTTAAAAAGGAACTCGGATGTAATTATTTACATTTGCAGTTCCTTTTTATTCTCTCTGATATCAATAATTATGATAAAATAAAAGTGGGCAAAGAAAAAACTGAAAGTATACAGGACAGGGGGCTGAGGTATGTTCACCAGGTTTGCTATAACTGTAAATGACAGAATAGGGATTACTGTGGATATTTTGAATGTGATTTCCAAAATGGGGATCAACCTGGTAGCGGTTGAAGTTTTTCCGGGAAAGATAAATGTAAAGATGCATGAAATACAGGATAAGCAAAAGGCCGGACTCATAGGTAAGCTATATGAAATAAACGATACCGGGCATGTTTCAGAAACGGACCTGCTTGAATATGAAAAAAATGAAAAGAAGCTCATGGCTGTCATCGACACCGTAGATGAAGGTATCCTTATGGTTGATAGCAATTGCAAGATAGAAATATTCAATAAATACTGCGAAGAATTGTTCAGGTACAGCAAGGAAGAGGTTTTAGGGATGGAGCTCATCGACCTGCTGAATGTGAACCCGCCCCTTTTGGACCTTTTAAAAACCGGTAAAAATTATGACAACGTTGAACTGAACCTGAGGAATGAAAGAGGCACAGTGCATTACATAACCACAGGAAGGGCAATAAAGAATGATGCAAATAAAACAGTTGGCGGAGTGGCGACCTTAAAGGATATCGATAAGGTTATAAAGCTTGTCGGCGTGGTTACATCCACAGAACAGGGAGCGTTCTCAGAAATCATAGGAAGCAGTTTGGGGCTGGAAAGGGCCAAGAGCCTTGCGGCAACTGTTGCAAGAGGCAACTCTACCGTTATGCTGAGAGGTGAGAGCGGCACAGGAAAAGACCTCTTCGCAAAGGCAATCAATAACCTGTCACCAAGAAAAGACAGGAATTTTGTAGCGATAAACTGCGCGGCGCTTCCGGCGAACCTGATCGAAAGCGAGCTTTTCGGTTATGAGAAAGGCAGCTTCACAGGGGCCTCCACAACAAGGGAAGGATTGGTCAAAGAAGCGGATGGGGGCACACTTTTCCTGGATGAAATAGGGGAACTCTCACTCCCTCTTCAAGCCAAGCTTCTGAGAGTCCTTCAGGAAAACAAAATCAGAAAACTCGGCTGCAACCGGGAAGAAAAAGTGGATGTGAGGATAATCGCAGCTACAAACAGGGATCTGGAATTGATGGTGAGGGAAGGCAAGTTCAGGCAGGATTTATATTATCGCCTGAATGTTGTCCCGATATTTATACCGCCTTTGAGGAGCAGGAAAGAAGACATACCGGGACTGGTTTCATATTTCATTCAGAAGATTAACAGCAAGATATTCAAGGATATAAAAGGGGCCAATGCGGATTTCATCAGCGGTCTCTTAAAGCATGACTGGCCTGGCAATGTCAGGGAGCTTCAGAATGTGATCGAAAGGGCTATGAATATCTGCAACAGAAATTTTCTTACTTCAGAGGACCTCATATTGAATATAGGCAGCGAATTGCCGCTTAAGGGTGAAGGCCATTACATTGGTGATGACGTTAAACTGGATGAAGCAGTGGGAATATTCGAACGGGAAAAGATTCAAAGATCCCTTGAAAAGCATAAGAGCATAAGAAAAACTGCAAAGGCTCTTGGCGTATCCCATACAACCATCATCAATAAGATAAAAAAATACGACATAGAGTGGCAATAAAAAGTGCCACTCGGAAGCATATGTAACCGTTTAAATAGCCCGAAGTGGAAATATATATTTCCACTTCGGGCTATACATATTGATTTCTAAGAGTTTTACACATTGGCATAATAATTGCTGATTCATTATGGTATATATATATTTTGGAGGTATCTGATGAAAAGAGAAGTTGTAGAAAAAATGGGCTTTTCAACAAAATGTATTCATGCAGGAGTTGCCAAAAATGCCTTTGGTGCACTATCCACACCAATATACCAGAGCTCGACTTTCGTATTTGACTCAGCTGAACAGGGCGGCAGACGCTTTGCTTTAGAAGAAGAAGGCTACATATATACAAGATTGGGTAATCCAACCAACACAGTTGCAGAAGAAAAGATTGCAGTTTTGGAAGGCGGCGAAGCGGCAATGTCGACAGCTTCAGGCATGGGAGCTATATCGGCAGCATTATGGACTGCTTTAAAAGCAGGAGACCATGTGGTGGCAGCAGAAACCCTTTATGGCTGCACATTCGCTCTTTTAAACCATGGCCTGACCAGATTTGGCGTGGATGTCACTTTCGTTGATACATCAGATCTTGCTGCAGTCGAAAAAGCCATGAGGCCAAATACTAAAGTAGTTTATCTGGAAACTCCGGCAAATCCGACACTTAAATTAACTGATATCACAGCAGTATCCGAAATAGCACACAAGGTTGAAGGCTGTCTGGTAATGGTTGACAACACCTTTGCAACACCTTACACACAAAGGCCGATAGAATTGGGAGCAGATGTGGTTCTTCACTCAGCAACTAAATATATTAATGGCCATGGAGATGTTATAGCCGGCTTTGTTGTGGGAAAGCAGGAATTTATTAACAATGTCAGGTTATTCGGCGTCAAAGACATGACAGGAGCGGTTCTCAGCCCATTCGACGCATATCTGATAATCAGGGGATTGAAGACATTACCTTTGAGAATGGAAAAACACTGTGCAAACGCTATGAAAGTAGCTGAATTCCTTGAAACGCATCCGGCGGTAGAAAAGGTTTACTATCCTGGATTAAAAAGTTTTGAACAATACGAATTAGCAAAGAAGCAGATGTCATTACCGGGGGGGATGATATCCTTTGAGTTAAAGGGTGGATTGGAAGAAGGAAAAACTGTAATGAACAACGTTAAGGTATGCACCTTGGCTGTTTCATTGGGAGATGCCGAGACACTGATTGAACATGCTGCATCCATGACACATTCACCATACACCAAGGAAGAAAGAGAAGCAGCAGGAATCAGCGACGGTATGGTAAGGCTTGCAGTTGGCCTTGAAGATGTTGCAGACATTATTGCCGACTTAAAACAAGCTTTAGATTTAATTGTCAAATAATAATAACCCACTTATAACATACAAAATGCACCTGCAAAAGGAGTGATGAATTATTTTGTCGCTCCTTTTGTGATATAATTAAATATAATAATTAAGGGGGACAAAGCAATAATGGATGATAAGATAAAGCTTTATGTTATAAGCGGATTCCTGGGCTCAGGCAAGTCAACTTTCCTGAAAAACTTGTTGATCTATATGTCCCATCAAAAAATAGGTATAATAGTGAATGAATTTGGCAGGATAACGCAAGAAGGTAATGAATACAGAAAAAACGGAGTTTCCTTTGTGGAAAACGAGACAGGCTCTGTTTTTTGCTCTTCCAAAAAGTCAAACCTGGTGGCGGCAATGGAAGAGATGGCAGAACATCATTTGAAATATGTGTTTATAGAAGGCTCAGGTTATGAAGATCCTTCGGAATTATTTAAAGTATTGGGGAAAATAGAATCGGACGTTGGGGATGTATATGAATACGCAGGAGCTGTGTGCATTGTGGACGGACTGTATTTCTCGGACCAGATGGAGAACTATAAGATGATCGAGAAGCAGCTGAATCAGTGCCATTTAGCAGTAGTTAACAAAACAGACCTTATTGGGAAGAAAACCCTTGAAAGGATAGAGGCAAAGATTCATGAAATAAACCCGGTGCTGAAAATCAAAGAGGCTCAATTCGGGAAGATTGACTACGGCTTTCTGAATGAGAATCTTTTGAAAAATGATGGAGACGACTGCGAAGATTTCAATGTTTCGCCTGAAGGCAAGCCGGTTATGATTACACTAAAATTCACTGGAAGGATTAAAAAGGCCAATTTGACTAAGTTTTTACAGGAAATGTCAGTGCACTGTTACAGGATAAAGGGTTTTTGCTTGCTTGAAGACGGATGGAACAAGGTGGACGTTGTACAAGAAATTATTGAATTTAAACCTTCAGAAATAGATGAAAAGGTGTCCAATCTGATTTTTGCATCCAAAATAGGGAATGCTATAGCCGGTAAAATTCAGGATTCCTGGAACAGGATATCAGGGAAGGAAATGAGACTGAGCGTTTGAAAAAATATTGATTTATGGAGGTGATTTGCTTGAAAAAAATAATTGTTTATTCATCCTCCCATCAGGGCAATACCGAAAAGATCGCAAAAGAGATGTCAGAGGCCATAAATGCGGACATAATGAAGGTCGAGGAAATGGATGTAAGTATATTGAACGATTATGATCTCATAGGCTTTGGCTCCGGAATATATGGAGGCAGACCGAGTGCCGCCTTTATGGAATTCCTGGAAAAACTGCCGGACAATTTCAACAAGAAAGCTTTCATTTTTTCTACGAGCGCCTTTGGAAGGGCTGAATATAATTCCTCCATCCGTGATAAGCTGAGCGAAAAAGGCCTCGATGTTGTGGGAAGCTTTGCTTGCAAAGGATGTGGCGCCATTGGCCCGTTTAAAATATTTGGAGGCATATCAAGAGGAAGGCCGAACAAAGAAGACCTGCTCAATGCCAGGAATTTTGTTCATAAACTTATTGAATTCTCATAAAACAATCCCGTAAAGGAGGACTATATCATGATACTTTCAGGCAGGGAAATAAAAAATAAGATTGGCAAAGAGATAATAATTGATCCCTTCAGCGAAAAACAGCTGAATCCGAACAGCTATAACCTGAGGCTCCATAATGAGATGCTTGTCTATGATGAAGAAATTCTGGACATGAAGAAGCAAAACAAGGTAACAAACATCTCCATTCCTGAAGAGGGCTTGATCCTTGAACCCGGGAAACTGTATCTGGGAAGAACATTGGAATACACAGCCACAGATAATTATGTGCCTATGCTGGAAGGAAGATCTTCTATAGGCAGGCTTGGTCTGTTTATACATGTTACCGCAGGATTTGGTGATGTAGGTTTTAAAGGATTTTGGACACTTGAAATTTTCTGCGTCCAGCCAATCAAAATATATTCCGGTGTCGAAATATGCCAGATTTATTATCACAGCATTGAAGGCGATTATGACAAGTACCGCAGCGGAAAGTATCAGGATAACATAGAAGTACAGCCAAGTATGCTGTACAAGGATTTTCTATAAACGTTTTTAAGCCACATACCAAAGTTTGGGCAAAGGTATGTGGCTATTTTTGTTTAGTATGCTTTTACTCGACTGAGGGATATAACTGTTGCATTATACAATATGGAGCAACCTATAGCATTCATCGCAACGGCTGGAATAACCACAGCAATCATCAGTGTCATGAATGGGGCTGGAAGGCCGACCAGTAATGCCGCCGAACAAAGGAAAACGGTCCCGCTGATCAAGGTGCCCAATATTGCAGCAATAAAAATTTGCACCTGATCTTTGACTTTTGTGCCCAAAATCTTATACAGAAGGAAAATGCAGTTGGCTGTAACAAATTTGTCGATTATATTCGGCATTTGGCCACCGGGAAAGGTCGAAGTTAGTGCGGAAAATATCCCGCCTATAATACCTATAAGCAAGGCCATCTTGTAATCATCCTTATTCAGGAATAAGGCGATAAACATCATGCATACCATTATGTCAGGCTTCATTCCGAACAGTATCGGCGGCATGGCCTGATGCAGTATTAGTCCAAGTGCCAGGAAA
>Ga0209373_10005648_pt1 | contig 10118 bp, 6 predicted proteins | sample Higcelweek5metaG_FD_187173 | JGI IMG/M metagenome (GOLD analysis project Ga0209373, IMG submission 187173) | Freshwater pond sediment microbial communities from the University of Edinburgh, under environmental carbon perturbations - High... | ecosystem: Environmental > Aquatic > Freshwater >...
GAAGGATGAACTCGGCACCGGCGCTCTTGGTCTTGAAGAAGTCCTTGAGCCACTTTTCGTGGTCGGTGCTGATCCTTGCGGCGACTTGCGGCATGTCTGATCCTCCGGATAACTCACGGGAGATATGGTTCCCCTATCGCATATGGACGGCATCTATCAAGAGTAAATCTAGAGCAAATTGTCAATCTTCCTGGAAAGCGTCCCTTAATTGGCGAAACATCCTGACCACGTAATCATTGGGAACCGGCCGGTCGTCCACCAGCATCCTTTCGAGCAGGGTGACCTCGTTGCCGCTTGGCGTACGCAAAGGTCTCGTATCCAGTGCGTAGCAGGTGCGCTCACGCGGGCCCAGGATCGAAACAGTCAGGCTCCAGAGCTCTGCGCGCGGCTCCCAAACGCTGGCCACGGTGCGCCCGCTTTGGGGAGCGCAGCGTGCCCTGCCCTCCACCAGCCGCAAAAAACCGCCCAGGCTCAAAGCCTGCCCATGCCGGTCGGTAACGCCGAAATAATCGCCCTGCTGCGAGCGCAGCACCAGCGGCCGGCTCAGATGCTCCGCCTTGGGCTCCTGGCGGCAGGCCGCAGCCTCGGCATGGCGTACCTGAGCGGTGCGGCGCATTTCGTCACGCCTGGCCTGGCGCATTTGCGCCAGCTCTGATTCCAGCCGGTCGATGCGCCCATCCTGCTCTTGTTGGACCTTGCGGAATTCCTCACGCGTGCGCGCCAGCTCCCGGCCAAGCTTTGCCTGGGCCTCCAGGCTTTCGGAAACCTTCTGCAACGCGCCGTTCATGCAGCGCAGAACGCCCTCGGCCAACGCCTGCGACTCACCGTTGGCAAGGCCGCCGGAACGCTCAACCCCGTCAAGCAAGGCGAACCCGGCCGCAAGCTCACGCTCCAACAGATCAAGAGACCAGTCGGCACCCATGGCAAGCCCCTTCAGGCCTGGCGAAGCGCATCAGCAAAAGACCACCACCAGACCTGCCACAACAATTTTTTGTTGCCTAACCCAGGGCGAGGTGAATGTCTAGAGTTTTTTTAAATTATATGAATACGCGGATGGATGTGAGCGAAAAACGCAAATGCACGCAATGCGATGCAGACACAGCGGGAAGCACGCCCCTAATCCTGGAAGCTGCGCTGAATCTGCAACACCTCGTCAAAGTTGGAGATGAAAAGGTCGTAGAGCGTGGGGTCGAAATGATTGCCCCGGCCGGCGGCCATGATTTCAAGAGAACGCTCGTTGCTCAACGCCTCCTTGTAGGGGCGGCGGGTCGTCAGGGCGTCAAAGACATCCGCGACGGCGCAAATGCGGCCTGCCAGCGGAATATTGTCTCCTGCAAGGCCACGCGGATAGCCGGAGCCATCCCATTTCTCGTGGTGCGACATGGCGATGTCCGCCCCGGCCTCAAGGTACTTCGAGGAACCGCCGCGCAGGATTGTGGCGCCGATGATGGTATGGCGGCGCATGATTACCCATTGCTCCTCGTCCAGCTTGCCGGGTTTGAGGAGTATGGCGTCGGGGATGCCCATTTTGCCGATGTCGTGCATGGGGCTGCTGTTCAAGATGAGATCGACCTCGTCGTCGGACAGGCCATACGCCTTGGCGATGACGGCGCAATAGCGGCTCATGCGCATGATGTGGCTCGCCGTGTCCTCGTCTTTGTATTCCGCCGCGGCCGAGAGCTTGTGTATGGTCTCCATGTGGGCATGGACCGTGGCCTTGCGGGCATTTTCAAGATCCGCCAGGGCAAGCCGCAAGGCGCTTGTCTTCTCCGCCACCATCTGTTGCAGATGTTCTTGATAATCCTTCAGCTCGTCGTGATAGTTCTTCATGCGCAAAAGCGAGGTCATGCGCACGCCGAGTTCCGTGGTGTCTATGGGCTTGGCGACAAAATCGTTGGCCCCGGCCTGCACGGCTTTCAGGCGGTCTTCCTTGGCGGAAAGCGCCGTGACCATGACGATGGGCAGATCGGCGAATTCAGGAAGGGCGCGGATGGCTTTGGCGACCGCGAATCCGTCCATGCCGGGCATCATGATGTCCAGAAGAACGAGGTCGATGGAGGTGTCAAGCAGTTGCAGAGCGGCGGGGCCCGATTCGGCTGTGATGCAGTCATCCCCGTAGGATTTCAGCAACCCCTCCAGCACTTTCCGATTGATCAACTCGTCATCGACGATCAGGATTTTCGCGCGTTTTCTCTCAAAAATCATAGGCACCTTCTCGCAAAGCCAGGGTGAGGTCATCAAACAATGAATCGACAATAGCTATAGAACAAATTTTTCGCCAGGAATCAAGCCCCCTAAGAACTATCAGTGATACCGACGAGTGAATTCGCTGGACGAATAGCGGTCCGACAGTTTAAACAATGCTCTCAGACAAACATGATTGCAGTATTTCCCTGCCATGCTCTTGAGAACGGCAGTGCTCAGACAAGGCCAGTCCTTTCGACAAACGAACCGCATAGCGCATTGAGGCTTGAATGGCAGCAATTTCCAAGATTGAGGTCGCCGAGGGCATCTTCTACGTCAGCATCCCGGATGCCGACATCCACATCTTGTGCGGTTGCCCGGCGGACAGCGTCAAACACCTCATGAAACGCGGGCTGATTCAAACCACTGAAGTCGGCACGGTCAGTTTCGAGACCGGGCCAAACGTCATCCTGCTCTCCGATGTGCTCATTCAAAACGGTCGTTTCACCAACCTTTCGGAATTTCCCATCCTGCAAATGTTCTATCGACAGGGCCGCATCATTCCCGGGCACCCCAACAACACCGGGGTGAAGCCCATTCTCGTCGGGTCGCGTCGGCAGGTGGAGGCCCAGATGGAATACATCTATCGGGGCAACTACGGTCTGGTGAACGAGCAGGAGATTGTCGACACAGGTATTTCGCCCCTACAGGCGCACGAAATGATGCGCCTGAAGCTCAAGTTCGCCTTCGGGCGCATCCGCCGCATGGACGAATATCTCGACCTCGTGGTGCTGGAAAACGAGCCGCAGGAGATCCGCAACGGCGTGTTCGTCAAGCGGCACAAAATAAATGTGTTCGACATTTCCTACAAGGGACAGTCGGTCCGTGTGGACCTGAACCTGCCGCGCCAAACGCAGGCCCATCCCTCATACGTGCTCGGCTTCCACCAGATTCGGCGCGACTATTTCGCCGTGCTGCACTCCGGCGAGGGCGACGGCTGGGACCCCAACCGTCCCGCCATGGCGAGCATCCTCATGTTCCAGGGAAAAGTGTACCTCATAGATGCCGGCCCGAACATCATCCACACCTTAAGCGCGCTCGGCATCAGCGTGAACGAGATTGCGGGCATCTTCCACACCCACGCGCACGATGACCATTTCTGCGGACTGCCGGACATCATGCGCGCGGATCACCGCATCCCCTATTATGCCACCCCACTGGTGCGCAGTTCGGTCATGAAAAAGCTGGCCGCGCTGTCCATGATGAACGAGGAGGAATTCAGCCACTACTTCGAATTCCACGATCTTGTCATGGGAGAATGGAACGACATCGACACGCTTGAGGTGAAGCCCGTTTTCTCGCCGCACCCGGTGGAGACCACGGTGATGTTCTTCCGCACCCTGGACCGCCAGGGCTACCGCTCCTATGCGCACTTCGCCGACATTACGAGCCTGAAGCTGCTGCGCGGCATGGTCACGGACGATCCCGAAAAGCCGGGAATATCGCAGCAATTTTACGACACGGTGGCAGCGGACTACCTGCAGCCCGTCGACCTGAAGAAGCTCGACATCGGCGGCGGCATGATTCATGGCGATGCGGAGGACTTCCAGAGCGACAAGTCCACAAAAATAGTGCTGGCGCACACGGCCCTGGCGCTTACCAACCGTCAAAAGGAGATAGGCTCCGGCGCGCCCTTCGGCACCGTTGACGTGCTCATTCCCTCGCACCAGGACTACATCCGCTCCTACGCGTTCCATTCCCTTGCAAGCTATTTCCCAAGCGTTCCCAGTTCGCGCCTGCGCGTGCTTTTGAACAATCCCATCGTGAAGTTCAATCCCGAGTCGATCATCCTCAAGGCCGGCCAGCGGGCGGATTGCGTCTTCCTGCTGCTCACCGGGCAGGTGGAAATGATCCAGACCAGGAAACACGTTTACAGCATGCTCTCCTCCGGCGCCATGCTGGGCGAGATAACCCCGCTGCTTGGCAAACCCGTGGCCGAAACGTACCGCGCCGCAAATTTCGTCCAGGCCTTGCGCATTCCCATGGACCTGTACGCCATGTTCGTAAAGAACAACAATCTCTTCGACAAGATGTCGCGCCAGCTTGCCGTACGCAATTTTCTGTATACCAACCGCCTGTTCGGCGACGCCATGTCCTGCACCAGGCAAAACGCCATCGCCGCGGCAGTCGGCGTGCAGCAGTACGCTGCGGGCGTTTCCATCGGCCCCTCCGCCACACCGCGGCTGTCGCTGCTTGTTTCCGGCAGCGTAGACCTGCTCATCGGCGAGCGCATGGTGGAGCGGCTGAAGTCCGGTGACTTCTTCTGCGAAAGCACCGTGCTGTTCGACATTCCCTGCATGTTCACGGCTGTTGCGGCAAAAGACTCGCAAATTTATCACATACCGGCGAATGTGCTGGCGGAAATCCCCATCGTCCGCTGGAAACTGCTGGAGGTGTATGAGACCCGCCTGGACAAAGCCGTGTCTCTTGATATTTCCGACGACCCACTCCACTGGCAGGAAGAATTCAGTTGCGGCATTGATGTAATGGACAAGGACCACCGCGCCCTGTTCCAAGGCGCAAGGAGCCTGTACCAGCTTTTGTTTGCAGGCAAAGTCAGCCAGGATGCAAACGATTTATTCAATTCGCTCATTGAGACGACAAAACAGCACTTCATTACCGAAGAAGTATTGATGCATGACAACGGCTATCCCAATATGACCGAACACATGGCCCAGCATGCCGAGGTATTGAATACACTGGAAACGTACAAGAACAATTTCAAGACCATGTTGTCCGCCCCAAAGGATGAGGTCCGCACGTTCATCAAGGATTGCATCCTGGTTCACATCCTGACGAGTGACCGAAAGTTAGGCACATTTTTGAAGACCAAGGGTATGCGCCAATAATCCGCCAAACAATCGATCCACGTCACGGCTATGCTCACAACGGGTGCAAACATTTTTGTAATTCCCGGCTCTGCGTTGTTTTTAATCTTCACAGGAATGTAACATTTATCCCTCCGAGTCCGCACGCGCTGTTTCCAACCAGCCGTTTTACCACGCTAAAACATATTGGCCCGTTTCTTGATTAGGTGACGTGTGTTCTGCACACGCTGAAGACCTGTGGGCATCCGCGCTCCCTCGTTAGGCGCGACCCGCACTTGATTGGTCTTGGCAGTTGGCATAAGGTGGGTTATGAGTTGCCCACCATACGGAAAAAGGGACGGCAATCTCACATAATTGCCAAACACACACCAAACGCCATAATTACAGGAGTCAGCCAAATGAGCGGAATCCAGGCACGTCTCAACGCCATCTCGGCCGTCATCAATTACAAACCGGCGAACGCTCCCCTGAACTTCAACGACACCAAGCCCACTGACATTTTCGGCTCCAACGTCTTCAACGAAAAGGTCATGAAGGACCGCCTTCCCAAGGCCGTGTACAAATCCTTGAAGAAGACCATTGAGCTTGGCGAAAAGTTGGACGCGTCCATCGCCGATGTTGTTGCCAACACCATGAAGGACTGGGCCATTGAAAAAGGCGCCACGCACTTCACCCACGTGTTCTACCCGCTCACCGGCATGACCGCCGAGAAACACGATGCCTTCCTTGTGCCCGACGGCAAAGGCGGCGCTGTTGCCGAATTCAGCGGCAAGATGCTGATCCAGGGCGAGCCCGACGCTTCAAGCTTCCCCTCCGGCGGCCTGCGCTCCACCTTCGAGGCCCGTGGCTACACCGCCTGGGACGTCACCAGCCCGGCCTACATCCTGGAGAATCCCAACGGCACGTTCCTGTGCATTCCCACTGCCTTCGTGTCCTGGTCCGGTGAGGCCCTCGACAAGAAGACGCCGCTTTTGCGCTCCAATCAGGCTCTGAATTTTCAGTCCAAGCGGGTGCTGAAACTCTTCGGTGTTGAAACCAAACTCCCCGTGACCTCCTTCGCCGGTCCGGAGCAGGAATACTTCCTCATCGACCGCAACTTCGTGTTCGCCCGCCCCGACCTGCTCATCGCCGGCCGCAGCCTGTTTGGCGCAAAATCCGCCAAAGGCCAGGAGTTCGAAGACCAGTACTTCGGCGTGGTGCCCCGCCGCGTGCTCTCCTACATGATGGAAGTGGAGCGCGAACTGTTCAAGCTCGGCGTTCCGGTGAAGACCCGCCACAACGAAGTGGCCCCCAGCCAGTTTGAAATCGCCCCCATCTATGAGCAGGGCAACCTGGCCACCGACCACAACCAGATGGTCATGACCACCCTGCGCAGCGTTGCCAAACGCTACGGCATGATCTGCCTGCTGCACGAAAAACCCTTTGCCGGCATCAACGGCTCGGGCAAGCACCTCAATTACTCCGTGGGCAATGCCGAGCTCGGCAGCCTCTTCGATCCGGGCGACACCCCGCACGAGAACGCCCAGTTCCTGGTGTTCTGCGCCGCCGCAATCCGCGGCCTGCACAAGTTCGGCGCCATGCTGCGCGCCACTGTCGCCACAGCTTCCAACGACCACCGCCTGGGCGCCAACGAGGCTCCTCCGGCCATCATGTCCATGTATCTGGGTGAGCAGCTCGCCGATGTTTTCGAGCAGATCAAAAAGGGCAAGCTCAAGGGCTCCAAGACCAAGGGCATCATGAGCATCGGCGTGGACACCCTGCCCCCGCTGCCCATGGATCCGGGCGACCGCAACCGCACCAGCCCCTTCGCCTTTACCGGCAACCGCTTTGAGTTCCGTGCCGTGGGCTCCGCGCAGTCCATCGCTGGCTCCCTTGTCGCCTTGAACGCCATCATGTCCGACTCCCTCGACTACATCGCCACGGAGCTTGAAAAAGCCACCAAGGGTGACACCACCAAGCTCAACGCCGCAGTGCAGACCCTGTTGCAAAAGATCATGAAGGATCATGACGCCGTGATCTTCAACGGCGACGGCTATTCCGACGCCTGGCACAAGGAAGCAGCCAAGCGCGGCCTGCCCAACCTGAAGACCACCCCCGAGGCTCTGCCTGTCCTTACCACCAAGCCCGTGGTGGAGCTCTTCACCAAATACGGCGTGCTCACCGAAGCCGAACTGAAGAGCCGTGAAGAGATTTACCTGGAGCAGTACGCCAAAACCCTGAAGACCGAGGCGAACCTTGTGGTCCGCATCGCCAGCACCATCATCTTCCCCGCCGCCATGCGCTACCAGGGCGAACTCGCAGCCACCTGCGTCAACCTGAAGACCATTGGTCATGACTATAAGATGGCCGCCATGGAAGACGTTACCGCAAAGTTGCGCGGCATGCAGGAGTCTGTCGGCAAGCTTGAGAAGATGCTTGAGTTCGAGGCAGAAGGCGCACACGCCGAAGCCCAATACATGTGCGAGAAGATTCTGCCCGCAATGGTCGAGGTTCGCGGCTTCGCCGACGCTCTTGAGGCCGTTGTTGCCGACGACCTGTGGCCCCTGCCGAGCTATCAGGAAATGCTGTTCATCCGCTAATCGCCCAGAACTGCAAATAGAAGAACAAAGGCCGTCCCATATGGGGCGGCCTTTTCTTTGTGGCGAAGAAGCAGCGAGAGCGTGTGCTTGAAAATGCGGTTATGGAGCAGCAGGAAGCGGGTAATCAAGCGGAGGATACGATTCCCAGCCAGGGCCGTCAAAATGCCACCACTCCGTGGATAATGGCTCAAATCCCTGTGAAACCATGGCCTGTTCGAGCAGCAGGCTGTTCTTCCTGGCCTCCGGGCTTGCCTTGGTGTTCTCGCGATGCGCGGCATCTGTAAAATCGTCATAGCCGGTGGGCATGGCAAGCTCTCGCCCTGCGCCATCGACCAGGGTCACATCGACGGCAGCCCCCCTGTTATGACGCGAGCTCTTCACGATCTGACCATCCTTGCGCGAAGGCTCCAAGACGTAGCGTTCGTCCGGCATGATGCTCCAGAAAACTTCCTGAACGGAAAAGGGCCGGTAGCAGTCATAGATTTTTATGCCGAGACCCTGCTTGCGCAACAGCTTTTGCACAGCCGCCAATCGCTTGGAGATATCATCCCGCAAAAAGCAACGGGCGGAAGGATATACCTTCTTGCCGGTGAAGTTGTTGGTCGTGGCGTAGCGAATGTCGAGCACAAAGCTTGGGTCAAGGGAGGTCGGCTCAATAAAGCCTGCCGCCCGCAACTGCTGCGACTGCTGATCAGCGGCCTTGGCGGGACCAAGCAAAAGCAACGCCATGACAAGCGCCATGGCGAGGCTGAGTCCAGGCAGCCTGGCGAAACCGCAGGCACTGTAACTGGTTTGCATTGCCATGATGATGCCTTTATGAATCTTTCTTGGCACCGCGCTTCTTCCAAAGCTCCATTTCCTTCATCTTTTTACGGCGTTCACGCTGCAACGACTTGCAAACAAGCGGCATTCCCTTCTTGTAGCCGTACTTTTCACGGTACTCTGGCGGCGTAAGTCCATGAGACGAGAGGTGCTTCTTGGTAATGATCTTGAAGGCCTTGCCGCACACACAACAGGTTATTGTCTTTTCGCGAACGCATTTTGTGGGATCGCAGGTGACATCTTCCTCCACGGACTGCACGGGGACTTCGCCGGCGATGGCCTGAATGCCGCGAACAAGTTTCTTGACCATGGAGGTAATCTCTTCCTCCGTCATGTTCCGCACACTGGCTTGAGCCTTGACTATCTCAAGGGCCTCTTTCAGGTAGTCATCCATCAGAATCTCCTTTCTTGTGGCGTATATCTTTGTGCTGCAATCTGACGCAAAAAAATCCACACAGTTCTTTAGAGACGCTGTTATCATCACGCGTTCTGTGCGTCAACATTTGAGGACCGTTTACAGCATTCCGTTGAGTTGGAACAAGCCAATGTAGTATTCTTGCCAGCCGTGCTTTTGTGCTTACAAGCAAAAAGGCGGACGCCCCATTGCTGGAACGTCCGCCTGCACATCATTGACCAGTGTCGCTACTTCTTCAACCAGCTCATCATCGAACGCAACTTGCCGCCGACAACCTCAATGGGGTGTTCGGCTGCGATGCGGCGCTTGGCGTGCAACACGGGCTGTCCGGCCTGATTCTCCAGAATGAATTCGCGCGCAAACTCGCCGTTCTGAATTTCCGTCAGGATCTTCTTCATTTCCTTCTTTGTCTCCGCGGTGACGACACGGGGGCCACGGCTGAAGTCGCCATACTCCGCGGTATCACTTATGGAGTGCCGCATCTTGGCCATTCCGCCCTCGTACATCAGGTCCACAATGAGCTTCATCTCGTGCAGGCACTCGAAGTAGGCCATCTCCGGCTGATAGCCGGCTTCGACCAGCGTCTCGAACCCGGCCTGGATGAGCGCGGTGCAACCGCCGCAGAGCACGGCCTGCTCGCCAAAGAGGTCCGTCTCGGTCTCTTCGCGGAAGTTGGTCTCAATGACGCCGGAGCGGGTGGCGCCAATGCCCTTGGCATAAGCCAGGGCGAGATTCAGGGCATTGCCGGTGGCATTCTGGTGAACGCCCACCAAAGCGGGCACGGCGCCCCCTTCGGTGTAGGTGCGGCGCACCATGTGGCCGGGGCCTTTGGGGGCGATCATGATGACATCGACATCGGCGGGCGGCTTGATCTGGCCGAAGTGGATGTTGAAGCCGTGGCCGAAGGCAAGGGCCTTGCCGGCGGTCAGCGCGCCCTTGACCTCGTTGTCGTAGATGATCTTCTGGTACTGGTCCTGGGCAAGGATCATGATGAGATCTGCCTTCTCGGCGGCCTCGCGCGCGCTAACCGGCACAAACCCGTGCTCCTGGGCAAGCTTGTAGTTGGCGCCGCCGGGACGCTGGCCCACAATGACGTTGACGCCGGAGTCGCGCAGGTTCTGGGCGTGCGCGTGCCCCTGGCTGCCGTAGCCGATGACCGCCACGGTTTTGTCTTTAAGCAGGCTCAAATCCGCATCACTGTCGTAATAAACTTTCATTACTTCTCCCTTT
>Ga0209373_10005649_pt1 | contig 10117 bp, 5 predicted proteins | sample Higcelweek5metaG_FD_187173 | JGI IMG/M metagenome (GOLD analysis project Ga0209373, IMG submission 187173) | Freshwater pond sediment microbial communities from the University of Edinburgh, under environmental carbon perturbations - High... | ecosystem: Environmental > Aquatic > Freshwater >...
AAATACTATTGCACTCCCCATGTGGCAGATCCAACAGCCCACCCAGACTATGCGCCATCGCATGAACTGCACCCAGACTAGCATTGGAAAATGCCAATCCCGCCTCCAGTGACCCAAGCATCATAAGGTATATTGTATACAAATCATGGTTTTCCTGAGAAGCCTTTATAATATTTTCATTGATTAATCGTATCGCATCTAACGCACGTACGTCTGAGAGGTATGAATTGGCATTTGAAACATATGCTTCAATAGCATGGGTCATAGCATCCATTCCCGTACACGCGGTCAAATAAGGATCCATGGTCATCAATGGTACTGGATCAATAAGTGCCAAATCGGGCACAACTTTTTTACTAATGATTGCTTTTTTTAAATGATTGACACTGTCATTGATAATTGCAAACTGAGATACATCCGCGGAAGCACCAGCAGTAGTGGGAATACAAATTAATGGGGGACCTGGCAAATTTATTTCATCCACCCCTTCATATTCCAAAATATACCCTCCATTGGAAGACACAATGCTAATTCCTTTTGCACAGTCAATTGGGCTTCCTCCGCCAATTGCAATGATAAGATCACATTTTTCTGCTAGAAATAATTCTGCCCCTTTCATTACCTCATATTCCCGGGGGTTTGCCGTAACATCATCAAAAACAATACAGTCGTGGACGTATTTCCCTACTTCCTCCATCGTATCCTGAAACCACTGAAAAGTCCTCAGATTTTTATCTGTAACGATCATTGGCTTTGCCGCAGCAAAGTGCGTGATATACCTGCCAACCATCAATCTCGCGTCGACTCCGGTAATAATTTCAGGTGCCACAAACTTTCGGAGTTCCATCGTTATCTCCATAGTGCTAACACCTCCATCATGTAAAAACCATTATCTGTTTCTATTTTAATTTTACCTTTTCACACAGCGGTTTGTCAATCGGAGACGAATATTATGTGGTTTATATTGTCCCTTTATTTTCATTATTTTTATGCAATTTTCTCACTAAAAAAGAATGGTGTTTCTTTGGTCTCAAAACCAAAAAACACCAGTCTTTCCTTCTGTTATTTCATATATTGCTAACTGTATCTACTACGAACTGCCATCACTAAATAGTACTTTACCTGAATTCAACAACTATTCATTCTATGTCCGCTCAAACTAATTCAGTATTGGTTCTGGCTAATACGTAAGGGAAGATTTTTTAATATCAATTTTCAATAACTTGCTCTAGAATCAATACATCTTTTGCTGTTAATGAAATAGCCCCTTCAACTGTCTGGTCTCTCAGCATATCAGCAAATACACCTATTGGTAATTCCACTAATTTGTCTTCATCTCCATGATTCATAATAAATGTAAACCTCTTTCCTGATTTCTCTCTCTGAACGATTTCAATATCTTTCTGATATGGCGCTAATGGCTCAATACCTTTTTCTCCACAGTATTGTAGAACTAGTTTCCTTAATAATTCTTCTGATAATTCAGTACCTATATAGATTGCTTTTCCCAAACCAACCTTGTTCTCTGTAATTGCAGGAGTGCCTTTATAGTAATCCTTTCCATATGTTCCTACTACACTGGCCGTTGTACAATGCATAATATCACAAATTAAATGGCATTCATAAGTGCCTTGTAATGGACCCTTACTATCAATCATGACTTCATTTGTCATATCTGGAAAAAGTGCGTCTGTTTCTTCTACCCACACTCCTAGTATATCTTTTAAGTTGCCAGGGTAGCCACCCAAAGTAACTATATCTCTATCATCAACTATACCACTGAAGAAAGTCGTCATAAACGTCCCACCTTCTGTGACAAAAGTCTTAATCCTTTCAGATAACATTTCTCCACACATATAAAGAACTGGTCCAATAACCATGTCATATTTACTAAAATCATCATGGATGCTAATTAAATCAACACCAATATTATTTTCATTTAAGGCACGATAATAATGTTGTAATTGTTCACTGTATTTCAAATCAACGCTTGGACCACTAGAATATTCTACCCCCCACCAAATAGACCAATCCATTAGGATTGCTACTTTTGTTGTAGAACGAGCTTCTAAAATCCTATCCCCTAATTGCACAAGTTCCTGAGACATTTGTATCATTTCTTTTCCAATTCTCGTATTTTCATGCCCAGCATGTGGCACCATAGCCGCATGATATTTTTCGCAAGCACCAATAGACTGTCTAAATTGAAAATATAATAGCCCATCTGCACCATGCGCCATAGTCTGGTAGCTCAAAAGTCTCATGACACCTGGTCGCTTTAATGCATTGTAATGCTGCCAATTCTGTTGATTTGGAGTCTGTTCCATTAATAGAAAAGGATTTCCCTGCTTAAGCCCCCTAATTACATCATGTTTGAAAGAAATGGATGTGTAATGATCCAAATTTGATGGATAATTGTCCCATGAAGCCAAATCCATAGAGCATCCCCATTTAAATAAGTCCAAACGATTGGAAACATCCCAAATATTGGTAGTCACCGGGATATTAGGCGAAAACTTTTTCACTTGATCCATCTCATTCTCATAGCATTCTAATAAACTATGAGACATGAAACGCTTATAATCAATTGCCATCCCTTGGAAATTAGTTCCATCACGATCATTTAAGGCACCTGGGAGAATCTCATTTAAATGCGACGGAACCTCAATCTCTTCCCACTGAGAGAAAGTATGTGACCAAAAAAGAGTATTCCAACTTTGATTCAACTTTTCAAGACTACCATATTTATTCTTCAACCAACTTCTAAAGGCTTCTGCACATTGGTCGCAGTAGCAATAATTTCCGTATTCATTATGTATATGCCACATAATCAGTGATGGATGATTACCATAACGTTCTGCCATTACATTCGCAATATTTCCTGACAGTCTTCTATAAGTGGAGCTATTTGGGCAATAATTCAACCTACCCCCATGTTTTCGCTGATGTCCTTGAATATCTACTGGTAATATATCTGGATATTTTCTAGACATCCATGCTGGTTGTGCTGCAGTTGGTGTTGCTAATATTACATACATATCATTACGATGTAGTAAATCAAAAAAATAATCTAGCCATTCAAAATTATACTCATCTTCATTCGGCTGAATTTTCACCCATGCAAAAACTGATAATATTACAGTATTGACTCCATATATTTTCATCAAACGTATGTCTTCTTTCCATACATCTTCTGACCATTGTTCTGGATAATAATCTGCTCCAAAAAGAATTTTATTCACTTTAGTTAACATTTCAATTTCTCCTTACTTCAATTTTTAAGTATCTTCTTACTCTTGTCCTATGACTACTTATTCTCCATAGATATTATTCTTTAACAGATCCTGCCACAATCCCAGCAAATATATAGCGTTGGAAGAAAATAAATAATAGTATTGTAGGAATCATTACGATTACGATAGCTGCACTTAGCATCTGCCATGAGCCGGTTAATGAACTGCTGAAATCCATGAGCATGGTTGTGAGTGTTCGTAATTCAGAACTTGGCATATAGAGGTATGGTATATACATATCATTCAAAATATCTACAGATTTAATAATTGCCAAAGTTGCTGTTGCAGGTAACAAATTCGGAAATATAATTCTCCAGAATATTGTAAAGTGACCTGCGCCATCAATCATAGCACTTTCATCAAGGGCTATTGGAATCTTTTGCACAAATTGCCTATAAATATACAACTGCATTAAGTCGGTTGCAATGTAAATGAGTATTGGAGCACCCAAGGTATTGTACATCTTAAGTTTACTCATCACTTGAAATCTTGCAATTTCAGTTATATATGCTGGCAATAGCATACCTAATAAAAACATGCCATAAATTAATGCTTTTAGTTTAAACTGAAAACGTTCTAGAACATAAGCAGTCGTAGATCCAATAATTGCATTAAATACAACGCTGATAACAACTAAAAATACAGAATTTTTTACGGCAGTAAAAAGTTTTCCTGAACTAAAAATGGTTTTATAGTTTTCTAAGGTTACTTCATTTAAGGATGGAAATGCTAATGGTGATGTACTTCCTAATTGCGCTGCCGTCTTTACAGATGCAACAACGGTAATCATAATCGGCAGAAAAACAATACATGTAATGCATATAAATAGTAAATAGATTGAAAACCTACTCGCAACCTTTTTGAAATTAATATGAATCTTTTTTTTATACTTTGTTACTATTACTTGAGACATAAAAGAACCTCCTTAATCAATATAGCTTATGCATTTTTACCTCTAGCCATTTTCACAATTTTATTTTGAATGAGCGCTACAACAATTATAATTATGAAAACGGCGACACCTATAGTAGATGCCATTCCAAAATTGTTAAAGTTAAAAGCCGTTTTCAAGCTGTATAGTGTAAATGTACTACTCGCATAACCCGGCCCTCCACCAGTAATAACAAAAGGAATATCAAACATTTGCATTGCCCCCCTAACATTTGCAAAAAGTACAAAATCAATCACTAGTGTCATGCTTGGGATTGTAATAAATCTAAACTTATTCATAAAGTTTGCACCATCAATGGTTGCTGCTTCTATAATATCTTCTGGAATCGATTGTAATCCTGCTAAAAAAAGAATAATATGTAGACCACAATAACGCCATAAAGATACTGATGCCAAACTTAAATTCACCACTTTAGGATCGCTCAGCCAATTTTGGATTGCTCCTTCTAGATGTATGGATTCTAAAATTTCATTTAACGCCCCGCCATATGGTGAGTATAAATATGAAAATGCATAGGAGATAGCTACTCCATTAATGATATAAGGCATAAAAGATATTGATTTAAAAATCTTTGCGCCTTTAATTTTGGAATCCAGTAGCACAGCAACAAATAGTTCTATAGGTATAAAAAGTAAATGGATGAAAAAATATATAGCTGTGTTACATAAAGATTTCCATAAGTCCGGAGAATCAAAAATCATAGTTTTATAATTATCTAATCCTATAAATTTTTGGTCTTTAGAAACCCCATCCCAGTTCACAAAACTCATACGGAACAAATCCAAAGATGGGTAAACCACAAACAGCAAAAATAAAACGATCGGTACAACCAAGGATAAAAAAATAAATACATTGCGATTTCGACTATTTATGTTCATTTATGTCAACTCCTTTAACTGATAAAGAGGCCGGCTGTGATAACAACCTGCCTCTTGTATTGTTATATATTATTATTTGATTCCTAAACTTGCTCTTGCCTTTGCCCAAGTATCATTTAATTCAGAAAGTTTGGCATCTAGATCAAAGCCTGTAGTCATCATTTCTTGACCTAATACTTTTACATCGAATTTTGTTTCTGTTACGATGCTATTGAAATCTGCGCCACCACCATCATATACAACAATCTTAGCATCAGGCTGTGCTTCAAGTGCTTCAACAAACAACGTTTCATATACTCCTTCTACACCATCAACTGTTGGAACAAAACCAGCAGATTGAATATAAGCCGGATACCATGCATCGCTATAATACCAATTGATAAATTCTTTAGCTGCATCTGCATTTTCGCAGTTTTCAGATATACATAAAAATACGTCAGCCTGACTAATCGTTACAAAATCGTCATCTTTTGTATCTCTTGTTGGAAGTAAGAATGCGCCCATATTACTACTATTTTCACCAGCCGCTGTTGCAATATCTGCATATGCCCAGACACCAGCCGCCATCATAGCACCTTCTTGCTGTCCAAACATAACTTTCGCTTGATCAAAACCAAGACCTAATGGATCAGCTCCCATAACTTGTGCGTCATAAAGGTTCTGAAGTTTATGATAAGCAATACTAAAAGGTTGATCTGCATCAAAAGGTGAATCCATAGCTGCCATTGTATTCCAGATGAAACCATCCTGTGCTTCTAATGCTGGCATATACTCATTAAATGGATAATCTGGCCATGAATCTTTCCCGCCCATTACAATTGGAATTAATTCACTATTTTCTTTAATTGTTTTAGCCGCTGCGATAAATTCGTCCCAAGTCGTTGGTACTTCAATACCTAAATCAGCAAAAACGTCTTTCCAATAGTATACATATTCTCTTGTTGCTTGATCTGGTACACCTACCACTTTACCATCTACTGCATATCCCTCTGCGTATAGATTACTAGCTGTTGCTTCTAAGTCTGATAAATCTATCATAGAATCAGCAAAACGAGTAAGCATGTATGGTTTTAATGTTGAAATATCTGGTAACTGACTTGCAGATGCCCTGATTTTCAAACTATCTTCAAAAGTACCACTGTCTTTAAATTTTTCAAGTTCAATCGTAACATTTGGATGTGTTTCTTTGTATGCATCCGCTATCTTAAGATTTTCAAACATATCTGCTTGATCTCCCATACAAGCCAATGTCAAAGTAATAGGGTCACTACTTGAAGTATCAGCTGTAGCTGCATCATCTGTAGTAGCCGCCTCATCTGTAGTAGCCGCTTCATCTGTAGTAGCCACATCGTCTGTTGCGGATGAATCTGGTGCTGTCGTTGTAGTTGATTGATTGCCACATCCCATGATAAAAGTGGCCGTCATCATGAAAGCAAGTGCGATACTTAAAACTTTTTTTGAATTCATTTGTTATCCTCCCAATTATAATTTATATTACTTTTTACTCTCCTATTGTAATTGACCTGATAAAAAACCCGAATGATACCTAGTACTAAATTTTGATATTTGGTACTCCAATCAAGATACTTTTTCTTTAGAGTGCTTTTTTCGAATACTTTTTTGAATATACTGTAAAAAGTCGACTTTCCTAAAGTCTAAAAAAGGAGCGATTATTTATATCATCGCTCCCCTATCCATTACGGTATTCCCTAGGACTAAATCCTGTCGATTTTTTAAACACCCTACTGAAATGTTCAACATTATTATAACCAATCTCCTCACAAATCTCGTAGATTTTCATATTGGTCGTAATCATTAACTCCTTCGCTTGCTCAATACGTATACGCGTCAAATAGCATGTAAAAGTTTCTCCCACCTCTTTTGCGAATATTGCGCTAAAATATTTCTCACTAAAGCCCAAAAATTGGCTCAACTCTTTAATAGAAAAGGAAGCATTCTTATAATTGTTAAAAATATACTTTTTAGCTTTTTCGATGACATTGCTTTCTGTCCGATTACTTTGATTTAAAAAATAGTCCATAAGCCAATAAACCCAATTCTTAATAAAAATATCCATTTCCTTAGTTTGTCCAAAGCGTAATAATCTATCATAATAATTTATATCTTTTCTAAATACCTTCAAAAGATCCTCTTGAATATCATTTAAATATTGACCAACTTCACAAATGAGAATTAGATATATGTTGACCACATTCTTAATATCTTTTGTCTCTCTATAGAAATCGCTAGCCTTGTATGCAATATCTTCTAAGAATGAATCAACACCAGCACGATTGCCGTCAATTATCATACCCAATAATATTCTATTTTGAAAACTATTGTACTCCTCAGCTATTTTCTTCAACGGCTTCATAAAACTCGAAAATAAAATTCCCCCTTTTCCAAAAGGAAATCGGAGTGCCATATAGGCGATTGCTTCATCAAAAAGACTTTTAAAACAATCCTGGTTTTCTCCAAAAGAACTGACCGTTATGCTTACTGAAATATTCAAAAAGCTTTTTAATTGCAGCCGTATTCTATTAAGTAATGGTTCATAAGTCTGAATCTTTGATGCATTTTCAAAAGAACTACCTATTTTATTGAAAATCAACACATATTCATCTGGCCTCCGACTTATTAAAAAGTAATCTTTAGTTTCAAAAAGTACTTGCTTTACCGTTTCAGCAAATGGAATAGCAAGAGATTCCTGTAAATTTTGACCGAATCGTTCCACAATACGCATGTAATCTTCAACCATTATTAAGCAGACTACATAATTTTCAAGAATGACCTGTTCTGGTTCAACACTTATCATCTTTGCATCTGTTTCTTCCTGTAGTAATCTACTTAACCACTTCTCATAATCAAATTCATTCGATTCATAGCCTTGCTTTAGGTTTATCTTCTTAAACCTACTTGCAATTTTACCTAGCAAAAGGTTCATACTTTCATAGTTGATATCTGGCTTTAAAATATAATCATTCACGCCCAGCTTAAAAGCCTTTCGAACTAACTCATAATCATCATATGCCGAAATAACAAGAATTTCAGTGGTGAGACCCATCTTTTTAATCTCTTCAATAAGTTCAAGTCCATTCATAATTGGCATATTAATGTCCGCAATAACTAAATCTACTTGTTGCTGCTCCTGAATATATCTAAGCGCCTGTTTTCCATTAGCATATGCACCAACAATTTGAAAACCGATTTTCTCCCAATCCAAAATGGTTTGAAGTGTTAAGCGTACAATTGCCTCATCATCTACAATAATTACCTTAAACATTTTTATCACCTCTTGAACTTTGTTCTATTTCGTTCTCATTTATTTGTGAATCAATCAGTGGTAGTAATAGTTTTACATTTGTATATTGATTCACAGAGCTCTCTATTTTGAAGCCATAAGAAGATCCATGATTAAGCTCAATACGTTGTTTGACATTACAAATACCAATATGGGATTGATCAAGCCTTGCTATATTCTCTGATTTAAAGATGTCACTAATCTGTTCTTGCGTCATGCCAACACCATTATCACATATTTCTATGATTAGGAATATATCCTGGGCATATACTCGAATAAGCAAATCACCTTGACCTTCTTTCTCGCTAATACCATGGACTATGGCATTCTCTACAAAAGGCTGAAGGATTAATTTAAGAACCTGACGATTAAGTTGCATTTCATCAATTTCATAGCGAACAGAAAAGTTATTTCCATACCTTATTTGCATAATATAGATATAGCTCTTAATGAGTTCAATTTCTCTTTCAACGGTATTAAAATATCCACCACTCCGAAAAGAAGTGGTTAAAATATTCATCAACATCTCCGCCATCGTCTGGATATTTTTATACTTCGCAACCATAGCCATAAACCGAATAGTGTTTAGTGTATTAGAAATAAAATGGGGATTAATCTGTGCTTGTAGCGCCACCACCTCAGCCTTTGATCTCTCCTGCTCTTTTTTTTGATTGTCAATAATCAATTGTCCAATTTGATATACCATTTTATTAAAGGAATTGCACAATTTCTTAATCTCATGATTGCCATGCAATTCTAATTGAATACTAAAATTCTGCTTTTCAACCTCTTTCATTGCCAAAATCAACTGATTAATCGGTTGTATCAGTCCTCTGAAGAAAAATGCAGTAAAAAGTATAAAGAAAAATATAACGACCATCATAATCAGTACATTAAGCACTATAATTCGATTGACCTTATCTAAAAAAGTGCTTTGATCCACCAAATTGATGATTCTCCATCCAGTATCCTGCATGGTGAAGGTACTAATCATGGTTTCCTGCTGATTCACGTCATCCGTATAATAACCTTTGATTTGATTCATGGCACGATTCAGATAAGGCACATCTTTAGCATTCTTTCCTTCTAATTCTTTATCTTCACTGTACATAATCAGTCCATCTTGATTGATGATTAACATTGTGCCAAGTTTTTTGTTAATTTCTATAGATTGTTTTTTTTCAAAAACTGTTGTATACGCAACCAAGAGTACCATTTCAATATCACTTCTTATCTCGCCTACAGAAGGATGAACGGCAAACATTAATGTATATCGCCCAGCGGCATCCATAATAATACCTGGCACAAGATTTCCTGTAGCGACTTTATCGGGATCTTCTAGTGCCCCTACATACAGTGGTAATTGCTTTACTTCCTTTGTACTCTCGCTCAGCTCTTGAATGTAATAGTAGTAGCCCTCATCCTTAAAGAAAAATAATACCGCACCTATTTTATCACTAGTCGTCATGATTAATTGAATCCGCTGATCCATATCTGCTGTCAAGTTATACCTTGATACAAAATCTGAGGTTCGATGTATAGCTGTTACTTGATCTAACACTAAGCTGTCAGAATTGTATACAATAGCTGCCAACATTCTTGCATAATTCTTCAATTCCGAATCTAATATAGTTGCAACACTTTGTTGTTCCTGGAACACTAAATCTGATGCATTCTTGACTAAAATGCTTTT
>Ga0209373_10005650_pt1 | contig 10114 bp, 7 predicted proteins | sample Higcelweek5metaG_FD_187173 | JGI IMG/M metagenome (GOLD analysis project Ga0209373, IMG submission 187173) | Freshwater pond sediment microbial communities from the University of Edinburgh, under environmental carbon perturbations - High... | ecosystem: Environmental > Aquatic > Freshwater >...
CGTCAATAATTGCTACTTTTGCAAACAAAAAACGAATGTTCACTCAGCTACTGGCGCAGGCCACATCGGAAATCGCAATTGGATTGTGGAATCAGCAGGTGGCGCCCGCTTCCATACAGATTGAAAAAACACCGTCGCATTTCGAAGGCGATGTCACCATTGTGGTGTTCCCGTTTGTAAAAATGGCCCGCCTCAAACCCGAAGACACTGCTCAGGCAATAGGATCGGCCTTATCAGAAACGATTTCCGGCATCGACCGCTTCAATGTGGTGAAAGGATTTCTCAATATTTCTTTTACACCAGCCTTCTGGCTCTCGCAAATGGCGGAGGCCGCTCCGGTAGCCGAATACAGCCGCCCAGAAGGTATCGATGTAAAAACCATTGTTCTCGAATACAGTTCGCCCAATACCAACAAACCACTGCACCTGGGCCATATCCGCAACAATCTGCTGGGCTGGTCGCTGGCAGAAGTGTATAAAGCCGCCGGTCACAAGGTCATCAAAGCCAATCTCATCAATGATCGCGGAATACATATCTGCAAGACCATGGTGGCCTACAACATGTGGGGGAACAATGAAACCCCTGAATCGGCCGGTGTAAAAGGCGATCATCTGATCGGAAAATATTATGTGCTGTTCGATAAGGCAAATAAAGAGGAAGCTTCAGAATTGGGCATTGCCAAACCCGAAGACGGCGATACTCCGCTTATGCAGGATGCACGCGCCATGCTGCGCGATTGGGAAAAAGGCGAACCGCATGTAATGGCTTTATGGAACAAACTCAATAGCTGGGTGATTGATGGCTTTAAAGATACCTATACCAGACTGGGCGTCGATTTCGACAAGGTGTACCGCGAATCCGAAACCTATCTGAGCGGAAAGGATATTGTGCAGAAAGGGCTTGCAGACGGACATCTGCAACAGGATCCCGATGGATCGGTGTGGATCGATCTGACCGATGAAGGTCTCGACCGTAAAATTCTGTTGCGCAGCGACGGAACAACGGTGTATATGACACAGGATATCGGCACTGCGGTTGCGCGTCACAACGATTTTGGCGCCGATAAAATGGTGTATGTGGTCGGTAACGAACAGATTTATCATTTCGATGTGCTGAAAAAAACACTCAAAAGATTAGGCTACGACTGGGCTGACAATATTCTGCACTATAGTTACGGCATGGTTGAACTTCCCGAAGGAAAGATGAAATCGCGCGAGGGGACTGTGGTTGATGCTGATGACCTGTTGGATGAAATGAAACAAACCGCTGCCGATATTTCGAAAGAAGCCGGCAAAGCCCAGGATCTGCCTGCCGTTGAGCAAGACAGTCTGCATGAAATGATTGGTCAGGGCGCATTAAAATATTTTATTCTGCGCGTCGATCCGAAAAAAAACATGCTGTTCAATCCTTCCGAAAGCATTGATTTTAACGGCAACACAGGACCTTTCATTCAATATACGCATGCCAGAATTTGCTCCGTATTGAACAAAGGTCGCGAAGCAGGAATCAATGCAGATGCTCTGAAATGGGCTCCTGAAGCAGGGTTGAAACAACAGGAAAAAGAATTATTGTATCAGCTGCTTACACTTCCGCAGATGATTGAAAAAGCTGCAACCAACGAAAGTCCGGCTGTGGTGGCCAATTACAGCTTCGAGCTGGCGCAGATGTTCAACAGCATGTATCAGGAAATTTCGATTCTGCGCGAGCCGGATGAGACTTTGCGCAACAATCGCTTGTTGCTGGCAAAACGCACTGCCGAAACGCTGAAATTCGCCATGGGATTGCTGGGCGTGGGAATGCCGGAGAAAATGTAAAAAAAAAAGCCCGGAACTTTTGGTACCGGGCTTAGAAAGCAAGTAGTTTTACTGCGTCACTACTATTTTGATGTGTTGAGTTACATTGTTGCTGGTTACATGAACATAATAAACTCCAGCACCAAAATCCACCAATGAAACAGCTGACGTATATTCCTGCGGAATTATTTGTACAACTTCATTTCCGATTAAATCGCTGACTGAAATAAGCTCAGGAATTTTCGATGATTTAATTACAAATTGTCCGGTATTGGGATTAGGAAATACTTCTGTATTTAAGATCTGAGCTGCGTCAATTCCGACATTATTGATCATAAAGCAGGATGAAGTATCGGTACATGCATCGGAAATAATTAACGCATACGAACCGTTGATGGTTGGGGTGAAACTCTGGTTTATTTCACCTGAAATTGGTGAATACCCATCATTGCAATCGACCCACTGAAAAGTGCCTGTTGAACTGTTGGCTGTTAGCGTAATGCCATTGACCGAAACAGAAGTGTCAACGCTTTCAATCGTCAGGTCTATATCAATGATTGAGTCGCAACCGGCATTATTTGCAATAATGTCCTGGTATAATCCGGTGGTATTGAAAATTGTTCCGGAAGGAGCCTGATAGCTGTTGCATGCCGACGTGGTGAGGGATGAATAAGATGGACTTAGAATGGTCAGATCAATGGTCATGATACTGTCACATCCAGCCATGTTGGGAATCGTGTCGTTGTAAATCCCGGAAGCTGTCCAGGTATACATTCCGGAAGGGGAAACCAGGCTATCGCAACCGCTTAATGGCGTATTTGAGCTGGTAGAGAGGTCGAACAAATCTAATATTTCAACGTCTGAAAGAGCACGGTTATAAAAGCGGAATTCGTCCATCAAACCACCTGCAGGTAAGCCCGTATTTGCAGAATATCCGTTCACTTTAAAAGGTCCGGTACCGGTTAATGCGAGAGCACCTTGTGCAACAGTGCTGATCAGCACGCCGTTGACATAGGCTTTTGATTGGGCAGAAGCTGAATCGTAGGTGAAAGTAGTCATTGACGGGCCAGCTGAGGCACCACCAGTTGCACTAATATCAGCTAATCCGGCGCCTCGCAGTATCCAGTTGCCAGGACCAGCCACGCCATTTGTAAAGCATCTGAAACTAGAGGTGTTAATATCTCCAAAAATGTAATACAGGGTACTTGTTCCGGTAACGTTATTGGTCCAAAACGAAATAGTCCAGGACTTATTTCCGAGATCAGGAGCCCAACCGGTATTGACATAATCGGTTGTACTGGTAATACCACTTCCCACAAGCGCATGTCCGCACTGACCTGTTGAATCCTGCGTCAAGGCGCCAAGAAGATAGGCAGTATCGGTCAGAGCTGTGGCTCCACTTGCCTCATTGATAACAATGCTGTCGGTTCGGTCAAATCGATAATATAATACTTCCGGAATCGATTGCGCATGAACAGCGGAGAAACTTACTGTCAATAACAGTAATACAAGATTCGTGAGTTGAAAAAGTGTTTTCATAGACGAAAAAATTAATTTGCTGTAAAAATAGCAATTTTAATTACATGAATGCTAAAAATAAATAGTTATTATTATCAATACAAAGTTCGTATAGAATGTTGGGCGTTTTTATCAGGTTGATTGACCACTGGTGTAATGTCGGCCATCAATGGTGCTGCGCTTTTTCCTGATGGTGGTTTTTTTATGAAATATCAATTGTCGTATCTTTGCCGGGTGAATGCTTTTTTTAATGAATATTTAATAGCAGGGCTAACCATTGCAGAGCTGATCGGATACACCGGATCGCTCATCATTGCTGTATCGATGCTGATGACTTCGATTCTGAAAATGCGCTGGATGATTTTATCGGGCAATGTGGTCTTTATCGTGTATGGTGTGCTGATTGTCGCCTATCCAATCATACTGCTGAATGGATTTAATATGTTGGTAAATGCCTATTTCATCTGGCAGGCGTATAAGCTGCAGGGGAATTATGCCGTATTGCCGGCCAACCTGAATGCGCCTATGCTGGAGCGTTTTCTGGTGTATTATACCAACGATATCCGTAAATTTTTTCCCGATTTTCAGCGCTTCGAAAAAGACGATATTGTTTTTCTGATTGTAAAAGGCACAGCGGTAATCAGTGTGGCCGGCTTTCGAAAAAACAGCGACGGAAGCTGCAATGTAGTGATTGATTATGTCGCCAACACACACCGCAACATGAAACCCGGCAAGCTGTTGTTTGAGCGCGAAAATATTTTTTCGTTGCTGAATACCGATACCATTTATGCGCAATCATTCCATATCCGGCATGCGCTGTATTTGCGTAAAATGCGCTTCAAAGCCACCGAGAAGAGCAATATTTTTGTGTTGCATCGGTAATTTCTGATGTATAGGCAACTCAGTATCGTTTAAAACAATATCATCATCCACCGAGGCTGTCTCAAAAAGTCTTCAGCGACAAAAACAACATTCCATCGTCTGGAAGCGACGCAGGAGCTGGAGGACATGGAACCGTTGTTTTTGCTGCTGTTACGACGGTTCCATGTTCCGGCCGGTGTAAAAAACCCTCGAAGAGTTCGGAACTCTTCGAGGGTTAATTGTGGCCGGAACGGTGGAATGTCGTAACAACCCGCTATTTTGAGACAGCCTCTGTGCGTGATGTATAAGGCAACTCAGTATCGTTTAAAACAATATCATCATCCACCCTGTCACCCTGTACTTGTTTCAGGGTCGGCGGTGGATGATGAGCCACGCCTGTTAGATCCTGAAACAAGTTCAGGATGACACCAGCCGTGGCCGAAAAAAATACCGTTGTTTAAAAATTTAATTGGTTGTAATAGACTGAATGGTGAGGCTCCAGCCCAGTTCCATTTTCAGAATCAATGGTGTTGCAGCATTATCCCAGATCCAGAATTTGCAGTTTTTATCAGTTTCGGCGTATAGCACATCCAGCGATTGACCGGTACCGTTTACACTCACAGCCATTTTTTCTTTCTTCATGAATTTCATGGTTTGTGAAACCCCATCCAGGGTCATTTCTGCTGAACCACCGGCTTTCATTTTTTTGTAGAGTGCTTTCGAAAACATGACAGTGGTTTGATCCTCCATGGTAATGTCGGTGCCTTTTTCGAAATAGTCAATCATTTTGGTGGCTTTTTTCAACGCTTTGCCGTTAATGGTTACGTTGCCAGTCGCGCCTTCGCCCATGTCCCATGAAAAAGCAAAGTTAGGTTTCAATGAATTGACCGTGATGTTGAAAGGATAGCCCAGACTCAGGTCCCAGCTGATTTTTGTACCGGGCGTAAGCGTGGTTGTTGCAGGTGCTTCCTGCGCAGTGAGGCCCGAAGTAAGAGAAATGAGCACAAATACAAACGAAAAAACGATGGTTTTCATGGAAAAAATTTTCGTATTTGATCCACGTTGGGTTAAAAAGTTTAATTGACGGAACAATAATATTGTCCGATGAATTTAAAAATATTGTAAATAAGATGAATTGGCTCTTGCCCTATTTCCGGCTTGGTTCAAGTACTTTTTTGATCCAGTTGGTCATGTATTCCAACACATAAGGATCGATGGTCGTTTCAATCATGGCATATTCAGCCGGAAGGCCAGTAGTGCATGGTTGAAACAAATGATTCAGATCGGGAAAAATATGATTGTCCATGTAGGTGCCGGGTCGCTGCACAAAATAATTTTTAAAGGCTTCCATGTTTTCTTCCGCAGGAACCTGCTTGTCTTTCGAGCCATTGATGGCGAGGGTGTTGATCTTGATTTTTTTAATGTAATTGGTCGGAATGATCGACAGGAAATACCGGAACCATGGCGTGTTCAGCTGCATCAGCTGCGACGTGACATATTGGTCATTGAGCCCGAATTCCTTTTTTTGTTCGTCGCTGAGGCCAGCAACACTCTCGTTAAACAGTGCGGTCACTTTTTCGCGCAGCTGTTCGGGATTTTCTTCAATCTGAATCAATGTATATAATGCAGAATTGAAGTTTACGAAAAATTCCCGCATTTCTTCCGGAGCTCCGTATCCTTCAAGCAATGCATCATTCTGCATTACCAAAAGTTGAGAACAGGGCACCGAAACACCGGCCATGGAAATGACAAAACGCAGCGATTTGTTTTCAGCAGCCTGCATCAGCACTATGATTCCTCCTTCGCTGTGGCCAACCATTCCCATTTCTTTTTTATTGATGTACGGAAGTGTCTTCAAATAGGCAACCGCAGAAGCGGCATCACTGCTGAAATCGAGCGTCGTTGCTGCCGGAAAATTCCCTTCACTTTTACCAACGCCACGGTCATCGTACCGAAGTACTGCAATGCCGTTCCGTGTAAAATAGTCAGCAATGACGTGAAAAGGCTCATGTCTGATCAACGCCTCGTTTCTATCCTGCGGTCCGCTGCCTGATACCAGTACCACTACCGGCCAAACCTTTGTTGTGTCCGGAATTGAGAGGGTTCCCGCCAGTTGTATTTTTGCTTTTTTATTGGTGAAGGTAACCTCTTTTGTAATATATGGATATGGCGCCTTGGGTGTTTGGGGCCGATTCATGCTAAACGCCTTTTCTTCGGGAGTGAGCCCCAGTACCAGCGGGTTTTCATGCCCCGACTGATGCCAGCTGCCGCGCAGGCTGTCTTTGTCAAGAATGGCTTTAAATGAGGCTTTGAAAGCAGGAATGTCGATAATCAGACTGTCGTTGTTGGTACGAAATTTCAGATTTTTGTAATCCAGAATCATTTGCTGCGGCACATCCATGGTGCCGGTCAGATTGTTGTCCATTTCGCTGATCCGAAAAACCACAAACAGCGATTTACTGCCTTCACCCATCAACCCCTGCCAGATGCCGGCAAATGGCGACTGAGCGTTCGTTTGTAATGCGAATACGAAGAGCATCGAGATGATAAATATCTTTTTCATGGTGCAGGGTTTGAAACAAAGTTTTACTTTCGCAAATTAAAGAAAAAAATGATTACCATTCTATCTCCGGCCAAAACAATGCATATTCCGCACTCAAATGTTGATGTGCTTGGCAATCCGGTATTTGCTGCTGAAGCGGCTTTGATAGGTCGTGAAGTTAAAGATATTTCTTTTACAGCGTTTTCTTCTTTGCTGAAAGTGAGCGGAAATCTTGCCAGGCAGGCATATGATACCATGCAGCAATGGTCGTCGCCGCATAATCCGAAAGTCGCTGCAGCAGCGGCTTTGATGTACGATGGTCCTGCATTTAAAGGATTACATGCACACGATTTTTCAGAAAGTGAACGAGCCTTTGCGCAATCGCATTTGCGCATTTTGAGCGGGTTGTATGGCGTGTTGCGCCCGTTTGATGCCATCATGCTGTATAGACTCGAAGCTCAAACGCCGCTGTCTGTCGGCAGTTACAAAAATTTGTATGCTTTCTGGAATACAAAACCTGCGAAAATGATTGAAGCAGATCTGAAAAAAATGAAGAGCCATGTATTGATAAATCTTACTTCGGATGAATATGGGAAAATGGTGATTCCGCATGTCTCGCCAAAAGTTAGAATCATTCATATTGCCTTTAAAGAAATGAAAGCCGGAAAACCCTTTATCAATGTGGTTGAGATGAAAAAAGCACGTGGCATGATGGCGCGGTTTATTATTCAAAATAATATTTCTGAGGTAGAGAGTTTAACGGCGTTTGATGAAAACGGATATTATTTTGAACGCAAACTTTCGGATGAAAATAACTTTACTTTTTTGAGAGGCTGATATGCGAAAAGAATTATTGCGTCTGGCTGTTCCGAATATCCTTGCCAACCTGAGTATTCCTTTGCTCGGGACGGTGAACCTGGCTGTGCTGGCGCATCTTGACTCTACATCTTATCTTGCCGCTGTGTCGCTTGCCGGTGTGATTTTCAATTTTATTCTGTGGAGTTTTAGCTTTTTGCGCATGTCCACAACCGGCATTACAGCTCAGAATTTTGGAGCCAGCAATCGCAGCGAAGTCTCTTCTACATTATACCGAAGCATGTTGATTGCTGGCAGCATCGGATTGCTGGTGATTGTATTTCGCAATCAGATTGCGTGGCTTGGGTTTGAAATGCTGCAACCTGATCATGCTTTATCAGGTATCATTGCGGAGTATTTTGATATTCGTATTTGGGTTGTTCCGGCATCGTTGCTTAATTTTGTAATTCTTGGATGGCTGCTTGGCGTGCAGGATTCAGCCGCTGCAATGCTGATGATTATTTTTGAAAATGCGGTAAATGTTATTCTCAATCTGTATTTTGTTGTAGGGCTTGGCATGAAGGCCGATGGTGTAGCACTCGGAACAATGATTGCGGGCTGGAGCGCATTGTTGTTTGGTTTGTGTTTGATTCTGATACGTCACCGGAAGTTACTTGAAAAGCCTGTTTCCAATGCGCTCTTTTTGATTTCAAAGTTGGTGCGTGTGCTTACAGTCAATGCCAATATATTTCTCAGATCATTTAGTCTGCTAACCGTGTTTTCGTGGTTTACCTATGCATCTTCACTGTACGGAAACGATGTGCTTGCGCTGAATACACTGCTCATGCAATTCTTCATGTTCTTCTCCTTTTTTATTGATGGATTTTCATATGCCGGCGAAAGTCTGAGCGGAAAATATCTCGGTGCGGGAAAAATTAAATTATTGAAACTAACCGTGAGAACCTTGTTTCGATGGGCTTTTGCGACCAGTCTCGTTTTCAGCTTGCTGTATTTAATCGGCGGTCAATGGATTTTTGGATTGCTGACCAATAATGAGACATTGCTCAAGCTGGCTTTTGAACAGCGTTTCTGGGTGGTATTAATTCCGCTTGTCTCTTTTGTTGCTTTTGTGTGGGATGGCATTTTTGCCGGAATGACGCATACTGCCGCCATGCGCAATGTGATGCTGGTTGCGGTTCTCGGCGTATTTTTCCCCTTGTATTTTCTGCTGGAAAATATTTTACCGGGAATGAATTTGTGGATTGCTTTTCTGTCGTTTTTTATCGCACGAAGTGTTGGAATGACGCTCACCAGACCGAAAAAGTTGAAAGCTCATATGGTTGAATCACGATAGCTATCGTGATTGTAAAGACGATGCTGAGTGGCCAGTTGTGAGTATTATGGTTAACGGTTATTGGTTAATGGTTAACGGTTAATGGTTATTGGTTAATGGTTATCGGTTAAGGTGGGTTTTGCCAGCGCTCATAACCCATAACTCATAACCCATAACTCACAAACACCTTTTTACTTTATGAACTTTACGAACTTTATAAACTTTATAAACTACTTCCTGACCAAATCCGCAAACGTAGTCTTCTCCAACTTATTGGATACATAGTCGCGGATATCTTTCATGATGTTGATGAATCCTGGATGTTTTTCGGTAGGTGAAGAACCATAAAAATAGGTGGACACACTTTCGACCGGAGCCAGCGCTCCATCAATGAGTCGAATGATTTCGGCCAGCGAAATTTTCGATGATTCTTTCGCCAGTTTATATCCGCCATCAGCGCCCTTGCGGCTGTGCAGATAGCCCGCATTTTTCAGCGTGATGAGAATTTGTTCCAGAAATTTCCTTGGAATATTCCAGGTAGTTGAGATAGACTCAATCTTGGTGTACTCATCGGCTTTATGCCCCGATAATTCGATCATCGCTAAGCAAGCATATTCGCACTTTCTGGATAGTTTCATGACTATGGTTTATATACAAAAGTAATAAAAAAGCCTAAACCTGACTTGTAATATAGAAATTGTTTTAAAATGCTGGTTTTGGCTCAGCCGACTCTTCCATTTCGCCGCGGCGAACTTCATTGCATTTTGGACTATGGAAGGTCGGTTCACATAAGACAGACCCATGGCGCGGTTCCGATAGCGATCGGAATGTAATCCGTTACATGGGTTACAATTCAGCCAGAAACTTCATCGTGTCAACAGCATCGGCATATTCATCAATGCTCGGAGACTGCGCCTGTCCTGGCTTTACAGCATTCTCAATGTCGTTTTCTGCTGAAACAACGCATTGAATATATTCAGCATTTTCAGCAAGATAATTTTTTACTTCGTCTAATTGCGCATATTCGGCATAATGCAAAACAGCTACAGGAGCCGCTGTTGATATGTTTTCGCGCAAGAGGTAAAACGATCCGTCGAGGGGTTCTTCTTTCGAAAGGCCAAAATAACTTGAGTAATAGACGTAATTATTGGCAAAGGCATTGTGATCTGCAAGCCGCTTCCATGGCAGAAATGCATCGAACAACCGTTGCTTGTCAAAGTCTTTTGGAATAAAAACCAGCGACACATTGCGGCATCCGAGACCGAAATACAT
>Ga0209373_10005651_pt1 | contig 10113 bp, 8 predicted proteins | sample Higcelweek5metaG_FD_187173 | JGI IMG/M metagenome (GOLD analysis project Ga0209373, IMG submission 187173) | Freshwater pond sediment microbial communities from the University of Edinburgh, under environmental carbon perturbations - High... | ecosystem: Environmental > Aquatic > Freshwater >...
TTGTGCGAAGCCCAGGCGTCGATCAGCGTGCCGTCCACGCTGAAATGCTCGTCGCTGGCGTACCCGGGCCACTGCTCCAGCGACTTGATGCGCTGGAAGAACAGGCGCGCCACCTCCTGGTTGAACAGCCGGTCGCGGTTCTGGCTGAAGGTCGAGTGATCCCACACCGGCTCGTCCATCGACAAGCCGACGAACCAGCGAAACAGCAGGTTGAAATCGATCTGCTCGACCAGCTGCCGCTCGGAGCGGACGGTGTAGATCACCTGGAGCAACGAAGCGCGCAACAGCCGCTCCGGGGCGATCGAGGCGCGCCCCCGCCTGGAGTAAAGCCCGTCGAAATCCCGATCCATCGAAGCCAGGACGGTATCGACCAGCCTGCGCAATGGGCGCAGCGGATGGTCGTTCGGAATGCGCTGCTCCAGCGTCGTGTAGCTGAACAGCTCGTCTTGCTTGAGGTCGAGTCCACGCATTGGCTGGGGCTGAGGTCTGCATGAAGAAGAGGGCCGTCAGTTTGACAGAGCGGAAAGCGCTCTGGCTTTTTTCAACGGCCTGTTAAACGCAGGCAAGCAGAAACTATGGCTCCATTGGTTTGTTTTTCGGACATTGGAGTCTATGTTTTTTTGAAACCGTTTTCATCAAAAGCAGGCAATCCCATGGCCTTCCTATCCCGTCGACATTTCAATCGAATGCTTTCCGGTCTTGGCCTGATGATTCCCGGCCAAGCGCTGTTCGCGGCCGCCACCAGCCCCGCAGGCGGCACGCCCCCCGAGACCTTGCTGCTATCGCGCAATGACTGGATCCCCAACAACGATCGTCTGCCAGTGCTGGTGTACCGTGGCGTATTCGCCGCGAACAGTAGCGATCTGGCGGCGGACTTCGAAGCGCTATTCGAGCGGACAGGCTGGCCGCCGCGCTGGCCTCTACGCCTATCACCATTACCATTCGACCGCCCATGAGGTACTGGGCATCGCCAGTGGCTCGGCGCAGCTGATGCTCGGCGGTCCTGAAGGCCGTACTGTACAGGTCAGTGCCGGGGATGTCGTGCTCTTGCCTGCCGGCACCGGGCACTGCGAGCTCGCCTCGACCGACGATTTCCTGGTCGTCGGTGGCTACCCGCCGGATCAGCGGGTGGACAACTGTCGCAAGGCGCCTTCGCCGGCGGTCCTGCAACAAATCCGCCAGCTGTCATTTCCGGACAGCGATTCGGTCGCCGGCAGAAACGGCCCGCTGACACACCTCTGGCAGCAGGCTTGAGGCGATACAACACAGGTGCTTGGCAGTCGCCACTCTTCCGGTGACAGGTACTCGCCCTAGCCTGCAGGCAGAGCTCTTGTTTCGCGATATCAGAACAGCGAGAGCGGATAGCTGACGATCAGTCGGTTATCGTCGAACTTGTTGTTGGCGCCCCAGTCCCGGCGCACCGTCGAGTTCCGCCAGCGCAGGGTCAGGGTCTTCAGCGGGCCGCGCTGCACCACGTAGCTGAGCTGGGTCTCGCGGTTCCATTCCTCGCCGTCGTCGATGTTGCCGACGTGCACGTTGGTGCCCTTGAGGTAGCGGGTCATCAGGTTCAGCCCGGGAATGCCGAGGGCGGCGAAGTCGTAGTCGTAGCGCGCCTGCCAGGAGCGCTCGCGGGCGTTGTCGAAGCTGCCGTTGTAGGTGTCGTTGGCCGCCGTGCCGCCGCTGGTGCCGTTGACCCGCAGCCAGCGGTCGTCGCCGGTGACCCGCTGCAGGCCGAGGTAGAAGACATGGGCGCCATGCTTGAGGGAGAACAGCCCGGAGAGCATCTTGTTGTCGAGCTCGCCGGCCTGGGCGCTGCCGTCCTCCTCGCCGTCGAAGTAGCCGAGGTTGGCGCCGAGGCTCCAGTCCTTGCCCAGCGGCTGGGTATGCACCAACTGGAAGTAGCGCTGCTTGTAGATGTCCTCGAGCTGGCCGAACCAGGCGCCGACCAGCGTGCGGTTGTCGTTGAAGGCGTATTCGGCGCCGGCGAAGCTGAAGCGGTCGGAGGTGACGCTGGAGTTGCCGACCCAGCTCATGTCATTCAGGCTGCTGTCGTCGCGCGGGCTGTTGCCGCGAAAGCGCCCGCCGTAGACCGTCAGGTTCTTGATCTCCTTCGAGGTGAACATGCCGCCCTGGAAGGTCTGCGGCAGCGAGCGGCCGTCGTCGGAGCGCAGGATCGGCAGCGCCGGCGACCATTCGCCGGCCTTCACCTCGGTTTTGGAAAAGCGCAGCTTGCCGGCCACCGCCAGGCGGCCGAACTGGTCGGCGGGGTCGCCGTCCTTGCCGACGGGGAGCAACTGGGTGCCGCCGGTGCCCTTGCCGCCGTCGAGCTTGACCGACCAGAGGCCGAGCATGTCGATGCCGAAGCCGATGGGGCCTTCGCTGTAGCCGGACTTGAGGTCGAGGATGAAGCTCTGGGTCCATTCCTCGGCCTTGCTTCGGGTAGCGCTGTCTTCGACGAAATTACGATGAATATAAAAATTGCGCAGGGTCAGGGTGCCCTGGCCGTCTTCCAGGAAGTCGGCCTGGACGGGCTCGCCGGGAAGCAAGCCCGTGATAACCAAGGGCAGTGCGGAAGCGAGGAGGCCGGAGCGCGAGGAGTCATTCCTGTTCTTCAGCATTATCGTGATGTTCCAGTGCGGGTTCGATGACGAAAAAAAGCTCGAGCGATCCCCTCCGCGGTGGCGGATATGTCGTGCGGCAGGGAAAGGCCCGACAGTTGCTGCCGGAGCCGTGGTCGAGCGCGAAGCGCTCCGGGCGCCCGGCCGGACGCCCGGAAGCCGCCTCAGTGCTGCGGCGCTAGCGCCGTATGGGGATCGGGGATCTGCCCCAAGGCCGGCACGTCGAGCTCCTCGCGCAGATACCCGACCTGCTCGGCGCTCACCGGCGGCGCCTGGTTACCCCAACTGGTGCGGATGAAGTTCACTACGTCGGCGACCTGCTGGTCGTTGAGCCGCCAGCTGAACGGCGGCATGGTGAAGGTCGAGGGCGCTTGATGGGTGGCCGGCAGGGTGTCGCCCTTGAGCACGATGTGGATCAGCGAGGTGGCGTCGTCGCCGTTGACCACCGGGTTGCCGGCCAGTGCCGGGAACACCCGGACGTAGCCCTGGCCGTCGGTGCGGTGGCAGGCTGCGCAGTTGTCGACGTAGAGCGCCGCGCCGGTCTTGCTGTCGTCGCCGTGATACAGCGCCTTGCTCACCTTGTCGTCGTAGGCGTATGCCGGTTCTCCGGGATTGCTCGCTGGCAGCGACTTCAGGTAGCGGGCGATGGCGGTGAGGTCCGCATCGGTCATGTATTGCATGCTGTGCACCACCACTTCGGACATGCCGCCGAACACCGCCGTGCGGTTGGTGCGCCCGGTGCGCAGGAACTGTACCAGCTCGGCCTCGCTCCAGCTGCCGATGCCGGTCCGATGGTCGCCGCGCAGACTCTTGGCGATCCAGCCCTCCAAGGGCGCGCTGCCGGCCAGGAAGTCCGGGCCGTCGCTGGCGCTCAGGGCCTTCTCCTGCATACCGATGCCGCGCGGAGTGTGGCAGGCGCCGCAGTGGCCGAGCCCGTCGACCAGGTAGGCGCCACGCTCCAGCAGCGGGTCCTGGCCCTTGGCAGGCGCCGCGCCTTGGCCCCCGGCCGGCACGAAGTCCTTCACCGCGGGCGCGAAGGCCCAACGCCAGAAGGTCAGCGGCAGGCGCATCGACAGCGGCCATGGGATAGCGCTGTCTTTGTTGGCCTGCCGAACCGGTGCGACGCCCTGCATGAAGTAGGCGTAGAGCGCGCGCATGTCCGGCTCGGTGACCCGCGCGTAGGACGGATAGGGCATGGCCGGATAGAGGGTATAGCCCTGCTTGGCGATGCCGTGGCGTACCGCCAGGTCGAAGTCCTCGAAGCTGTAGGCGCCGATGCCGCTCTCCCGGTCCGGAGTGATGTTGGTGGAATACAGAATGCCGATCGGCGTCTCCATCGGCAGGCCGCCGGCGAACGGCTGGCCGCCCTTGGCGGTGTGGCAGGCCACGCAGTCGCCGGCGCGGGCCAGGTACTCGCCTTTCTTCAGCAGTTCCGGGTCGGCCGTCTCGGCGGCCGCGGCACCGAGCGCGAACAGGGCCGACAGGCCGAACAGGTATGGGGTCAGTTTCATCGTCGCGCTCCTCACGCCTGGACCAGCGGGCCGGGGTTCTTCAGGTACTGCTCGCGGATCGCCTTGGCCGACCAGTAGGCCAGCGCCGCCACCAGGCCGGTGGGGTTGTAGCCGGTGCCCTGGGGGAACGCCGAGGCGCCGATGACGAAGACGTTGTGCACGTCCCAGCTCTGCAGATAGCGGTTGACGGCGCTGGTCTTCGGGTCGCTGCCCATGATCGCGCCGCCGAGCAGGTGGGTGGTCTGGTAGACGCGGGTGTTGAAGTGGTCGCCGAAGTTCTTGACGTGGACGGCGATGGCCTTGGGATTCATCGCCTCGGCAATCTTGCGCATCTGCTCGGTGACGTAGCGCGTCATCTTGTACTCGTTTTCCTTCCAGTCGAAGGTCATGCGCAGCAGCGGCTGGCCGTAGGCGTCCTTGTAGGTGGGGTCGAGGTCCAGGTAGTTGTCGCGGTAACTCATGTTGCTACCGTGGGCGTCCATCGACAGGGTGTGGGTATAGGCGTCCTTCGCCGCCTGCTTCCAGCCGCTGCCCCAGCTCGGCGCGCCGGGCGGCAGGCTCAGGCCGCGGATCGGCTTGCTGCCGGCCTGGTTGACCCAGAACGGCGAACCACCGACGAAGCCTAGCGGGCCGTGGTCGAAGTTGTCGGCGTTGAAGTCGTCCACCGCCACGCCGCCGCCACCGGTGCCGATGAAGGGGTTGGTATGCACATCGCGGTCGAAGAAGGCCTTGATGGTGGCCATGTTCTGGTAGGCGAAGTTCTTGCCCACCACGCCTTCGCCGGTGCGCGGGTCGTACGGCTTACCGATCCCGGATAGCAGCATCAGGTGCACGTTGTGGAACTGGAAGGCGCTGACGATCACCAGATCGGCCGGCTGGACGATCTCGCGGCCCTGGGCGTCGACGTAGGTGACGCCGGTGGCGCGCTTGCCGTCGCTGTCCAGGTTGACCCGAAGCACGTTGCTGTTGACGCGCAGCTCGAACAGTTCGCTCTGCTTCAGCGCCGGCAGGATGTTCAGGTTCGGGGAGGCCTTGGAATACATGTAGCAGGCATAGCCGCTGCAGAAGCCGCAGAAGTTGCACGGGCCCATCTGCACGCCGTAGGGGTTGGTCCAGGGACCCGAGGCGTTGGCCGCGGGCATGGCGTAGGGGCGCATGCCGACTTCCTCGGCCGCCTTGCGGAACAGCTGGGCGGAGTAGACATCCTTCAGCGCGGGCAGCGGGAAGTGGTCGGAGCGGTCCGGGGCGAAGGGGTTGCCATCGCCGACCACCTGGCCCTTGACCTTGTAGGCGGTGCCGGAAGTGCCGAAGACCTTCTCGGCAAAGTCGAAGTGCGGCTCCAGTTCCTCATAGCTGACGCCGTAGTCCTGGATGGTCATGCCTTCGGGGATGAAGCCCTTGCCGTAGCGCTCCTCGTAGTGACTGCGCAGGCGCAGCTCCTCCGGCATGATGCGAAAGTGCACGCCGGACCAGTGCAGGCCGGCGCCGCCGACGCCGTTGCCGGGCAGGAAGGCGGAGAGCTGGCGATAGGGCAGCGCAGTGTCGTTGACTCCGTGGCGGATGCTCACGGTGCTCTTCGACAGGTCCTGGAACAGCTTGCCGCGGCTGTTGTAGGTCAGCTCGTCGAGGGTGTTGGGGTAGGCGCCATCGGGATAGGTGTCCTGGTGCGGGCCTCGCTCCAGGGCGACCACCTGCAGGCCCGCCTCGGTCAGCTCCTTAGCGAGGATCGAGCCGGCCCAGCCGAAGCCGACCACCACGGCGTTCACGGGTTTGAGTGTCGTCGCCATGTTCAGCCCCTCTCTCCGGAAATCGAAACCGGCGGGAAGGGATACTTCTCGCCACGGTCCACCCAGTCCATGAAGTCGGCGCGGGCGCCGGGGAAGCCCACCAGCTTCCAGCCGACCAGGCCGCGGTTGCCGCCGTGGATCGGGTCGGCGAAGAAGCCCTCGCGGGTGTTCTGCCAGAGCTGGCTGAACAGCAGGGTGGACGGCAGATCCTGCAGGTCAAGGTGACCGCCTTCCAGCTGGCGCAGCAGATCGTCCTGGCCGGCCGGCTCCAGCTCAGCGAAGACCTTGCCGTGCTGGCTCTGGCACCAGCGATCCAGCGCGGCGATGCCGATGCGGTAGATGTCACGCGGCACCAGCTTCAACTGGTGGCCGAACTCCGGCGCGGCGTCAGCGGAGAAGGGCGCCTGCATGTACCAGAGGTTGCCGTGGCCGTAGGCGGTTTCCAGCTGGCGGTCGATGAACTCCGGCACGCCGGCCTCGACTGCGCCGGGGCCGTTGGCATCGCTGGGAATCAAGCGGGCCACTGCGGCGTTGACGAAGGCCCACTCGGCGGCGGTGAAGAAGCGCGGCCGGTAAGGGTTCTGCAGGGTGGGGGCGGCCTGGCTGGCGGCCGTCGTCGCTACGCCATAGCCGGCCACGGTGATCGCCGGAATCACGGCCAGGGTTTTACGCAGGAAGTCGCGTCGGCCATTGAAGGCCTTGTCGTCGGGCATGGGACACCTCATTGCTCGCGGTAAATCCCAGTCGCGGTCTGGACTGGTCAAGTTGAACGAACTCGTTGCGCATCCCTGCATGACGAAAGGTTTCAGCCAGGAAACGGCGCGGCGCGGCCCGCTGACCGCGTGCGCACTGTTTCCGATAGAGATCCTTGGTAGCTCCGCCGCGCGACGCTCGTTCTGGAAGGAACGGATTGGCCCGGAGGCCCCGTCGGCTAGCTCGCCCACGGCACGCCGCAGCGCTGCTACGCGGTTCTCGCCGCGAGCGTGCCGATAGCCGGGGCGAAAACGGATTTTCCAAGTGGGCCGTACAGCATCCGCAGCGGGCCGTGGCGGATGCCGCGTCGCCAAAAGCGCTCTAGCCGCAGACGAACAGGCGATGATCGTGCATGGATCTGAGCCTCTTCTTTCTCGCAGCGGAGGCTTCGTCCAGGATTGAAACCGATTTCATTGAACAATAAATCGATTTACCAAGCAACAAATTTGCCAAGATCGGCATGCCGCGCATAAATCGGCGGACGTGCCGCCCTACACAGCTAAGACAGCGCTGTCTTTGAAAAATGCTTGGAATACAGCCTTCGGGTAGCGATCGTCTGCAAAGCTGCCGTGTGGCCTGCCCGTCCCCTTATGCTGATGAGAACGAAGAGAAGGGAGGTGATCGCCGATGCGCGCCATGCTGCTCGAAGCGCTCGGTCAACCCCTGATACTGCGTGAGCTGCCCGATCCGCAGCTGGGGCCGGGCGAGCTGCGCGTGCGGGCGCCGCCTGCGGGGTGTGCCGCACCGACTTGCACGTGGTCGACGGCGAACTGCCGGCGGTGCGCGTCATCCCCGGCCACGAGATCGTCGACCGGGTGGACGCCGTCGGGCCGAGCGTCGAGGGTTTCGCGCTCGGCCAGCGGGTCGGTATCCCCTGGCTGGGGCACACCTGCGGCCAATGCTGGTACTGCCGGCACGACGCGGAAAACCTCTGCGACGCGCCGCAGTTCACCGGTTACACTCGTCCCGGCGGCTACGCCGAACGGGGGGTGGCCAACGCCCGCTTCGCCTTCGGCCTGGGCGAGGACGGCGACGACGTGGCCTTGGCGCCGCTGCTCTGCGCTGGACTGATCGGCCGGCGCTCGCTGGTCAAGGCCGGCGACGCCAGGCGCCTCGGCCTCTACGGCTTCGGTGCGGCGGCGCACATCGTCATGCAGGTGGCGCGCTGGCAGGGCCGCGCGGCGTACGCTTTCAGCCGGCCGGGCAGGACTTCGACCGCTCGCTCGGCACGCTCTGGGCCGTCGGCTCGGACCAGCTGCCGCCCGAGCCGCTGGATGCGGCGATCCTCTACGCGCCGGCCGGCGAGCTGGTGCCGGCGGAGCCTAGCTGTTTGGTCCCGGAAAGCACCAGAAGCCCGGCATCCTGCTTCGTAGCGTCCTGCCAGTCGCCCCCGATCACCCCACGTCACCACGGCTCTACTGCCTCGACCCGGGACGGCTCGACAGGTTCGCCCAGCTGCCGCATCGCCAGCCCCTCCGAGGCTTGCGCCAGCACCACATCTGCCGGCTGGGACCAGAGGGCATCGCCAGGTTGAAGGTGCCCCAGTGCACCGGAAGGAAACGCCCACTGCCTAGCTGCACCCAGGCTCTTGGCTTGAGTGCCAGCAATCAGCGCCGGTTGCACCTTATCAGTCGGGAGCCTCCCTATCCCTGGCAGGGGAAGAGCAGGCTTGAGCCGCTGCCGCCGCCCGCGCCGATTATAATGACGCATTGCGTCATATGACGTGGTACTAGTGAAGGATACTGGCTGGCTTTGCAGAATGCCTACGATCTGGAGGAGGCCCGTCGGGCAGTAGACTACGACGGAATCCCCAGGCATGCCGCCTGAAAACTGGCAACGAACTGACAGGAGCGCCATCCGCTTCTGGGACAGCGCCCTACACTTTCAGCTGACCTGCTCGATCTGCGTGGCGCCGATGATTTGGAGCTGGCCGGTCGAATTGCCTGCCGCGGCAAAGAGGAAAGCATCGGCGGAGAGCTGATCTACGTAATCGCCCTGTAGGGCGATCTCGAAGCGCTGTCCTTCGGCATTCGCCTCGAAGCTCTTGAGGTAGGTGTGCGTGCCGGCACTGTTCACCTGCACCGCCAGGGTGCCGCCGTGGCCGTCGCCCAGGCCGCTGAAGCCCAGTGCCGACAAATCGATGCGGTCCTCGCCGGCCTCGAAATCAAGGATCAGGTCGCTGAAGCCTTCGCTATCGGTGCGGTAGCTGTCCTCGAGGCTCGAAAAGCGGAACAGGTCGGCGCCGCTGCCTCCGGCCAGGGTGTCGCGCCCGAGGCCGCCGTCGAGAATGTCGGCGCCGGCGCCGCCATGCAGATAGTCGTCGCCGTCCCTGCCGGCGAGGCTTTCCGCCAGCGAGCTGCCGATCAGGGTATCGCCGCTCCCACTGCCCTCGAGGGCCTCCGGTGCGAAGAGTACATTGCCGCTGTCGAGCCGGTTGGCGAGGTTGCCGTCCAGGACGATCTCGAAGCGCCGTCCTTCGGCATCTACTTCAAAGCTTTTCAGATAGGTCCGCGTGCCGGCGTCGTTCACCCGCACGGCCAGGGTGCCGCCATGGCCGTCGCCCAGTCCGGTGAAGCCCAGCGCCGAAAGGTCGATGCGGTCCTGGCCGGGATCGAAGTCGAGGATCCGGTCGCTGAAACCCTCGCTGTCGGTACGGTAGCTGTCGTTACGGGCCGAGAAGCGGAGCACGTCGACGCCCGTACCTCCGCTCAAGGTGTCGCGTCCGGCACCGCCGTCGAGCAGGTCACCGCCGCCGGCCCCATCCAGGTAGTCCTCGCCGCCCTGGCCGACAAGGATCTCCGCCACTGGGCTACCCTGCAGGTTGTCTCCAGCCTCGGTGCCTTCGAGGACAAGCGGCTCGAAGATCAGATGGCTATTGTCGAGCAGGCCGGCGAAATTGCCCTGCAGGGCGATCTCGAAACGCCGCCCCTCGGCATCCGCTTCGAAGCTCTTGAGATAGGTAAGAGTACCGGCACTGTTCTCCTGCACGGCCAGGGTGCCGTCGTGGCCGTCGCCCAGCCCGGTGAAGCCCAGCGCCGAGAGGTCGATGCGGTCCTCGCCGGGATCGAAGTCGAGGATCCGGTCGCTGAGGTTTTCACTGTCGGTGCGGTAGCTGTCGTCGCGGGCCGAGACGCGGAACAGGTCGGCGCCCGTGCCGCCGTTCAGGCTGTCGCGCCCGGCGCCGCCATCGAGGACGTCGTTGCCGCTCTTGCCAAGGAGCCGCTCGTAGGCGTCGCTGCCGATCAGTACGTCGTTGTTGTCGTGGTTGCCCTCGAGCGTTAACAGGCCGTTGAAAAATTCAGCTCCAACTCCCCCACCCCGTCAGGCTTGACGTTTTTTCAAGCGCTCAGCCCCCGACGTTTCTCTCAAAAGGCCTGGCTCCAGGCCCTTTTTGACGATTCCAGCGCCGTTTCCACGCCTTTCGGCGTTTTCCGGGCGCAACTC
>Ga0209373_10005652_pt1 | contig 10112 bp, 11 predicted proteins | sample Higcelweek5metaG_FD_187173 | JGI IMG/M metagenome (GOLD analysis project Ga0209373, IMG submission 187173) | Freshwater pond sediment microbial communities from the University of Edinburgh, under environmental carbon perturbations - High... | ecosystem: Environmental > Aquatic > Freshwater >...
AGTAGTTTATTTCTTAAAGTTTCTTCCTTTCCAGCTATATTTTCCAAACAAAGAGTATATCGCTACTGAAACACTAAAAAACGGATACAACAAACTACTTGCCAATACATATTGTAATTTCGATTCGAAGAAATTAGCGGTTTTGTAAATCAAGATAAAATCAATTAGGAATTTTGATGCGATAAAAAGTAGAAAGATATTAGGATCAATTAATTGAAAGAACCAAAGCAAAAAAGTTACTATCCAAACCAAATTTCCACCAAAAATCACAAGCGCTAACAACTTTCCATAAACTGAAGAATAACCCGTGCTTTTCGAAGCCCAGCGCACCCGTTGCTGAAACAATTCAGACCAAGTTTCAACTGGTTGTGTAGCCACAATACTTTCTTTAGACAATAAAAACCCAACTTTTTTAGGAGCAATCGAAACTGCTTTTTGTAGTAAGAAAACATCGTCACCGCTGGCAATCGAATTATTTCCTTGAAATCCATTTAATTCCTTGAAAAATTGTTTGGAATAGGCAAAATTAGCACCATTGCACATAAAAGGTTTCTCAATTCCAAAACTTCCAATCGTAGCGCCTTGTAAACTAAGGAAATCCAAATTCTGAAAGGCCGACATAAGACCATTTTTAGGAAGATAACAAACGCCAGAAGCTACCATTTCTACTTCATTTTCCTGAATATATTGATCATAAATTGTCAACCAATCTTTCTGAACCAAACAATCAGCATCAGTAGTAATAATCCAATCATTTTTGGCAATTTCAATTGCAGTTTCAATCGCATCTTTCTTCGGTGAATTTGATTTTCTTTCGTTCTTAATTAATCGAATTTCAAACTTCCATCTTCCATCTTCCATCTTCCAACCATCATAAGAATCATCATCCACCAAAATAATTTCAACCAAATCCTTAGGATAATTCAATAGCGAAATCGAATGCAATAAATTTGGAAGATTATCTTTTTCATTTCGAAACGGAACTACAATGGTAAAAGATGTTTTTGGATTAAATTCCTTTTTAGAAAAACGTTTCATTCGGTTAAAGCCATAAATCAGTTGCCCAATGAATAGGAGGTAAATGAGAAAAACGGTTCCGAGAATTAATTCCAACATACTAACAATCTATTTTGAAGTATTCAACTTAAATCGCATTACGTAATAACTTCCAATTACCACAGGTAAAACTACGTTTAAAAACCACATTAACGTACTGATGAAAATCACAATCCATTCGTTAATACCATATTTTCCAAAGAAAAACATCGCCACACTTCCTTTTACGGCAAAATCTAAAAATTGAAAACTCGGTAACGAAGAAGCTAAAAAGTAAACCGCAGCAATCGAACTAATCAATGTCAAATAAGGCAAATCAACATCAAAAACCAAAAACAAAACATAATATTGATGCGAAAAAACCAAGTAGCGACAAACTCCCAATAAAATATTTTTTCGATGAATCTTCTTCGGAATTTCGTTGATTTTGTGAAGCAATTTCTGAATGGAATAACCTTTAATGGTGATATTTTTCGAAAGAATTGAAGCAAAAAATAAAACAATTGCAATCCCAATAATCGCTAAAGCCCATTTCCAATATCCAATTAAAATCAATCCGATAGTCCCAAAAATAATCGTCAAAATCATTTGGATTCCGTTGCATATCAAGTTTAAAAATACGACTTTCTTAGTTTGTTCTTTTTTGAAAAACATGGCTTTTCCTGCATATTCTCCTAGACCATTTGGAGTAAAAATCCCAGCAGTTAAAGCGCCTAAAACTTGTTTACTAGCTTCTCCAACGGAAATAGGTTTGATAAAAGCAACCAAATTCTGCCATTTTAAAATTTCAAAATAACGATTCGCAACACTAAACAATAATATAAAAACGATAGTTCTTATCGAAGTTTTTTCCAAAACCAAAGTTTGGAATTTACTCCATTCTAACTTTGAATTTCCTGCAATTTGGTCATAAATAAAATAAAACGCACCAATTACAATCAAAAGTTTGATGGTAAAAACAAGGAATTGCTTAGCTTTGTATGGAATTGAAATCATGTTGCAAAGAAACAAAACTTTCAACTTGAAACCTTAAACTTGAAACTAAATAATTGGCAAACGAACGCATCATATTAGGAATTGACCCAGGAACGACGATTATGGGTTTTGGATTAATCAAAGTAGTCAACAAGAAAATGGAATTTCTGCAGTTGAACGAACTCATTTTGTCTAAATACGACAACCATTATCAGAAATTAAAAGTCATTTTTGAACGAACGATTGAGTTAATCGACACACACAATCCAGATGAAATTGCTATTGAAGCACCTTTCTTTGGAAAAAACGTGCAATCGATGCTGAAATTAGGAAGAGCACAAGGCGTTGCCATGGCAGCCGGACTTTCGAGAGATATTCCCATTGCAGAATACGAACCCAAAAAGATTAAAATGGCCATCACCGGTAACGGAAACGCCAGTAAAGAACAAGTTGCTAAAATGCTTCAACAATTGTTAGGTTTGAAAGAACTACCGAAAAATCTAGATTCCACCGACGGTTTGGCAGCAGCAGTTTGCCATTTTTTCAATTCGGGAAAAGTGGTTGGTGAAAAAAGTTATTCGGGTTGGGATGCTTTTGTGAAGAATAATGAAGATAGAGTAAAGAAATAAATGTCAGGAATCTACATCCACATACCTTTTTGTAAGCAAGCTTGTCATTATTGCGATTTTCATTTTTCTACTAATTTGAAGAAGAAAGATGAAATGGTTTTGGCGTTAGCTAAAGAAATTGAAATGCGTAAAAGTGAGTTTCATGATGAGATAGTTGAGACGATTTATTTTGGTGGTGGTACTCCAAGCATTTTAGAAATTTCTGATTTGAGATTTTTGATTGATGAAGTCTATAGAAACTATAAAGTAGTCGAAAAACCAGAAATCACGGTAGAAGCCAATCCAGATGATTTAACGGAGAATCGAATAATTGAACTATCAAAAAATAAAGTCAACCGATTATCTATCGGAATTCAATCGTTTTTTGAAGACGATTTGAAATTGATGAATCGCGCGCACAATTTGAAAGAAGCTAAAAAATGTTTAGAAATTGCCACACAATATTTCGATAATATTTCCATCGATTTAATTTACGGAGTTCCAGAAATGAGTAATGAAAAATGGTTGCAAAACATTGAAACGGCTTTGTCTTTTGGTGTGCCACATATTTCGAGTTATGCTTTAACGGTTGAACCTAAAACCGCTTTGCATTCGTTCATTCAAAAAGGAATTATTCCGCAACCTGATGATGAAGTGGCACAAGAACATTTTCATATTTTGGTCGATAAACTTTCGGAAAACGGATTCATTCATTATGAATTATCGAATTTTGGAAAAGAAAACTATTTTTCCAAAAACAATTCGAGTTATTGGTTAGGCAAAAAATACATCGGAATTGGTCCGTCAGCACATAGTTATGATGGAAAAAATCGTGGTTGGAATGTGTCAAATAATTCACTTTATATCAAATCCATTCAAGAAAATAAATTACCAATCGAAATCGAAACCTTGACCAAAACTGACCGCTATAACGAATATATTATGACAGGTTTACGCACTATTTGGGGCGTTTCATTTGAAAGAATCGAACAAGAATTTGGGAAAACTTATTTGGATTATCTGAACCAACAAGCAGCAAAATTCATAGAAGATCATTTGTTGTTTGTTGACGACAATATTTTGCGAACCACAAAAAAAGGAAAGTTTTTGAGTGACGGAATAGCTTCCGACTTATTTTTACTAAATTTGGAGTAAAAGTAACACAGTAAATCTGCGTTAGAACATCCGTTAAATCTGCGTTCCATTATGATTGCACTCATCAACAATGAATATAAAATCGACTTATCAAAACCCGTTGATATTTCCATTCCATTAACAAACAACGAACAAAATCCGATTGCTTGGTATCAAAACACGCCCGAAATTGCACCTGTAACAATGGGTGATTGGATAGGAAAAGTTTCGGAAGGAAAATCGTCAACGAATTTTAATAATATTTTCTTCAATCCGCACGCGCATGGTACGCATACAGAGTGTTTAGGACATATTACACGTGATTTTTTCTCGATAAATCAATGTTTAAAGCAGTTTTTCTTTATGGCTGAATTGATTTCGGTGGAGCCAAAAAAGGTTGGGGAAGATTTAGTTATTACAAAGGAGCAAATTGAGAATGCTTTGGGTGGAAATTCACCAGAAGCAATCATCATCAGAACACTTCCAAATCCAGAAAGTAAAAAACATTTAAATTATTCCAATACGAATCCGCCTTATTTGGATGAAGCGGCTGCGATTTTTATTAGAGAAAAAGGCATTCAACATTTATTAATCGATTTGCCAAGTGTTGACAAAGAACACGATGAAGGAAAATTGTTAGCTCATAAAGCATTTTGGAATGTAAAAGATGTGAATCAAGTCAATGAAGACGCTCGCTTTAATTGTACAATTACCGAAATGATTTACGTCAACAAAGATGTTCAAGACGGAAGTTATATTTTGAATTTACAATTCGCTTCGTTTGAAAATGATGCAAGTCCGAGTAAACCAGTTTTGTACAGTTTGGAGTAGGGAGTTTTTAGTTTGGAGATTATAGAGTAATTAGTTTTAAAATTGTGATATGGATTATAAAGATTTATTAGCTTATAAAAAATCATTCGCCTTAGCCATGTTAGTTTTTGATGTATCTAAGGCTTTTCCAAAAGAAGAAAAGTATTCTTTAACAGATCAAATTAGAAGAAGTTCCAGAAGTGTAACAGTAACAATTACAGAATCATATAGAAAAAGAGTTTATCCAAAAAATTTCTTGAGTAAACTTACTGATGCTGAAGCAGAAAATTCTGAAACTCAAGTGTGGTTAGATTTTTCATTAGCATGTGGTTATTTGGAAGAGATAAAATACAACGAACTCACTGCTCTGAATACAGAAGTTGGGAAACTAATTTATTATATGATGAATAATCCCGATAAATTCGGTTCAAGTAAAATATAAATTAAACGATATAAAACTCCCAACTAAAAACTCCTTACTCCCAACTTTTAATTATGGATATCCAACAACTATACGAATTCTGTCAATCAAAAAAAGGCGTCACTGAACATTTTCCATTTGATGAAGATACTTTGGTGTTTAAAGTAGGAGGAAAAATGTTTTGTCTTACTTCGTTATCTGAATGGGAAAAAGGAACACCATCGTTAAATTTAAAATGTGATCCGGAACGTGCTTTGGAACTTCGAGCGGAATATGAAGCTATTGAGCCAGGATATCACATGAGTAAAATACATTGGAATACAGTTCGTTTTCATGGCGATGTTTCCGATAAAATGATGTGCGAATTGATTAATCATTCCTACGAACTTGTTTTCAAAAGTTTAACGAAAAAAGTCCAACAAGAAATTCAAGAATTAGAAAATTAGGTATTACTTTTGTAATGACAATTAAGCCGTAAAAGTAAATTTGTAAGTGGAAAAGTTTCTTTATCTTGAAAAAATATCTTTAAAAAGTTTAATACTTGGAAATTTACTTTGGATTTCAGGATTGTTTCTATTGCTTTTTTTTAATGTGACTTTTGGACCTGCTTTCGTTTTAGTTTGGATAGCTTTGATAATTGGAGGTTTTGTAATATTATCTAACAACGGAATAGAGTTAGATTTAAAAAATAATCAATATAGAAATGTATTTTCGATCTTAGGTTTGAAAATAGGTGATTGGAAGAATTTCCCAAAAATGGAGTCCATTTCTGTATTCAGAAGTAATATTTCAACTAAAGTTGGAGGAATTGGAATGAGTTCAACAGCTTCTGCAAGAATTTCAGAAAAGGTAATTTTAATAAATTTATTTCCTGAAAATGGTAAACCTACAACACTTTATTTTACTAAAGATGAAAAATTAGCATTAGAAATAAGCGAGAAACTTAAAATCAAATACGAAGTTGAAATAATAAATAAGCTTTAATCTAAGTTATTTTAACAATTTTAAAATTAAAAAGAAAATGATAGACAACTTAAAAAAAATATTAAACGAAGATCAAGATCCAAAAGCTATTGAGAAAATCACGGCTAAATTGGAGAATCTTTTAATGTCGAACGAAGAAGTAGGTTACATTGCCGTTCAGAAAAAACCAGCGGTAACTATTTTTCCAGATAGCATTGTGGTAACGAATAAACGTATCATTTTGTGTAAGCCTAAAAACTTAGGATTATCAATGGAATTCATTGATTACGATTGGGATGATATTGCAGGTTCGTTTGTAAAAGAAGGAATTTTAGGAGCAGATTTCACCTTTACAACTAATTCAGATTTAACCCATACAGTTGATTATTTGCCAAAAAATCAAGCACGAAAATTATATACTTACGCTAAAGAGCAATTGGATTTATTGAAAAATCCAAAAGTAACAACTCCAGTTGTTGAAGAAGTTAAAATAGAATCTCCAATTGAAACTCCTGTTCAAGAATCAGAAGTTGAGGAAATTCAAACAGAAGAAGTAACGCTTTATGCTGAAATTATGCCAACTCCAAACGATATTATCCGTGATACAGAAGTTGAAGCGCCAATTTCAGAAGAAAAAGGATTAGCCCATTTATCGCAAGACGAATTGTTTGCGAAACTTCAGAACTATAAAAAATTACTAGACAACGGATTAATTCTTCAAGGAGAATACGATAGATTGAAAGGCGAAATATTGAAGTTTTTGTAATTTCTAACCGCTAATAAAACATAAAAAGAATCCCGATAAATTTTAAACTTATCGGGATTTTATTTTTAGTAACCTTTGCGAACCTTGCGTAAATCTTTGCGTCTTTGCGGTTAAGCTTTACATCGATTTTTTCTGTTTCTCAACAAAACCATCCGCTTGAAGTTTTAATAATTCAAATGCGCTTTTCTTTTTGTAGTTATACAGTTCTTTATCTTCTTTGATGTCGGCATAGACTTTATCGTAAATTTCGGCATCGGTTTTCTTTTGTAATTCGCTTTGGTAACGATTTTGAGCTAGCATCTTTTTGATGCCCATTTCGTTGTCTTCCTGTTTGAAATCGTATTCGCTTTTTGGCGATAATAATTTGGCAATAATTGGTGAAGTTTCAATTGCTAAAAACAATAACATAATAAAAAACGATGGTAAGAATGGCAATTTATTCAAAGCATTAATTCGAGCCATTAAACCGTCGAAACCTTGAATAATAGGCTGGGTTTCGGTGACTTTTTTGTCTAAATCGGTTTGTAAAGTTTTAGCTTTCGCTTCTAAATCGGTGATTTTTGCTTGGTTGGTTGTTTTTAAAGTAGCTAAATCTTGCAAAGAAGCATCGTGTTTTTCACGTTTTTCTTTATAAACCGGACCTTTGCCTAACTTCTTAGTTCCAGCAGTTCCTTCAGCTTCGGTGATATAAACCGAATACAAATCGTTTACTTCTTTCTCTTTTTTAAGAATATCCGATTTCAAACTATCAATTTGGGCTTTGTTTTTATCCAAATCCGATTGAAAATAATTGGCTACTTGTTTTTTGTTGGCCAACATCATTTCGTTCTTTTCCTTCAATAAAACCGTATTGATTTCTTTTTCAAAGATTTTAATTTCCAAAGGTTTTGAAATTACGATAGCAATAATAATCGCCAAAGCAATTCGTGGTGTTGCCTGAATAAATTCGTCTAAAAAGCTATCTCTTTTTTTAATGGTAGAGACAATAAATCTATCTAAATTAAAAATAAGTAATCCCCAAACTAAACCGAAGGCTATTGCAATAAATGCATTATCGAAAACGGTAAAAAGCGCATAAGCACTAGCAATAAAAGCCATTACGGCTGTGAAGAAAACGGTAGCTCCAATTCCGGCATATTTGTTTTGCTCGCCATTGGAACAGCCATTAATTATGTCGGAATCTACGCCCGAGCATAACATAAAAAAACGTTTTAACATGATGATTGATTTTGATTGATGATGATTAGTACAAATTTAACGCCAAAAGTTTCAAGTTGTTGCTAATTTGTTGAAAAATAGTTGGTAAAAGAAAAACCCTCACATTTCAGCAAGGGTTTTTATATGTTTTGAGTGACTATTTACTAATCACTTTTCACTATTTACTAAATATTAGTATCTGTAATATTCTGGTTTGAATGGACCTTGTACTTCTACACCAATATATTCTGCTTGGTCTGGACGTAACGTTTCTAATTCAACTCCTAATTTAGCAAGGTGTAACATTGCTACTTTTTCATCTAAATGTTTTGGTAACATATAAACGTCATTGTTGTAAGCAGCACTGTTGTTCCATAATTCAATTTGAGCTAACGTTTGGTTAGTGAAAGAATTACTCATCACAAAACTTGGGTGACCTGTAGCACAACCTAAGTTTACTAAACGACCTTCAGCTAAAATGATAATGTCGTTTCCATTGATAGTATATTTATCAACTTGTGGTTTGATTTCGATTTTAGATGCACCATGGTTTTTGTTTAACCAAGCCATATCAATTTCGTTATCAAAGTGACCGATGTTACAAACGATAGTTTTATCTTTCATTTGCTCAAAGTGAGAACCTAAAACGATGTCTTTATTTCCTGTTGTAGTAATAATAATATCAGCAGTCTTGATAACTGTATCTAATTTTTTTACTTCAAAACCGTCCATAGCTGCTTGTAAAGCACAAATTGGATCAATTTCAGTAACAGTTACAATAGAACCAGCACCACGGAAAGAAGCCGCAGTTCCTTTTCCAACATCACCGTATCCACAAACAACTACTCTTTTTCCAGCTAACATAATATCTGTAGCTCTTCTTACTGCATCAACAGCAGATTCTTTACATCCGTATTTGTTATCAAATTTAGATTTAGTAACTGAATCATTTACGTTAATTGCAGGCATTGGTAAAGTTCCAGCTTTTACTCTTTCGTATAAACGGTGAACTCCAGTTGTAGTTTCTTCCGATAAACCTTTGATTCCAGCAACTAATTCTGGGTAACGGTCAATAACCATGTTGGTTAAATCTCCACCATCATCTAAAATCATGTTCAATGGTTTTCTGTCTTCACCAAAGAATAAAGTTTGCTCAATACACCAATCGAAATCTTCTTCATTCAAACCTTTCCAAGCATACACTTGAATTCCAGCAGCAGCAATAGCAGCAGCAGCTTGATCTTGAGTTGAGAAAATATTACATGAAGACCAAGTAACTTCTGCACCTAAAGCAATTAAAGTTTCAATTAAAACAGCAGTTTGAATTGTCATGTGAAGACATCCCGCAATTCTAGCTCCTTTTAAAGGTTGAGATGCTCCGTATTCAGCTCTTAAAGCCATTAAACCTGGCATTTCTGCTTCAGCTAATTCAATTTCTTTTCTTCCCCAAGCTGCAAGCGAAATATCTTTCACTTTATAAGCTACATAAGGTAATGTTTGTGTACTCATCTATTATGTATATTTGTATATTCTAAAATTAGAGTGCAAAATTACAAAATAACTTTTTATTTTTTCAAAGATTTCTATTAATTTGTGAATTGTTTAATTTTCTAACGATTTGAAAAACAACAAAATATAAATGCCGCTACATAAAATTTTACATATCAACGAAAATACAACTGCATACTTCTGGCACATTACAGAAGACGTAACTTCTTTATTTAGAGCTGTTTCATTACGTGATACTTCGCTTTTTCGTCTAGAAGGAATGAAATCGGAAGAGCACCAAAGAGGATTTTTAGCCGTTCGAATGTTACTACAACATTTGGGTTACACGGATTATGATTTAATATATGATGAAGCAGGAAAACCTCATTTAAGTGATGGTAAGCATATTTCTATTTCGCATTCACATGAATTTTCTTGTATTTGCATAAGTGATGAATTGATGGGAATTGATTTGGAAAAACTCAAAGAAAAAACGTTGAAGATTGCGCCAAGATTTATGGAAGTAAAGCATTTAGAAAATCTTTCCACTTCGGAACAAATAGAAAAAGCGACCGTGATTTGGGGTGTGAAAGAATCTATTTTTAAAATTAAGAATGAAAAAGGAATTAGCTTTCCAGAACATATTTTTGAAGATGAATTTTGTTTTTCTGATGGGAAATGTTCGGCAGAATTG
>Ga0209373_10005653_pt1 | contig 10111 bp, 8 predicted proteins | sample Higcelweek5metaG_FD_187173 | JGI IMG/M metagenome (GOLD analysis project Ga0209373, IMG submission 187173) | Freshwater pond sediment microbial communities from the University of Edinburgh, under environmental carbon perturbations - High... | ecosystem: Environmental > Aquatic > Freshwater >...
AGAGGCAGAACGAGCTGTGGCAGCTGTACATCGATCGTCAATTTATACAATTAAAGGTGCAGTTAAATAATTCAAGTCTAATGAGTCTTTCCTTCTATATAGATTCAGAACGTACAATTAAGGGATAGAGTCCCAAAATACTTCAAATGAACTACTCTGAAACGAAAAATTAATCATTTTGCGACTCGTTTCAATACAAATGTCACTGTTCAAGTTTCAATAAAAGGCCGAATTTTATCTGGTTAATTTCGAGTCAAAACAAATTGTTGGCATTTAAGGATTTCAGGTTTCAAGTTATCCTTAAATGTGGTAAATTATACAAAGAAATAGCCAAGAATGATAATTCATGAAACGTTTTAATACCAAATCAACCAACGGATTGAAGATTTGAATTGAACCAATTAGCCTTAATAATGGAAGATAACTCAAGGAGAAATTTTTTGCAAAAAGCAGCTTTAACAGGTGTTGCAGCATGTTGTCTGCCCAAGATGGAAGCCTTTGCTTCAATAAATAGCACCTCCAAAAACCCGAAAATGAAAAAAGGTGCGGTCATCCTTTTTCAAGGTGATTCCATTACCGATGGAAACCGGGGGCGCGATAAAGATCCCAACCACATAATGGGGCATGGTTATGCTTTCAGTGTTGCCAGTCGAGTTGGGGCCGATTATCCTGAACAAAACTATCAGTTCTACAACCGTGGAGTCAGTGCCAATAAGGTAATCGACCTTGAAAAACGTTGGCAATCCGATACCCTCGACTTGAAACCCGATCTGCTCAGTATCCTGATTGGCGTGAACGATTCCGCTTCCGAGGTTGTAGAATGGGAACCTGTTGTAACCATTGAAGTGTATGAAGAAATTTACGATCGCCTGCTGGAACAAACACGGGCTGCATTTCCCGAAATCCTTTTTGTTTTGGGTGAACCTTTCATTGCTCCCGGTAGCCGTACTACCGATAACTGGGAGGCTTACAGTGCTGATATTGTAAAGCGGCAAGCCGTGGTTCGAAAACTGGCTGCAAAATACAACGCTGTTTTTGTTGGTTTTCAGAAGGTTTTCTTTGAAGCCTCTAAAAAAGCCCCTGTTGAATATTGGATTTGGGACGGCGTACATCCAACAGTTGCCGGCCATGAATTGATGGCTCGCGAGTGGATGAAACAGGTTGAAAAACGAATTTTGTTTTAATTTAATCAATCACAATAACTTCTTTGATTTTTAATTTGAGAAATTAATAAACATAAATATGAGTAATATGAAACGAGCATGTTCAACATTTAAACTAACATTCTTAATCTTAGCTTTTTTTCTGCTATCCCTTGTCACTAAGGCATCAGTGGTCTCCTTCAATAAGGATACTGATGGGGTTACCTTCAAGCTTGACAACGGATTGATGAAAGTGAAAATTTGTCTCGACAATATGGTTGAGGTGAAATACACCGAACTGCCTGTTTTTTTAGACAAGCAGTCTCTCGTTGTTAACAATGAATGGAAAAATACGCCCAGCTTTACGGTTGCCGATAATTCCAGTGAAATTGTGGTTGCAACAGCAAATCTGAAGATTGTGGTGAATAAAAAAACCAACTCCATCAAATACACCGACTTGAATGGAAATGTGATTCTTAGCGAAGATGATTCGCAAAGCAAAACCATGACCGAAGCAACCGTTGCAGGTATTAAAGCTTACAATTGTACTTCACAGTTCAATTCTCCAGCCGACGAAGCGCTTTTTGGTTTGGGATGCCATCCTGAAGATACACTTTCAATTAATTACAAAGGTCGCGATCAGGATATGACCATCAAATACATGACCGGTGCTATTCCTGTACTGCTTTCGACAAAAGGTTACGGTTTGATGTGGGATAACTATTCGGTTTCTAACTTTTACGGAGCTGAAGCAGGAAATACAAAATTCAAATTTGTATCTGAAAGCGGGAATATGGTCGATTATTACTTTATGTATGGTCCCGATTTCGATAAAATTATATCAGCTTACCGCATTGCAACCGGTCATGCGCCCATGTATGGCAAGTGGGCGTTCGGGTTGTTCCAGTCGCAGGACAGGTATAAAAGCCAGGCTGAAGTGTTGAGTGTGAAAGACAATTACCGCAAAAACAATATTCCGTTGGACGTGATTGTTCAGGACTGGTTTTACTGGGAACCTAACGTAATTGGTTCACATGTGATGTGGCCCGAACGTTACCCCGATCCAAAAGCCATGGTTGATGAACTTCATGCAGCAAACCTCCATGCCATGATTTCAATATGGCCGGTGTTCTCAAAAGGGACTAAGACCTATGAACAGATGGAAAATTCAGGTGGAATGACCGATATTCAATGGAATAATGTGATGACTCACCTGATGGACAATTATTACGATGCGCACAGTGCACAAGCCCGCGATTTGTACTGGAAACAAGCATACGATAGCTTGATTGGCCGCTATAACTGGGATGCATGGTGGGTTGATCAGTGCGAACCTGATAACGGAAACGATTTGGATTTAAGGCGTAAAAGCAACTTTGCCATCGGCCGTGGTATCGATTACATGAACACCTATTCATTAATGCACTCAACCGGTTTATATAAAAACTGGAGACGCGATATTCCAAATAAACGTGCTTATTTCCTTATTCGACAGGCTTTCGCTGGACAACAGCGCAATGCAGCAACGTTGTGGTCGTCCGATATCACTTGTACTTGGAGGGCTTACAAAAGTCAAGTACCACAAGGTATTAACGCTTGTGCATCGGGAACGCCTTACTGGACTTCCGATATTGGTGGATACCATTTTCATTGGTCGGCTCCAGATTGGTCGGCTCCAATTAATCGTGAACTCTTCACTCGTTGGTTCCAGTTTGGAACATTTAGCCCCATTTTCAGGATTCACGGAAAGGGTGAACGGGCTATGTTCTCCGACAACTGGGATGCTTCAACAAAATCAATTCTGTTGAACTACGATAACCTACGCTACCGTTTGTTGCCTTATATTTATTCTCTCTCGTGGAAAGTTACCAACGAAGATTATACAATTATGCGTTCACTCGCGTTCGATTTTCGCGATGATGCCGGAATTCAGAATATTCCAGACCAGTACATGTTTGGCCCCGCTTTTCTTGTAAATCCGGTAACTGAACGTATGTATTCGTTGCCAAACAGTAAAGAAATCAAGAAAAGCAGAAAAGTTTATCTTCCAAAATCGGCTAACTGGTACGACTTCTGGACTGGAAAGTTGATCACCGGCGGACAAACGATCGATGCAGCTGCTCCAATCGAAACACTTCCGCTTTACATCAAAGCTGGATCAATTGTGCCAATGGGACCATATTTGCAATATGCAACTGAAAAAGTGGCTGACCCAATCGAGCTTCGTGTTTACACTGGTGCTGATGCTGAATTTGTGCTTTACGAAGACGAAAACGATACGTATAATTACGAAAAAGGTGTTTATTCAACCATTGCTATGAACTGGAATGAGGCCGAAAAAACCCTTACCATCAAGGATCGCAAAGGTGAATTCCCCGGAATGTTGAAAGACCGCACTTTCAGAGTGGTTTTTGTAAATTCTAAAAATGGAATTGGAGTTGCACCGGCAGCTAAATCCGAAGAGGTCAGTTATATGGGCAAAGAAATTAAAATAAAAAAATAATGTATTTGGGCTGTTCCTAATATTGGAACAGCCCTTTTTATTCTATTCTTGTGACAGCTTGTCATAAGCTTTTATTAGACTCTACTTATTTGTGTTTTAAATCCTTCAGCCGTTTCTAAGGCTATTTTTTTAGTTTCTTTCTTTTTTTTCGATATTCAAGTTGTTGTAAGTCATATTTATAGGTGTAATTTGCAGCTCTTCTTATACAATTTTCGTCGTATTCTTTTGTAGCAGGTGATCCCCAATCAGATTCATTGCTTCCTAAATCTTTCTATTTTCGTAATGTTTTTGAAATGCTAAAAATGAAGAAATTGAAGAATCCTTTTTTGGCAACCATGGCCGAAGAATATCACTGTTTTGGTTGTGCTCCTCACAATGAAATTGGGTTAAAACTTGAGTTTTATGATGTTGGAGATCGTATTATTGCGAATTGGAAACCACGGAAATTGCTTCAGGGCTATCCCGATGTGGTTCATGGTGGAATTCAGTCGACTTTGTTGGATGAAATTGGTGGTTGGACCGTGTATGTAAAGTGCAATACAGCAGGCGTTACAAAACGTATGGAAGTAGATTATCTGTGTCCGGTGAGGATATCGAATGGAGAAGTAAAATTGGAAGCTATTGTTGTTGAACGAACCGAGAAGGAAGCAGTTTTGGTGGCCACTTTATTCGATGGTGAAGGTCGAAAATGCACCGAGGCAAAAGTTACCTACTATTTGTACCCACCTGCAATTGCGAAATCCCGATTACATTTCCCTGGATCTGCTGCTTTTTATGAATAATTACCCGTTTTTTTCTTGACAGGTAGTTCCTCTATTTAAAATCATTTAAGCTACTGTTGTTGATTTAAACAGCAAAAAGATGAAGATAGAATCTCTGTTATACATTTGAACTATCAAGCAGTAATTGGGGAAGAAACAATGTTTGATTCTCATCATTTGGTTTAATCAGCTTCTTTGAATTAATAAATAGTTCCAAGGCAGTTGATAAAACAAGTGCAGAAAACAAAAGAATAAGTGTAATGGTTAACACATTCATGTATTTCTGCATGATTAAACTGCCGATGATGAATATCAAGTTAGTAAAGAATATTACAGCAGTTGCTTGAATATGGGTTAAACCCAATGTGAGCAACCGATGGTGAATATGGTTTTTATCAGGAGTAAATGGCGAACGTTTGGCGACAAAAACCCTAATGATGAAGACTCTTAAGACATCGAAAAGAGGATAAGCCATAAATCCGAACAATACTGCAGGTGTAGATTTTATACTAAATGCGCTGGTAGTTACAGCATTGCATTCGTTGAATTTTACGGCAAGTACAAACAACATGGTGCCTATAAGCAACGAGCCAGTATCGCCCATAAATATTTTATTGGAATGTCCGAACACATTGAAAATAAAGAATGCTAAACAGCTTCCGGCTAATGAAAACGCTAATAATGCATATTCGGGGAGATCGATCAATGAAAACCATATTCCCATTATGGTTGATATTTGCACTGCAATGGATGAAGCCAATCCGTCAATACCATCAATCAAGTTCATGGCATTGATGATTACAACACCGAGGAAGAAAGTCAGAACAACTCCTGGTATAAACCCAATTTCATCGATTCCGAATAATCCGTAGAAATGTACAATGCGTAAATTTGCGAAGAAGACAAGTACTGCAACACTTAACATTAATGCTGCTATTTTTGACAAAGGTGAAATACCTACTAAATCATCCTTCATCCCAGCAAAAAAGGTGATCAATATACTTGCAAAAATGAATTTCAGATCATAGAATGGAAACCCATCACTACCGAGTGTTACACCCAATGTTAGTCCAATAAAAATAGCAACTCCTCCAAGCGTAGGCACAACATATTGAGTCGCTTTTCTCGCATTTGGGGTATCAAAAAGTTTTTTGATTTGTGCAACCTTTACTATTTGAGGAATGCTAAATGCTGTAAAAGCAAAAGCAAGTACAGCTACTGCTATAAAGAAATATAAATTTTCCATAAGTCTAAAAACTCTGACCCCACAAAACTACTACATTTCATTATTAATGTAAAGAGTGTATCGTATTTGATTTATTTTTTTTGTAAATGCACTCTTATTTTAAATGAACGTTAGATAAAGATGAACAAATGCGCACATTGTTTTTATGATTAGTGTTTTTAATTGGGGTTGTCGTTGATTTTATTAACATAACAATAGTTGTTTTTTTTGTTGTAAAAAAAAAGCGAACAGTAAGGTTCGCTTTTTCTTTATTGTTTTTATTCGTACATGTTCCGATTAAGTTGCTTTTTCCCTTTTACAACGAAGACCTTTGGTGTTTTTTAACTCCGTTGATCTATGATTATGCCATATTCGTTTCAGAATACCATTGGTATAGCATTTCAATTCCTTGATCGATTTCAATTTTGTGGTGCCAACCCAGACTGTGTATCTTCGATGGGTCAGTCAATTTTTTCATGGTTCCATCGGGTTTCGATGTGTTAAAGTTGAGTGCTCCATTAAAACCAATTTTCTCTTTGATTAACTCCGCAACTTGTTTAATGCTTACCTCTTTTCCTGTACCTATGTTGATGTGGGTATTTCTTATCTCAGTCGAAGGTAGAAGGTCTCCATCTGATTTTTGATTTTTTACATCTTCAAAATTTACATTTTCAATCACGTACACACAGGCCTCGGCCATCTCTTCACTCCATAAGAATTCACGCATTGGAGCGCCTGTTCCCCAAATTTCTACCAAAACTGAACGACTGAAGGGCTGAATGACTGAATGACTGAATGATTGTGAGGTTGAAGTTCGAATGCCGTACTTGCCTAGAATGTTGAGAATGGCTTCTTCCGAAGCATCACCATTTATGCCTTCAACAGGTCGCTTGGTTAAATCTTCGCGAATAGATTTCCAATCGTTGTTTTCCAAGCATTTTCCCAAATGAATTTTTCTGATCAACGCCGGCAATACATGCGATGTTTCCAAATTGAAATTATCGTTGGGGCCGTATAGGTTTGTAGGCATTACGCTCAAATAGTTGGTGTCGTATTGTAGATTGTAGCTTTCGCACATTTTAATACCAGCAATTTTTGCAATGGCATAAGGCTCGTTGGTGTATTCAAGCGGAGAGGTTAGCAAACAATCCTCAGTCATAGGTTGAGGTGCTTCGCGTGGGTAAATGCAGGTGCTTCCGAGAAACAGCAATTTTTTTACCCCGTTTAGGTATGACTGATGGATCACGTTGTTCTGAATCATCAGGTTCTCGTAAATAAATTGTCCGCGATAAAGACTGTTAGCTACTATTCCACCCACTTTGGCTGCTGCTAAAATCACATATTCTGGTTTTTCATCCTGAAAGAAATCTGCTACTGCACGATTGTCCATCAGGTCTAATTCTTCAATTGTTCTTCCAATTAAATTGGTGTATCCTTTGTTTGTTAAGGTTTTCCATAATGCCGACCCCACAAGTCCTTTGTGTCCGGCCACATATATTTTCGAATGTTTTTCCATGGTTGATTGAGTTAAAAGTCAAAAGTTGAATGTAAAAAGTACAAAGAATTTAGAATATTGGCGTGCCTTAATTCACCATTCATCATTTAACATTCACCATTAATAATTTATCTTCAGTCTTTCAAATAATTATATCCCACTATCCTTTCTCCTGATCTTAATGCGCATAGCACCTTTTACAGGTTGTTCCGAAACTAAAATCAAATACCCACCCCCACCGGCTCCGGCAAGTTTCCAAGCTATTGCACCGTCTTTGCATTCATCAATTGCTCGTTGTATTTCAGGATTGATCATAGCTGGAAATAGTTTAATTTGTGCATGAAACGAATCAAGAAATGCTTCTGCAAATAGGTTGATGTCTTTATTAAGAATTGCTTCCCATGCACGATCTGCTGCATCAGCTAATTTTTTTACATTTTCAGTAGTGATGTACGTTTCTTTCAGCAAATCCAAACCCTTTTCCCGAGGCCATAACAGCACCATGTAAAGATGCTCTTCAAGCCAATCGAGAACCGTTTCATCGTGTATCGATTCAAATTTCTTAGGCCAGTAGGCATTGTTGTAATAATGGCGGACCAATCCCGGCATACAAATCCCAATGGCATCTTGAGCCCCGGAAATGAATTCTGAACCTGGATTGTTTTCAAATTTGAACAAAATCTCAGCTAGTCGTTCAGGTTTTTCAAGTGGAAGATGATAAGGCCATATTCTTTTTGCCGCATTGCGTGTAGAGGTACTCATCCCGCAACGTTCGTTGTATTCAATAATTGGTTCTAATGACAAAGTGATTGCCCATCCCGGATAAAATTTCGAAACGTAAGGCTGATCTATCCAGGTTCCGGCCAAATCAATCCGGTAGGGTAGGGTACAGTTCCCTGCATTGCGGATGTCTGTGGTGCTACGGGCCGGCAATCCTGCATCAGGAATACGTTCCAGAACTTTAAGTTCAATACCAAGTTCGTTGCATAGTTGTTGTTTCGCAGGTGAAAAACCATCTTCGTTCACCACAAAAATATCGGGTTTCAGAGTGCGTAGTTCGTTTTCGAAATCCATGATGCCACTTCCAGAATTCACAAAAGCATCGGCAACATACTTCACCGATTTAACCATATACAGTCGTTCCTGCTCACAGTTAGTGGTTTGCCTACCTTTTAACTCTGCTATTGTGGCATCGGAACCAAGTCCCACATAAAGCTCTCCGTATCGCGATGCTTCCTTAAAGAAGGCCACATGTCCGCTATGTAGCAGGTCGTAGCAGCCAGAAACAAAAACGCGCTTAATCATAAATGTCAAATGTCAAATGTCGAAAACTGAAGTTCATTTGTTTATTGAATATATCAGGTACTTGATAAAACTGGAAAGTTGTGAAGACAATATCTCGCATTCCTCTATCAAAGGCTGAGCTTTTTCGGGTTCAATATACTTTAGATCAATTGCAATCCAAAGCATGCTTCGTACTTCGCCTGCTGATCCTTTGGCTATATTAAGGGAATATTTGAATTCTTTATCCGAATTTCGTTCAAACCCTTCAGCAATATTGTTCATTACAGAAATTGATGCACGGCAAATCTGATCTTTAAACCCAAAATCTTTATGATCTTTGAAATGAGAATAAATTTGAATCGCTAAGGTTTTGCTCTCTTTCCAAATATCTAAATCTTCAAATTGTTTTGCAGAGGACATAATAAAGGGATTAAAAGTTAGAGATTGAATGTCAAATGTCTAAAGCCGAATGTAAGCCCTTGTTCTTTCGAACTTAGATGTTTGTCCTTTTTCCTTCAGTTTTTTTATTCAAAGTAATTCAGAATTTGATATCCGCCTTCTTGTAAATAGTTCTCTCTTTGCATCAGTTTTATGTCCGACTGCATCATATCGGCAATCAAGCCTTTTAGGTCGTATTTGGGTTCCCAACCTAAAACGGTTTTTGATTTGGTAGGATCACCAATCAACAAATCAACTTCGGTTGGACGGAAGTAGCGTTTATCAACACCTACAACAACATCTTTTACAGCTGCCCGGGTAATGATCTGATCGAGGAACTGATCTCCAACTTTTTCAATAAATTTTTCCTGATCAACATTTACCAATACGCCAATTTCGTCGGCACCTTCGCCACGGAATTCCAGTTGAAGCCCTATTTCTTTGGCAGCCATATCGATGAAATCACGTATCGTTGTAGTTATGCCAGTGGCAATTACATAATCACTGGGTTTATCTTGCTGTAAAATCAGGTACATAGCACGGATGTAATCTTTGGCATGTCCCCAGTCGCGTTTGCTGTTGAGGTTGCCCATGAAAACTGTGTCCTGTGATCCAAGGGCAATTTTAGAAAGGGCTCGGGTTATTTTGCGGGTTACAAACGTTTCGCCGCGGATAGGCGACTCGTGATTAAATAAAATGCCGTTGCTGGCGTGCATCTTGTATGCCTCCCGATAATTTACAGTAATCCAGTAGGCGTACATTTTTGCAACTGCATATGGCGAACGTGGATAGAATGGTGTTTTCTCGCTTTGGGGAACTTCTTGTACCATACCATATAACTCAGATGTTGATGCCTGATAAATGCGGGTTTTTTTTGTTAATCCCAGCAAACGTACAGCTTCGAGAATACGTAAAGTTCCAATTCCATCGGCATTGGCCACATATTCGGGTGTTTCAAAACTTACAGCCACATGGCTCATTGCAGCCAGATTGTAAATTTCATCGGGTTGTACTTCCTGAATGATGCGGGTAATGTTCATGCTATCGGTGAGGTCGCCGTAATGAAGAATTAGGTTGCGGTTCTCAACATGTGGATCTTGGTACAAGTGGTCGATACGGTCGGTGTTGAATAACGATGAACGACGTTTCAACCCATGAACGATGTATCCTTTCTTTAACAGGTACTCGGCCAAATAGGCGCCATCCTGACCAGTGATTCCGGTAACGAGAGCTACTTTTTGTGTCATATTTTAGTTTTTTATT
>Ga0209373_10005654_pt1 | contig 10111 bp, 5 predicted proteins | sample Higcelweek5metaG_FD_187173 | JGI IMG/M metagenome (GOLD analysis project Ga0209373, IMG submission 187173) | Freshwater pond sediment microbial communities from the University of Edinburgh, under environmental carbon perturbations - High... | ecosystem: Environmental > Aquatic > Freshwater >...
CTGGACCGCCGAGGTCCTGCGCAACATCCTGACCAAGGGTGTCGCCATCATCGACATCCTGTCCGTCATCTTCATCACGCCCATCGTGGCCTTCTATCTGCTGCGTGACTGGGACCGGCTGATCACGACGGTGGATAGTTGGCTGCCCCGCCCCTATGCCGACACGATCCGCAGCCAGGCAAGGGAGGTCGACACCACACTGGCCGGTTTCGTGCGCGGTCAGGCCACCGTCTGCCTGTGCCTGGGCGTGTTCTATGCCGTGGCGCTGACAGCGGCGGGGCTGGATTTCGGGTTGGTGATCGGCCTGATCACGGGGATTTTGTCCTTCATTCCCTTTGTCGGGTCGCTGGTCGGATTCGTGGCCAGTGTCGGTCTGGCCCTGTTCCAGTTTGACGAATTCTGGCGCGTCGGCCTGATCGCCGGCATCTTCTTCTTCGGTCAGGCGGTGGAAGGCAATATCCTGACGCCCAAGCTGGTGGGCGACAAGGTGGGGCTGCATCCTGTCTGGGTGATGTTCGCCCTGCTGGCCGGCGGGGCGCTGTTCGGCTTTGTCGGTGTACTGCTGGCCGTGCCTGTGGCCGCCGTCATCGGCGTGCTGACCCGGTTCAGTCTGCGGCAATATATGCAGAGCAGCCTTTATCGCGGCTTTGACGTGCAGGTGGCGACGCCTCTCGACTTGGCCCCCGACCCGCTGCTATCCCATCCGGCAGCCGAAGGGGCGGAACGGGGTGCCGGCATCGCCGACCTGCCGCCCAAACCCTGACACCGATTCCCATTTTCCAGCCCGTGCAGAAGGAGGGGCTCTTGCCATGACCACGCCCCCCCACGCACCATCCAACCCGTCCTCGCTGCTGTCCACGCGCCAGATCCCGTTGGATCTGGGGCATCGCTCCGCCATGGGGGAGGATGATTTCCTGGTGGCACCGGGCAATCAGGATGCGGTGGCCTGGCTGGATGCCTGGCCGGAATGGCCGGCCCCGGCCCTGCTGCTGTTCGGCCCCGCAGGGTGCGGGAAAAGCCATCTGGCGCAGATCTGGCGGGCGCGGGCGCGGGGCAATCTTCTGTCGGTCGATGATCTGCGGGACGAGGCGGAACTGCCCGACCTGCTGCGTCCCATGCGCACCGCCGTGCTGGAGGGCGCGCAGGGGGTCGCGGGCGATCCCGCCCTGGAACGATCCCTGTTCCATCTTTACAATCTGGCCAAGGAGATGGGCGGCTACCTGCTGCTGCTGGCGGAGAATGCGCCCGTCAACTGGGTCATCCGCCTACCCGACCTGCGCTCCCGCCTGCTGGCGGCCCCCGCCGTGGGCATGGCCGCGCCGGATGACGCCCTGTTGATGGCCGTGCTGGTGAAGCTGTTCGCCGACCGGCAGATCCGGGTGGGGGAGGATGTCATCGACTGGCTGATGACCCGCACCGAACGCAGCTTCGCCAATGCCCGCCGCGTGGTGGCGACACTGGATCACGCCGCTTTGGCCGCGAAGAAGCCGATCACGGTGCGATTCTGCCGGCAGGTTCTGGGCGATCAGGTCTGATACCAAGGGTCATGGACCATGACCCTTGGAGGCCAGCGACCGCTGGCCCGCGCACCCATGTGCGCGTAAAGCCCAAGCTGCCGGAGGCAGCGCCCGGCGCATGAGGGAAAATGCAAAGACCAAGAGCCATGATCCATGGCTCTTGGTCTGAGCCGGCTCACCGCCAGATATTCGTCTGCCCACCGGCGCAGCGATATTGCCAGGGCTCGCCCTCCCACCAGATCGTGCCTTCCACCTTGTTGCCGGAGAACTCGCTGCGACCGCGATAGCCGTAGCGCTGGATGAAGGCGCGCTCCACCTCGCTCTGGCAGACATTCTGCGGCTTCTTGGCGACATAGCCGCCCGACCCACCGCCGCCGCCATTCCAGATGATATCGTCATCATGCCGGCGCGGGGGCGGCGGGCGGCTCCAATCATCATAATGACCACCATCCCACTCCTTGCGTCGCCCCACCTCGCGCAGGGAACTGACGCCGCCGCGCAGGTTTTTCACCTCCGCCACATCGGCGACGCGGGCACCGTCCATCAGGGTGCGGCAATGGTCGTACTTTTTGTCCTTGCACACTTCCCAGGTGCCGGAATTCACGATCAGGGAGCGGGTGCGGTCGTTCCAGGGCGGCAGCTTGGTCAGCGTGTCGATATTGTCACGGATGGTGATCCGGTCGCCCCGGAAATAGGGTTCGGAGAACAAGGTCACCGAACCGGCCAGGGCCGTGCCCCCCTGACCCATCACCATCAACCCGGCCAGAACGGCCAACCAGCGCTTCATCCCCAAACCGGCGGCCTTTCCTGTCGGGCCACCGCTCCCACAAAGGGCCGGACGATCCCGGCCTGATGAGTATCCTTACCCCGCTTTATGGCGGGCCAAGGGCACCATCGGGGCGGGAAAAGGGTGTGTTACGACCGCGATGGCGTAGCGCGGATTAGCGCAAGCGTAATCCGCGCTACAATTTCGGTCAATTTGGGCCACGGGCATAAGCTCTCGACAGGGAGGCCACAACGGTCCAGTCTCCGCTGGCCTGGAACAAAAAGGATCAAGTGCTTGATCATGCGTGGGATTACACGGCGTGGCGTGCTGGCGGCCTGTGCGGCCCTGCCCCTTTTCACCCCCTCCTCCACCGCTCTGGCACAGGGCAAGCCTGTGGTCGATATCGGCCTGGGGCCGGATGTGGACACGCTGGACCCGCATAAATCCACCACCATCGTGGCCGGACAGCTGTTTATTGAGCTGTGGGAGGGCCTGACCAGTTTTGCCGCCGATGGCACCATCATCCCCGGCGTGGCGGAGCGGTGGGAGACCAGCGCCGATGGCCTGACCTGGACCTTCCACCTGCGCGGTGATGCCAGGTGGTCGGATGGCAGCGCCGTGACGGCGGCTGATTTCGTCTTTGCCTGGCGGCGTGCCGTGACGCCCACCACCCTGCTGGGCCTGCCGGAATGGATCGCCCCCATCAAGAACGCCCTGCCCATCCTGCAAAATGGCAAGGACCCAGCCAGCCTGGGCGTGGAGGCGCTGGATGACCGCACCTTGAAGGTGACGCTGGAACATCCCAAGCCCGACCTGACCGTCTATACCGCCTATTGGATTCTCTCACCCCTGCACCGCGCCTCGGTCACCCAGCATGGCGATGGCTTCGCGCAGCCGGGCAAGCTGATCGGCAATGGCCCTTTCATGCTGACGGGGGCCGTGCCGCAGAGCCATTATGCCCTGGCCGTGAACCCGCATTATCACGGGGCGAAATCCATCAGGGTGGCAGGTGCCAAGTATCATGTGACGGAGGATTTGCAGACGGAGCTGAAGCGGTTCCGCGCCGGGGAGTTGCTGGCCACCAAGGAGGTGCCACCGACCCAGTTGGACTGGGCGCGCGCCAATCTGGCCGACAGTCTGCGTCTGGCCTATCGCGCCAGCACCTTCTTCCTGATCCCCAACCTGACCAAGGCACCGTGGAAGGATAATCCCGACCTGTGCGTGGCCCTGTCCATGGCCATCGACCGCAAGGTGATTGTGGAAAAGATCACCAAGGGCGGTGAGTTGCCGGCCTATGCCATGACGCCGGAGGGGCTGGTCGGCTATACCCCGCCCAGGCCGGATTGGGCTGACCTACCCGCCGTCGAACGCATCGCAAAGGCCAAGGCCCTGTTCGCCAAGGCCGGATACGGTCCAGACAAGCCGCTGTCGCTGGAACTGCTGTACAACACCAACGAGCTGAACCGGCAGGTGGCCGTCGCCGTCGCCGCCATGTGGCAGCAGACCTTGGGCGTGAAGACCATCCTGTCGAACCAGGAATTCAAGATCGTGGTCAGCCGGATGAAGGAACATTCCTATCCGGATATTGTCCGCATCACCTGGGCTGTCGGCCTGGTCACCGAATATCTGAACCTGCTGCGCTCACGCGCCAATACCGTTGGCCCCGGCTATATCAACCCCGCGCTGGACCGGGCCATGGAAGAGGTGGACCAGGCCCTGACCCTGGATGATTTCCGCGCCAAGCTGGCCGTGGCGGAAAAGATCGCCATAGCCGACATGCCCATGATCCCCGTCATGCGTCAGTCCAGCCGCCGTCTGATCAGCCCGAAACTGAAAGGCTGGGTCGATAACCCGCTGGACCTGCATTCGGCGCGGTATCTGTCGGTGGGGTGATCCCGCGCACGCCGCGCAATAAACCAACCGTCAGCCCTGCGTTCCCCGCACAGAACGTAGTCAGGTCGTTGCCTTGATTTGGCCCTTGGTGCCCTCTAAGGTGCGATGCAGTGTAACAAGCGTGTGAAGTATCGGGACCATGGCGGCGAAAGAACCCCTCTCCTTCCAGAGCGTTATCCTGACCCTGCAGAATTTCTGGGCGGCGCAAGGCTGCTTGGTTTTGCAGCCTTACGACATGGAAGTGGGTGCGGGCACGTTCCACCCGGCCACCACCTTGCGGGCACTGGGTCCTGACAACTGGAATGCCGCTTATGTTCAGCCGTCCCGCCGTCCCAAGGATGGCCGCTATGGCGAAAACCCCAACCGGCTGCAGCATTATTACCAGTTCCAGGTGATCATGAAGCCGTCGCCGGCCAACATCCAGGACCTGTACTTGCAGTCGCTGGTGGCCTTGGGCGTCGATCCGGCCCTGCACGATATCCGCTTTGTTGAGGATGACTGGGAAAGCCCGACCCTGGGTGCCTGGGGCCTGGGCTGGGAGGTCTGGTGCGACGGCATGGAAGTGTCGCAGTTCACCTATTTTCAGCAGGTGGGCGGCATCGGGGTGGAGAAGGTGGCAGCGGAACTGACCTATGGTCTGGAACGGCTGGCCATGTATATCCAGGGCGTGGAGAACGTTTACGACTTGGCGTTCAACGATCCCGTGGGCGACCGCCCGGCGGTGAAGTATGGCGAGGTGTTCCACCGCGCCGAACAGGAATACTCCGCGCATAATTTTGAATATGCGAACACCGAGATGTTGTTGCAGCATTTCCAGAACGCGGAAAAGGAGTGCGCTGCCCTGCTGTCCCATGGTCTGGCCCTGCCGGCCTATGATCAGTGCATCAAGGCCAGCCATCTGTTCAATCTGCTGGATGCGCGCGGGGTCATTTCGGTGGTGGAACGACAGAGCTATATCCTGCGGGTGCGCACGCTCGCCAAGGCCTGCTGCGAGGCGTGGCTGGCTGACGGCTACCGTCAGGGCAAGGCCGCCTGACTCTATCATTACGACACCAGAACAATAATCTCCGGACGCTTGTGACCAAAATGGCCGAACTGCTGATCGAACTGTTCATGGAAGAAATCCCGGCCCGCATGCAGGTGCGTGCGGGTGAGGATTTCAAGCGTCTGGTGACGGACAAGCTGTCGGCGGCGGGTATTGGTTTCGACCGGGCCGAGGTTCATTCCACCCCCCGCCGTCTGGCCCTTGTTGTTGATGGTCTGCCGGCCGCACAGGCCGATGTGCGGGAGGAAAAGAAGGGTCCGCGCGTCGGCTCCCCCGAACAGGCATTGGCCGGGTTCCTGAAATCCGCCGGCCTGTCCAGCATCGATCAGGCCGAACAGCGCGACACCGGCAAGGGCGTGTTCTATTTCGCGGTGATCGAAAAGAAGGGCGGCGCCACCATCGACGCCCTGCCCGGCATCATTGATGCCGCCATCCGCGAACTGCCCTGGCCCAAGTCGATGCGCTGGGGTGCCAATGAATTCATGTGGGTGCGCCCGCTGCATTCCATCATCGCCCTGTTCGATGGGGCCGTCATCCCCGGTGCCCTGGACCTGGGCGGCAAGACCATCGCCTATGACAACCAGACCGAGGGCCACCGCTTCCTGTCGCCGGGTACCCTCACCGTCAGCAGCTTCGCCGACTATGCCGCCAAGCTGGCCGCCGCCCATGTCGTTCTGGACCGGGAGGAGCGCAAGCGCCTGATCCTGGCCGGCGCGCAGGCGGCGGCGAAGGCGGAAGGGTTCGTGCTGAAGGATGATCCTGGCCTGTTGGAAGAGGTGGCGGGTCTGGTGGAATGGCCCGTGGTCCTGACCGGCGCCATCGACAACCAGTTCATGGACGTGCCGGCAGAGGTGCTGACCACCTCCATGCGCACGCATCAGCGCTATTTCGCCCTGGAAACCGCTGACGGCAAGCTGGCCCCGCGCTTTGTGGTCGTCGCCAACCGCACCACCATCGATGGCGGCAAGGCGGTGATCGCCGGTAACGAGCGCGTCCTGCGCGCACGCCTCTCGGACGCCAAGTTCTTCTGGGACCAGGATTTGAAGGTGAAGCTGGAAGACCGGGTGCCCGGCCTGAAGGACATCACTTTCCATGCCAAGCTGGGCACCCTGGCGCAGCGGGTGGAGCGGATCGAGGCCCTGTCGGTCGCCATCGCCAAGGCCCAGAACTGGGACGCCACGGTGGTGGAACAGGCAGCATTGGCCGCCCGCCTGTCCAAGTCCGACCTGACCACGGGCGTGGTGGGTGAATTCCCCGAGATCCAGGGCATCATGGGCCGCTACGTCGCCTATCACGAAGGGCTGCCCGGCCCCGTGGCCGAGGCGATTGCCGACCATTACAAGCCGCTGGGACCGTCCGACCGCGTGCCGACCGACAAGGTGTCGGTGGCTGTGGCGCTGGCGGAGAAAATCGACACGCTGGTTCAGTTTTTCGATATCAATGAGAAACCGACAGGCTCTCGTGATCCGTTTGCATTGCGCCGCGCCGCGCTGGGCGTGATCCGGCTAATCTTGGAGAATGGGCTGCGGGTGAAGCTGGTTGATTTGTTTGACGCAGCAGCTAATCGAGCCGGCCTTTTCCAACCGTCTGCTAACGGCAAGATTTATGCTTCAGTTCGGAGATTCTCCAAGTACTATGATCGTGACGTTAACGCTGTTAGCCTTGAGGTATTGGAGTTCTTCAACGACCGCCTGAAGGTCTCGCTGAAGGAAAAGGGCGTTCGTCACGACCTGATCGACGCCGTTCTGGCGCTGGGTGGCGAAGATGATTTCGTCCGCCTGCTGGCCCGTGTCGAGGCGCTGTCCGGCCTGATCGCCACCGATGACGGCAAGAACCTGCTGGCCGCTGCCAAGCGCGCCAGCAATATCCTGCGCATCGAGGAAAAGAAGGACGGCCCGCATGATGGCGCCGTCGATGCCGGCCTGCTGACCCAGGACGAGGAAAAGGCCCTGGCCGACGCCCTGGTCGCCGCCCACAAACAGGCGGCCCCGCTGATCGAGGCAGAAGACTTCACCGGCGCCATGGCGGCCTTCGCGGCCCTGCGCGCGCCCGTCGATGCCTTCTTCGACAAGGTGACGGTGAATGCGCCGGAAGCGCCCGTCCGCGCCAACCGCCTGCGCCTGTTGAGCCAGATCCGCGCGACGTTGAACCTGATCGCCGACTTCTCGAAAATCGAAGGCTGACCCCATGACCCATCACCCCCGCACCCCCCGCCCCCTACGGCGGGCGCGGTGCGGCGGTGGAGGTAGTGGAATTACGCTATCCTTGTTGCAGTGCGGTAGTTTGGTAGTGGTTGGGGCAGATAAAGCACGCCCCTCATCCGCACCATACAGTGCCTCCCCCGCGAAAGCGGGGGTCCAGGGGCCACGCGCCCCACGCCTTTTGCTGCTCCCCCCTGGGTCCCCGCTTTCGCGGGGAAGGCAGGTTGTGGGGGCGTCACCCGATTTTCCTGTTTTCAACCGCGCTTCCCGTCTGGGCAAGCGGCGCGCTCCGCCGCGCGCGCAACGGGCTCATCCATCGGGCCCCGGCCCGTATTCCATGCAACAATACCAACAATCATGTTGCATGGTGTTTCACAGCGTCACCACCAGACCAACCCCATAATCAAACGGGACCAAGATCATGACGAAGTGGGTCTACAGCTTCGGTGAAGGCAAGGCCGAAGGTCGCGCGGAGATGAAGAACCTCCTGGGCGGCAAGGGTGCCAACCTGGCGGAGATGAGCAATCTCGGCCTGCCGGTGCCCCCTGGCTTTACAGTCACGACGGAGGTCTGCACCTACTTTTATGCCAATGGCCGCCAGTATCCCGACAGCCTGCGCGCCGAGGTTGGTGCGGCATTGGCGGAGATTGAGCGGATCGTGGGCATGTCGTTCGGCGATGCGGAAAACCCGCTGCTGGTCTCCGTCCGCTCCGGTGCCCGCGCGTCGATGCCGGGCATGATGGACACTGTCCTGAACCTGGGACTGAATGATGTGACGGCGGCCGGTCTGGCCCGCCGGTCGGGCGATGCCCGCTTTGCCTATGACAGCTATCGCCGCTTCATCCAGATGTTCGGCAATGTCGTGCTGGACGTGGATCACCATCATTTCGAAGAAGTGCTGGAAGATCACAAGCGCGACCATAACCTGAACCTCGATACCGAACTGACGGCGGAAGACTGGCAGGCGGTGATTAAGGGCTATAAGGATGTGGTGGAACAGGAACTGGGCCGCCCCTTCCCGCAGGACCCGCAGGAACAGCTCTGGGGTGCCATCGGTGCCGTGTTCGGCTCCTGGATGAATGCGCGGGCCATCACCTATCGCAAGCTGCATGACATCCCGGCCGAATGGGGCACGGCGGTGAATATCCAGGCCATGGTGTTCGGCAATATGGGCGGCGACTGCGCCACCGGCGTGGCCTTTACCCGCAACCCGTCGACGGGCGAGAACGCGTTTTATGGCGAATATCTGATCAATGCCCAGGGTGAGGATGTGGTGGCCGGCATCCGCACGCCACAGCACCTGACCATCGCCGGCAAGATCGCCAACGGCTCCGACTTGGCCGCAATGGAAGAAAGCATGCCGGAAGTGTTCGCGCAGTTGAACGCGGTGCGCCTGAAGCTGGAGCGACATTACCGCGACATGCAGGACATCGAATTCACGGTGCAGCAGTCCAAGCTCTATATGCTGCAAACCCGTTCCGGCAAGCGCACGGCCCCGGCGGCGCTTAAGATCGCGGTGGATATGGTCCGCGACGGCCTGATCAGCGAGAAGGAAGGCATCCTGCGGATCGAGCCGAAGTCGCTGGATCAGCTTCTGCACCCGACGCTGGACCCCAAGGCCGCCAAGCAGATCATCGCCAAGGGCCTGCCGGCCAGCCCCGGCGCGGCATCGGGCAAGGTGGTGTTCACGGCGGAAGAGGCGGAAAAGCATGCGGGATTGGGGGAGAATGTCATCCTCTGCCGCGTGGAAACCAGCCCGGAAGACATCCATGGCATGCACGCGGCCAAGGGCATCCTGACCACCCGTGGCGGCATGACCAGCCACGCGGCGGTCGTGGCCCGTGGCATGGGCCGGTCCTGCGTGGCCGGTGCCGGTGAACTGCGCATTGATTACAAGCGCGGGATCATTACGGTGCGCAATGTCGAGGTGCGGGCCGGCGACATCATCACCATCGATGGCTCGACCGGTGAGGTGATGCTGGGCGAGGTGCCGACCATCCAGCCGGAACTGTCGGGCGACTTCGCGGAGCTGATGGGCTGGGCCGATACCCATCGCCGCATGAAGGTGCGTACCAACGCCGAAACCCCGCTGGACGCCCGCACCGCGCGCAAGTTCGGGGCCGAAGGCATCGGCCTGTGCCGCACCGAACATATGTTCTTTGACGCCGACCGCATCATCGCCGTGCGCGAGATGATCCTGGCCGAAAGCGAGGCGGGCCGCCGCACTGCGCTGGCCAAGATCGCGCCGATGCAGCGCAAGGATTTTGTCGAGCTGTTCAAGATCATGAAGGGCCTGCCCGTCACGATCCGCCTGCTGGATCCGCCGCTGCACGAATTCCTGCCGAATTCAGAGGCCGAGATGGCGGAGGTGGCCAAGGCCGCCGGCACCGACCTTCAGAAGGTGCAGCATCGGTCCTTGCAGCTGCATGAGGCCAACCCGATGCTGGGCCATCGCGGTTGCCGCCTGGGCATCTCCTACCCTGAGATTTATGAGATGCAGGCCCGCGCCATTTTCGAAGCGGCGGTGGAAGTGTTCAAGGAAACCGGGGAGACCGTGATCCCGGAGATCATGATCCCCCTGGTCGGGCACCCGGCCGAGCTCCGGATCTCCCGCGAGAGAGCCCAGTCGGTGATCGACGCCGTACTGGTCGAGAGGGGCAGGCCCGCCGACTACGTCGACTACCGCATC
>Ga0209373_10005655_pt1 | contig 10111 bp, 12 predicted proteins | sample Higcelweek5metaG_FD_187173 | JGI IMG/M metagenome (GOLD analysis project Ga0209373, IMG submission 187173) | Freshwater pond sediment microbial communities from the University of Edinburgh, under environmental carbon perturbations - High... | ecosystem: Environmental > Aquatic > Freshwater >...
TTTAACTAGTGCTCTTCAAATACTTAGTAAAAAATATTTAAAAAGAAAAATATTTCCTGCAGCTCCAATTCATTTAACTCTTCAACAACATGGTTGGGAAGAACCAAAAATTGTTGCTCGAGCTTGGTTAGCTGGTATTATTTTAGCTATATTTGGTCTATGGTTAGGATTAAATTAACAGAACTCCAAGAAGAAATTGGACATTATCTTGGTATTCCTTATTGGAAAAACAAACTTCAAGATGGCAAAATAATTGAAGAGGGAGTTTTAGGCGGTAAAGGTAACTGTCGCCAAATTGCTTCAGAAACTATTAGACTTGCTCAAAAACAGAACATTGATTTAACCAAATTAAGTAATCAAGAATTTTATAATTTTCAAAAGAAAAACCAAATTGGTATAGACTGTTCTGGACTTGCTTGCCAACTACTTATTGTTTATGGTCAAATGATTGGTAAAAAAGTTGAATTTAATATCCGTCGCACTTCTGCAGATATGTTAACTTCCGCTCCATTAGCCAAAGAAATAAAATTAAAAGATGTTCAAACAGGGGATTTAATTCGTCAAAAAAATGGTCACCATCTTTTATTTATCATCGACAAAGAAGGGGATATTATAAATTATATTGACAGTTCACGCGAAGGCCGAGGAGTTAAATTTGGTCAATACAATATTAAAGATAAAACATTCAAAAACCAAGGAATCTTTCGACTTAATAGTTTACTTTAGTTTTATACCCAATTCTTTACTCATAGGTGAATTTGAGAAACAAACCATTACCTCAAATTTTGAGTTAGAAAGTCTTATCATTTCAAAGTCATCTCTTTTAACTAATTCAAAACCATCTTTATTTTGATATTTCTTCTTTAAATTTAAATAATCTGAATTAAAATCAGCATCTCCTCTCTCTTTACGTAAAACGTCTGGTTTACGAATTTTTACTAACCATAATAATCCAGATATAGTTTTTATTGGATCTTTCAACAAATATGTATATCCTCTAGGAGTAGATTGTACTATTTTCCCCAATCTTTCAATAGAATCAGTAAATAAATTATATTCATTTTGATTTTGGCAAAAAATACAAGCAAATTCTACAGGTGCATTCACTTCATCAGTAAATTGATTTTTTAATTCAGTACTTTTGGCAACAATATAATTTACTATTTCAAATAAATTATTCATTGTTTATTTTTCTTCGATTAATTCGCGGTATTTAAGAGGATTTAAAGAAGTTATTTCCACCTCAGTTCCACATTCACCACATTCTAAAATATCACCGACCATTAAATTCTCACTTAATTTAATTTCGCTCTGACAATCTGGACAAATAACTTTTTCATTCATAATTCAATTAATTTTAATTAACTAGTATAATTTAGATATTATATGTCAAAAACGCCATTAGTTAAAATAGACAATTTATATCTTAAACGAGAAGATTTAAATTTAACCGGTTCCGCTAAAGATCGAGCTATTATTTTTCAGATTGAAAATCTTAAAAAACAAGGTTTTACTCAAGCTGTAATTTCCAGTACTGGCAATGCTGCTATTTCCGCCGCTTATTTTTGTCAAAAAGAAAAGATTAAATTAACCGTCTTTTTGTCTCCAGAAGTTAACCTTCATAAATTAGAAATTATAAAAAAATATTCTCCAGAAATTATCTTTTCTAAAACTGCTATCAGTGATGCTATTAAATTTTCTAAAACTAATCACGCTTATTTACTTCGACAATCCACTGATTTAACTGCTTTAGATGGCTATCAGCAAATTGGTAGAGAAATACTAGAACAACTTCCTCAAGTGACTAGTATCTTCGTTCCCGTCGGCAGTGGGACAACCTTATTAGGAATCAGCCAAGCCTTACCATCTAGTGTTAAGATTTTTGCCGCCCAACCAGCTACTAATTGCCCAATTTCCAAATTTTTCGATTCAAAATTTACTCCAGAAACAGAAAATATTACTGATGCTATTACTGTTAAAGCTGTTCCTTTAAAAGATGCCATTATTAAAACTATTAAAACTAGCCAAGGTAATGCTTTTACTCTTCAAAACCAAGAAATTATTGATGCTTCAAATAAATTAAAATTGAATAAAATTGAAACTTCTTTGGAAGGAGCTCTTGCTTTAGCTGCTTTTTACAAAGCCAAAAATCAGAAAATTGATTTTGGTAATTATCCAGTCATTATTCTTACCGGATGTCAAAGATAAATTTAGCCAACCTTTTAAATCAGAGTTCTTTTGTTTTCTTTTTTTTAGTGGTCGATAAATTTTTAGATATCGATATTCCCGAACTTACAAATTTTAAAAAAATCTATCTTTCCGATTATCCTTCAATAAAATTGAAAAATAGTGGAGCTCTACTTTCAAATCCAGATGTAATCCAATATATAAAAGACAATTCAAAATCAAAAATTCCAGTTATCATTCCTTTTAAACCATCAGCCAAAATTGATTTTTTATGCCAAAAATATGGTTGGTTAAAGGCCAGTAATGATGGTCAAATTAATCGCTTTTTGGAAGATAAAATTAAATTTGCTTTACTTTGCCAAAAATATAATTTACCAACTATTCCTCAAACGGTCGATAAGTTTAACCAAAAAAACTTTTCTAAATATCAAAAAATGTATGGCCAGAATCTAGTTATCCAAACTCATTTTGGTTGGGCAGGTAATAGCACTTATTCTTCCTCGTCATGGGACCAAATTTCAGATAAAATTTCTCCAGATGTCATTGTTAAATATTCTCCATTAATTAAAGGTTCTTATTCTTTATTAAATAATTGTTGTCTAACCAAATTTGGATTAATTCAAAGCCCTCCCGCTCTTCAATACACTGGTTTAAAAGAATTAACTTCCAACCCTTTCACTACAGTTGGTCGCCAATGGCCTTCTTTTGCCCCAATAGAAATAATTAATCAAGTCAAACAAATTACCAAAAATTTTTCTAAGGTTTTAGAAGAAATTAATTATCGAGGTTTTTTTGGTTTAGATTTTTTAGTTAAAGATAACCAAGTTTTTCTATTGGAATGTAATCCTCGTTTAACTGCTTCTTTTGCTTTTTATACTAAATTAGAATTAATTCAAAAAATTACGCCTCTTTTTTATTTTCACCTAGCTGAATTTACTAAATTAGATTATTCCATTGATATAGAATCAGAACAAAAAAGATTTAACCTAGATATTGTTGGTTCAGAAATAACTGCCAAAAATAAATATCAACAAACTATTAAAAAATTAAACTTCTTAAAACCTATTTTTGAAAACACTAATCTAACTAACCCTTCATTAGATTTGTCTAAATTGCCCAATGAAAAAGTCTAAATCACCATTACTAATTCTTCTAATTAGTTTAATTATTATTGGTTTTGTTTTTATTTCCATTGCTTCTTTAACTGAAGGTAATTCTACTATTGGCGATAAATACTATTTCATTAAAAAACAATCCATCTGGTTAGTTCTTGGATTTGTTTGTTTTTTCATCAGTTCAAAAATTAAAATTGAATTTATTAAAAAAACTTCTTTCCTCATTTATGGAATTTCCATTGTTGGTTTAATTCTAGTTTTAATTCCTGGTTTTGGAAATGAAGCCTTAGGTGCCAAACGTTGGCTTGATCTTGGATTTACCAGTATTCAACCATCAGAAATATTAAAACTCACCTCAATTATTTATTTTTCCTATTTGTTTTCCAAAGATGAGAAGAAAAATATTAAAACTCTAGTTTTTTATTTAGCCGTTCCTTTTATTCTTATTATTATTGAACCAAATCTTAGTATGGCTTTGTTAATTTCCATAATTGTTTGTTCAATTTATTATCTTTCTGGTGGCGATATTGTGCCACTCTTTTTTATTAGTTTATTCGTTTTAGTTATTAGTATTCCCTTAATTTTTCTTTCTCCCTATCGTTCTGCTCGTTTTAAAACTTTTATTAGTCCAGAACAAAATCAAGAAGGTTCTTCTTATCACAGTAATCAAATCGTTTTAGCCCTAGCCTCAGGGGGAATGTTTGGTAAGGGTTTTGCTAATTCTGATCAAAAATATAAATTCCTTCCCAAAATTTCAACCGATTCTATCTTGGCCGTCATCGGCGAAGAAATGGGATTTATTGGACTTTTTGTTATTTTATTAATTTACGTTTCTTTAATTAATTATCTTTTCAAACTTAGTAAAATTCTCACTGATCCTTTTCAAAGTCTTTTAGTCTCTGCTATTGCTTGTTGGATTGCTTATCAAAGTTTAATTAATATTGCTGCCATTGTTGCCGCCATTCCTTTAACCGGAGTCCCATTACCTTTTATTTCCTATGGAGGATCTTCTCTTTTAACTCTTTTAACTGCTATGGGGTTAGTTAGAAATATCGAAAAAAATAACCAAAGCTTGCTATACTCAGATAGTGATAATGAAAATAAAAATCAAAAAAATAATCATCACCGGCACCCATCTAACTCCAGCTCTGGAATTAATTCGCCAACTTCAAGAAGATAAAAAAAATAATTGGCAAATTTTTTATATCGGTCGTCAAAAAAATTCTAGTGTCGACGATACTCCTTCAATTGAATCCCAAATTATTCCAAAATTAGGTATTACATTTTTTCCCATTAAATGTGGAAAATTAGATCGTCGTTGGCTTCCAAACACTATTAAAGGTCTTCCTCAAAGTATTTCTGGAATTTTTTCTGCCATTAAATTAGTCAATAAAATTAAGCCAGATGTAGTAGTTTCTTTTGGTGGTTATGTTTCTGTTCCTGTTATTATTAGTTCTTTTTTTAAAAAAATTCCTAGCATTACTCACGAACAAACTTTAACCAACAGTTTAACTACCAAAATTAATAGTCATTTTGTTACCAAAATTGCTCTTTCTTTTAATCATAAAAATCAAATAAATCAGCTTCCTAAAGATAAAGTTGTTGTTACTGGAAATTTACTTCGCTACCAACTTTTTCATCCAAAAATTTCTTCTTTAACTAAAAAAATAAAAACTATTTCTCAAAAAATTATTTTTATTACTGCCGGTAATCAAGGCTCTCATTTAATTAATTTAATTATTAAAAAAATTAGTCAAGAAATGCCAGAATATTTTTTTATTCATCAAACTGGCAACAACGACTTTTCTGAATTTAAAAAATTAGAAAAGTTCAAAAATAATTATCTTTGTTTTGATTATATTAATACTAACGATTTTGGTTTTTTATTAAAAAATAGTAATTTAATTATTAGTCGAGCTGGAGCTAATACTTGTCAAGAAATTGTGGCTCTAAAACAGAAATCAATTCTGATTCCACTTTTAGTTAGTCAACAAGATGAACAATTGTTAAATGCCAAATGGGTTAAATCACTTCTACCAGAAAAAACTGAAATATTACTTCAAAACCAATTATCATCCAAAAAAATAAAAAAAATAATTAAGAAACTAATTATTAAAGATAACCAATCTAACCAAAAAAATATTGATATTAATTATCAACTTCTAAATCTAATTAATGAAATTATTTAAAATTTTATTACCATTTTTAGTTTTGATTTTAATTAGTTATTCTATTTTTTCTCTAAATTATTCTTTTAAACCAGAAATTACCCCTGTGTCTCAAAAAAATGATTTTTATACAAAATTAGATAGCGCTATTAACCAAATTCAGTTAGACATCAGTCAAATTACTTTTAGGGATTATCAAAATCAAATAGAATTCTATATAATGGAAGATAACAACACTAGTAAGGTTCTTCTCTCTACTAAAAAAGATCCTTATTGGCAGATTGCTTCTTTACAAGAAGTTTTAAAAAAGTCTAAAATTGAAGGTAGAAAACCTTATTTAATCGATCTTAGTATCGACAACCCATATGCAACATTCAAAAATAATTAGTGGAATAGATATTGGTACTTCAAAAGTTACTACTATTATTGGTCAGTATTTTGACACCGAAAATCGTTTTAATATTATTGCTGTTTCTTCAATTCCATCACTTGGTTTTAGAAAAGGTCAAATAATTAATCTTGAACAAGCTTCTCAAACCATTACTAAAAGTATTGAATCTGCTGAAAGAATGGCTGGTTTTCAAATAAATAGTGCTAATGTTTCCATTTCTGCTCCTCATATTGAATCAATTAATTCTCATGGAGTTGTGGCTATTAGTAACCAAAATGGAGAAATTAATGCTGAAGATATAATTCGGGTTACTGAAGCTGCTAAAGCCATTGCTCTCCCAACTGGTAAAGAAATTATTCACATTATTCAAAGAAAATTTACTGTTGATGGTCAAGAGGGGGTTATTGATCCAATTGGTATGAATGGCATTCGACTAGAAATCGAAGCTCATTTAATTTTAGCTTCCTCTCCAGCTCTAAAAAATCTTAAAAAAGCTTTTGAAGATATTGGCATTAGAATTGAAACCTTAACTTATGCTGGTCTTAGTACCGCCACCACTGCTTTAACTGAAACTGAAAAAGAACTAGGAGTCGCCTTAGTTGATATTGGTGGCAGTGTTACCAACATCACTATTTTTTCTGAAGGTTCACCAATTTTTTCTTCTGTTCTACCTATTGGTGCCAACAATGTTACTAACGATTTAGCTATTGGACTTAGATTTTCTATTGAAGATGCTGAAAAAATAAAATTAAAATTAGCTAAAATGTCTGAAAGTAAAAAATTTGAAGACGAAGTTGAACTTTCTCATTTTGATATTACCAATGACGAAAAACGAAAAATATCTCTTCAAACTGCCATTAATGGCATTATAAAACCACGATTAGAAGAAATCTTTAGTTTAATTTATTCTCAAATTGAATCTAGTGGTTTTCATCAAGCTATTCCTGCGGGCATTGTTCTCACTGGTGGTGGAGCTTTAACTGTTAACACTAAAGAAATTTGTAGTAAAATAATTCCTCTACCATTAAGAATTGCCGAACCTCCAAAGATGGGTGGCATTGTTGATGATATTTTAACTCCTGCTTATACTAGCGCTATTGGATTATTAATGTACAATAAAGACAATATTGGTAAAAAAGGTAGTACTTCTGGTATAAAGAAATCTAAAATATCAATTAGTGGTATCGTTAATAAAATTAAAGGATTACTAGAACCAATTCTCCCTTAACTATGGGATTAATTAAAACTCTTACTGGTCAATTTGCTAAAATTAAAGTCATCGGTGTCGGTGGCGGTGGTAATAATGCTGTCAATTCCATGATTTCTGAAGATAGTATTTTAGGTGTCGATTTTATTGCTGTTAATACTGATTCTCAAGCCTTATTAAATTCTCTTTCCCCAATTAAAGTTCAAATTGGAGAAAAGCTGACTAAAGGTCTTGGAGCTGGTGGAAATCCTCAAATGGGCCAAAAAGCCGCTGAAGAATCACGAGAAAGAATTAAAGAATTACTTCAAGATGCTGATATGGTTTTTATTACCGGTGGTATGGGAGGTGGCACTTGTACTGGAGCTGCCCCAATCATTGCTCAAATTGCTAAAAAAGAATTAGGAATTTTAACTATTGGAGTTGTTACTAAACCTTTTGCTTTTGAAGGGACTAGAAGAATGACTAATGCTGAAGATGGCATTGCTCAACTTCGCGAAAATGTTGATACTCTCATCATTATTCCTAATCAAAAAGTCATGGATGTGGTCAATAATAAAGCTACTCTAATTGAAGCTTTTAAAATGGCTGATTCTGTTTTAAACAAAGGTACTAAAGCTATTGCTGATTTAATTACCAATCCAGGCTTAATTAATCTTGATTTTGCTGACATAAAATCGGTTATGAGTAACGCCGGATCCGCTCTTATGGGAGTAGGGGAAGCCGAAGGTGACAATCGAGCTCAATTAGCCGTTGAAGATGCTATTAATTCTCCATTAGTTGAAGTTAATATTGAGGGAGCCAGAGGAGTTTTAATCAATATTACTGGTGGACCAGATTTAACTATGTCTGAAATCGAAGAAGCTGCTAGAACCATTACTGAAAGTACTTCACCAGATGCCAATATTATTTTTGGAGCCACCATTGATCCAAATCTAAAAGGAAAAATTAAAATTTCTGTTATTGCCACCGGTTTTGATAATAGCCGAGCTCATCTATATCAAAGTTTCAAAAAACAAACTCAACCAATTGTTCATCCACAACCAGAAAAAATAACTTTAAACAATTCTTTTGAAGAACCAAAAATTGTCACCAACAATCAAATAAAAGATTTTTTAAACGACAAAGAAATTCCAGCTGGAGTAGACATTGTTGATGAGTACGACATCCCTGCTTTTTTAAGAAAAAATAAATAATTTTTTCCCAAAAAAAAGAACCGATAAAATTTATATGCTTACGCAATATAAACCTTACCGGCCCAATCTTTTTTTAGCTAACGCCGAATATATTATTCATAAATGAACAATTTTCAGCTTTCAGCCATTTTTTAGTTGCCTAATAATTCTTCAGCCGCCATCTTCTGATCCAAAGACCAATAAATGACAACCTCACCAGAGGTTCTAACTAACTCTTCGCAGTCAGTTTTCTGGTTTTTGGGAAGAGGTTCATCAAATACCACATCCTCGGATGCGGAATAAGGATGGGCTTCTCCAAGTATATATGCTCCTTTTGGAACATATATTGTTTCCTGATTTTCAAGAAGAGTAATCTCTCCTTTCGGAACAACCTTGAAGAAATCATGCGAATCACTAGCCCAGATAAAACCATAAGCTAAAGCAAGCCCCAAACAAACCAGAATGATAATAGGAAGTAATATTTCCTTTATTACATATTTCCAAAAAGCCTTACGCTTTTCGGCTTTTTTGTACCTAATATACTCACATCTACTACTCATCTTATACCTCTTTCTTCTTTTGTTATTTAGACAACTATTTTTTTAGGTTCTTTCTATATGTAAAATCTTTTATATCAGCGCAAACGCCAATAATAAGACATTAAATAGAATTGTATTAAGTTAGTAGCTTTCGCCATCAACTTAGACCTATAATACTATAAGACTTCCTTAAAGTCAAATTTTTGGCAAAAAAAAAGACGGTCAGAAGTAGTAGAAAACGCAAACGCGCCAACTACAGCTCCCGCCGCCTCTAATTCCAAACACCTTACCATCCCCAAAGGGCCCAATCTGCTTGTAATGTATTTAAAGACCAAATACAAAACACAGCAGCAATAGCCAATGCGATAAAAATACCAACAACATCACCGATAATTATTTTTTTACCAATCATAATTTTCACACTTTCTTAATTAAGATGGCTATTTTTTAATGTCCTTCGTTCTTTTTCTTCTGATAATTTCCAAAACTTTTTTGGAAGGTTTTTAGAAAAAAATATAATTCAAAATATTGTCACAAAAAACAAGATTGATATGGATATAAGACAAAAACATGAAAAAAATAAAGAAAAGATATTATCTTTTAAAAATTTTTTTATCCTCATATAATCACCTTTATGTAAACGTTCTTTTTTTTCTTATGATAATTTCTGAGGCTACCCCAGAAGGTCTTTAGAAAATATATCTAACAACTAAGTTGTTAATATTAGCCCATAGTATCACCAGCTAGCTTTAAATACAATGATTATTATTAAAATTGATATATAATATACCCATCTATGTCTAAATTTAAAAATATTCCCAACACTGTTAGTTTTTCTGCGCTCGAAGAAGACATAATTACATTTTGGAAAGAGAATAAAATTTTTGAAAAATCGGTCGATCAAAGATCCGACGACGACACCTATACTTTTTACGATGGCCCTCCATTTATTACTGGCATGCCTCACCATGGTCATTTATTATCCAGTATCGCCAAAGATATTATTCCTCGATATCAAACCATGAAAGGTAAAAAAGTTAAACGAGTTTGGGGTTGGGATTGTCATGGTCTTCCTGCTGAAAATAAAGTTGAAGAAAGACTTGGTTTAAAATCTAAAAAAGATATTGAACAAATTGGTGTTCGTCGATATATTGATGAATGTTATTCTTATGTTCAAAATGTTTCTCAAGAATGGGAATGGTATATTGATCATGTTGGTCGTTGGGTAGATTTCAAAAATGCCTATAAAACCATGGATTTGAATTACATGGAAACTGTTATGTGGATTTTTTCTGAATTATATAAAAAGGAATTAATCTATAAAGGTCGCCG
>Ga0209373_10005656_pt1 | contig 10111 bp, 11 predicted proteins | sample Higcelweek5metaG_FD_187173 | JGI IMG/M metagenome (GOLD analysis project Ga0209373, IMG submission 187173) | Freshwater pond sediment microbial communities from the University of Edinburgh, under environmental carbon perturbations - High... | ecosystem: Environmental > Aquatic > Freshwater >...
TCGCAAATTGTTCCATGCAACGTAGAAGCCAACGCTGAGTCATTTCTAACGAATTCTTTGCATAGTTGTAATCGGCATCGCCCGGTGTACACTCGTCGAAAGCCATAATGATATCAGCGCCTATAGCCCGCTGTATATCAATGGTGTTTTCGGGAGTAAATACATGGTAAGAACCGTCGATATGTGACTGAAACTTCACCCCTTCTTCTGAAAGTTTACGGATATCGCCCAACGAAAAAACCTGAAATCCCCCGCTGTCGGTAAGTAAAGGTTTCGACCAACCATTGAATTTGTGTAATCCCCCGGCCTGACTGATAACAGAAATCCCCGGCCTCAAATACAAGTGATAGGTATTTCCAAGAATTATCTGGGCTTTGATATCTTCATCCAATTCTTTTGCATGTACCCCTTTTACCGAACCGGCAGTGCCTACAGGCATAAAAATGGGTGTTTCAATTGATCCATGAGCGGTTGAAATAATTCCTGCCCTGGCATTGCTGTTTTCCGACTTATGTTGGAGAGTAAAATCCATAAAACTATTGTAAAACGCACAAAATTATAAATAATTACATAGCAGAAGCCCGGTTGAAGGTATTTTGAAAATTTTAACCAGTCGGAACAATTCAGGCTGTAACAATTGAAATCGCTCTGAGAAAATCAATTTTAACTTTAAATAAAAGTTCATTGAACTATATATCAAAATATTTCGTAATTTGTAAAGACTGATTACACAAACTACTGAAAACTTGAAATGGAAGTTAAAAATGGTTCTTCGGATAATATTCGCGACGATCAATCATTGATAGCCATAGCGCTGAAGGGTGACGAAAAAGCCTTTGCCAGATTGATGATGAAATATAGAGATCCCATCTATTTCATGCTCCTGAAAATGGTGAAAAATAAAAATGATGCCGAGGATCTTACGCTGGAAGCATTTGGAAAAGCATTTGCTAACCTCAGTTTTTATTCCTCCGATTATGCTTTCAGCACCTGGCTTTACCGGATTGCATCAAACAATTGCATCGATTTTTTACGAAAGAAAAGGGGAATTCACCTTACCATAAATAATAACCAGGATTCAGATTCCGATGAAAATGGTTCAAATTTCAAATCCTCTTCCCCAAATCCTGAAGAGAGATTAATCATTAAGCAACGCGGGAGGATTTTGCACAACTTCATTCAAAAACTCAAGCCAAAATATAGAACCTTAATTGATCTGAGATATTTTAAGGAATATTCGTACGAAGAAATCGCAAAAGAATTAGATTTGCCCCTTGGAACCGTTAAAGTACAACTTTTCAGGGCCAGAAACATGCTGTATACCTTAATTATGAAAGCAGACGTAAACGATTAATTGACTTGGAAACCATATTGAAATATTTCGGGGAACTTACTCCGCTTCAAATTGAAAGAATCTCCCGATTAAAAGATTTATATCTCGACTGGAATTCGAAAATCAACGTCATTTCACGAAAAGATATTGATGAAATTTATACACGGCACGTGTTACACTCGTTGTCGATTGCCAAAATAATTCGTTTTAGCGAAGGCACCCAAATAGTTGATGTTGGCTGTGGCGGCGGTTTCCCGGGCATTCCGCTTGCAATACTCTTTCCAAACGCCCGGTTTACATTGGTCGATTCTATTGGGAAAAAAATTCAGGTGGTAAATCAAATCGCCTCTGCATTGGAGTTGAAGAATGTTACTGCCATTAACGACCGGGCCGAAAATTTGAGAGCAAAGTATGATTTTGTAGCAAGCAGAGCCATTACCGCTTTCCCTAAATTTGTAAACCTAACCCGGAATTTGATTTCAGGGAGACACATAAATGCTATTCCAAACGGCATTATCTATTTAAAGGGTGGCGATTTTTCATCAGAAATTGAACCCTTTAAAAAAACGATTGAGATTTTTAACATTCCCGACCTTTTTGATGAGCCCTTTTTCGAAACCAAAAAAATTATTTATCTGCCAATTTGAAAAGATTTCATAATCAATTGGGAAAACAAAATTCAACATTTTTAAAAAAAGGAGCCTAAAAATTTCGATCAGAGAAAAATTCAATTACTTTTGCAGTCCGAAATTTTTAGAAATACAAATAAGAATTTTGGCAGAAATGATCATCGTTGCATTCAATAATTATAAATGCAACATCGGTATGAAAATTTCAAAAGGATAATTTTAAACAGGGTAAACTGTTTGATCCAAAATAATTTTAACAATTTAAAAATTTATCAGGATGAAAAGGACATTTCAACCTTCGAACAGAAAGAGAAGAAATAAACACGGTTTCCGTGAAAGAATGTCGACAGTAAATGGCCGTAAAGTATTGGCAGCTCGCAGGGCTAAAGGAAGAAAAAAATTGACTGTTTCAGACGAACCACAACATAAGGGTTAATTTGTTTGAACCGTTTTTATCATTTACGCGATAAGGTGAGGAGATATGTTTCTTTACCTTTTTGTGTTTGTATATACAAGGGTTTTCTTACCTCATAATCAAATATTGGACGGGTTCCCTTCTGTCTTTTCCTGTCGTTTGCCACATAAATTACTCAACAAATAAAAAAAACAGATATTTTATCTTTCTCAAAAATTTCTGAGCTATTTTTGTTGAAAACAACCATCTGTTATGAACCTAAAAGAGTTTCTGAAAACTAAGCCGGTAATTGCAAATTTTTTGTTTGTAATTATTTTTTTAATCGTTCTTTCCTACTGTTCATTGCTTTTTTTAAGTATATATACCCATCATGGGCAAAAAATTGTTGTGCCCGATTATAAAGGGTTAACCTATAAGGAAGCCGTTTCAATTTCAAAAAAGAAGAATTTGCGATATCAGGTTATCGATTCGATATACTACATTGATGCAGTGCCGCATACGGTACTTGAACAATACCCATCACCCGGCGATAAAGTGAAACAGAAACGGATTATTTATCTGACCGTTGCTTCGGTAACTCCAGAACTTGCTTCTATCCCAAAAGTGATCGATGTTTCGTTGCGTGAAGCCCAAAGTCGTCTTGAAAATTCAGGGTTTAAAATTGGACGTGTAATTTACCGCCCTTCCGAATTTTTCAATCTGGTACTTGAACAACGTTTTCAAGATAAAATTCTTCCGGCTGGCACAAAGTTGCCAAAAGGTACTTCTATCGACCTAGTTGTAGGAAAAGGTTTAAGCAGTGAACTCACTTCGGTACCATCTTTAACCGGACTAACCCTTAGCGAAGCCCAGTCGCAGTTATATAGTTTGAACTTAAACATAGGGGCGCTAATCTACGATAATACGGTGATTACTTCATACGACTCGATGAATGCCCGCATTTGGAAACAATCGCCCGATAGACAAATATCTGCCGTAGGACAGGGAACATCGTTCGATCTTTGGCTTACCAGTGACGAAGGAAAACTTTCACCTGCTTCGGAAGCCGATTCAACAGAATCTTTTGATGAACAAACTATTGATGAAATGTAACCGATGATAAACGAAAACCTCGAAGAGATTGATGATAACGATGATGGGGGATTGTATGAACATTTCAGGTTTGAAGTTGACCCGGGTCAGAAAATATTAAGGATTGATAAGTTCTTAGTTGACCATTTGGCCAATACTTCCCGAAATCGTATACAATTAGCCGCCGATGCCGGAAGTATCATGGTAAACGGGGTCTCTGTCAAATCGAATTATAAAGTAAAACCCGGTGACATAATAGCAATTGTTTTGGATTTTCCGCGCAGGGAATTCGAACTCATTCCGCAAGATATTCCTCTCGACATCGTTTATGAAGATGATGAACTGCTGGTGGTTAACAAACCTGCAGGGATGGTTGTGCATCCCGGACACGGAAATTATTCCGGAACACTGGTCAATGCGCTTGCCTACCGGTTCAAAGATTTACCTCTTTTCAGTACCGAAGATCCCCGCCCGGGCCTGGTTCACCGAATTGATAAAGATACTTCCGGGTTGCTGGTAATTGCCAAGTCGGAACGGGCAAAAAACAACCTGGCTCTACAGTTTTTCGAGAAAACATCAAAACGTGCCTATCAGACTCTTGTATGGGGTTCGCCCAAAGAGCCAGAAGGTACAATTGTTGGTAATATTGGAAGAAGCCTAAAGAACCGACAAATTTATACCGTTTTCCCTGAAGGGGATTATGGAAAACATGCGGTTACCCATTATAAAGTGCTCGAAGATTTTGGCTATGTAAGTTTGCTCGAATGCAAGCTCGAAACCGGACGCACTCATCAGATCCGTGTTCATACAAGTTACATTGGGCATCCGGTTTTCAACGATTCAAATTACGGTGGCAATCAGATTTTAAGGGGAACTACCTTTACAAAATACAAACAATTTGTCGACAACTGTTTCAAAATCTGCCCAAGGCAGGCGTTGCATGCGAAGTCGCTGGGATTTATCCACCCGGCAACCGGCAAAGAGATGTTCTTTGAATCGGAACTGGCTGATGATATGGAACAGTTGGTTGAAAAATGGAGAAATTATTTAGTCAACAGAATAGAATAAAATAAAACCAGAATGAAACAGAACATAGCTGTTGTTTGCGGTGGCGACTCATCGGAATATGTGGTAAGCCTCAGAAGCGGTAAAAATATATATGACAACGTCGACAGGGAGAAATTTACCCCTTGGTTGATCCGTATGCGCTTTGAAGAATGGGTGGTAGTTCAGGATGATGAAGTTATTGCATCGGTCGACAAAGGGGATTTCAGCTTTCAAATCAACGGACAGAAAATAAAACCTGATTACGTTTTTATCATGATACACGGAACCCCTGGCGAAGACGGTGTTTTACAGGGCTATTTCGATTTGTTGAAGATTCCCTATTCTGCAACAGGAGTTTATGCTTCAGCCCTGACGTTTCACAAATTTTATTGCGACAACTTCTTACGGGCTTTCGACATTAAAATGGCCAAAGCCGAATATTTTCAGCGGGGCGATGTGATCAACCCCGTAGAAATAGTAAAACAATTCGGGCTTCCGCTTTTTATTAAACCAAGCGCTGGAGGTTCCAGCTTTGGGGTAACAAAAGTTAAAAGCGAAGATCAAATAATACCGGCAACCGAAGCTGCTTATGCCGAGAGCAACGACTGCCTGATAGAGGAATTTATTGATGGAATGGAGCTGGCTGTTGGCGTGTGTGAATTGAACGGGGAAATAGTCCCGTTTCTTCCGACCGAAGTAATCCCAAAAGGTGAATTCTTCGATTACGAATCGAAATATAAAGTTGGTGGTGCCCTCGAAATAACACCGGCCCGCTTGCCCGATGAAAAAATTCGCAAGTGCCAGCAACTAACCAAAAAGTTATACAAGCTTATTGGTTGCCACGGCATTGTACGAATCGACTTCATATTAAAGAATGATGAGTTCTATTTCCTCGAAATCAACACAATACCAGGTATGACCGAAACCAGTTTTATACCCCAGCAGCTTAACGCGATGGGGTTGAACCTGCGAACGGTTGTTAGTCAGATCATTGATCAGGATATTCAAAATCGTTCATAAATAATCTGATTTTATAGCCCATATCCTATTGCAATTTTTTAAATTTGGATCTCGCCAAACATTTTGGAGAAATAAATTTTTACTGTAAAAATGGCTAATACATCTACCAAGCGAAATACGAAATCAGATATAGATCAGATTAATGCCCAATACGGGAAAATTCCGCCACAGGCCGTCGATGTGGAAGAGGCTGTTTTGGGAGCTCTGATGTTGGAACGCGAAGCATTTATTGGTGTTGCCGATGTGCTGACCGAGGACTGTTTTTACAAGGAAGAACACCGTGAAATTTTTACCGTTATCAAAGAGCTGTCGATGAAAGACCGACCGGTTGACCTGCTCATTGTAACACAGGAGTTAAAAAACCGCGGACTGCTCGAAAAAGTTGGCGGGCCTCTTTATATCACACAACTTACCAGTAAAGTTGCTTCAGCCGCCCATCTTGAATTTCATGCTCGCATCATTGCCCAAAAATACATTCAACGGGAATTGATCCGTTCGTGTTCCGAAATTCAAACCAATGCTTACGACGACACCAAAGATGTTGACGAGCTGATCAACGAGGCGGAGTCGGCCATTTTCAAAATCTCGGAAGGGAATATCAAGAAAGAAACCCAGCCCATTAAACCCATTTTGAAAGAGGCTGTTATCTTGATTGAAGAAGCCAGTAAACGAAAAGATGGGCTATCGGGAATTCCTTCGGGTTTCTCAAAAGTTGACCGGATTACTTCAGGTTGGCAAAAAACCGACCTCATCATCATAGCGGCACGTCCCGCAATGGGAAAAACTGCTTTTGTACTCTCCATGGCCAGAAATATGGCTGTTGAATTTAAAAAATCGGTTGCCATCTTCTCGCTCGAAATGTCGTCGATTCAGTTGGTAAACCGAATGATCGCCTCTGAATCGGAACTGGGTTCCGACAAAATTAAGAAAGGGAGTTTGGAAGGTGATGATTGGGTTAGGCTTAACCGGGCTATCAGCCGCCTCGATGAAGCCCCTGTTTTCATCGACGACACCCCTGCCCTTTCAATCTTTGAACTGAGGGCAAAATGCCGAAGATTAAAAATGCAAAACGACATAGGCATTGTGCTGGTCGATTACCTGCAATTAATGACTGCCGGTTCCGATAGCCGCGGAAGCCGTGAACAGGAGGTAAGTTTGATTTCGCGGTCACTAAAGGCCATTGCCAAAGAACTCGATATACCTATTATTGCCCTCTCGCAGCTGAACCGTTCGGTTGAATCGCGTGAAGGGAAACGGCCACAGTTATCCGACTTGCGCGAATCGGGTGCCATAGAACAGGATGCCGATATGGTTATTTTCATACACCGCCCTGAATATTATGGAATAACCGAAGATGAAGAAGGAAACTCGCTTCGCAATGCCGCCGAAATCATTATTGCCAAACACCGTAACGGCGCGGTTGGCGACGTTCGCTTGTCGTTCCGAAAAGAGCTGGCAAAATTTGTCGATCTCGATGAATATCCTACCGATTTCGATCCAAAGTCGATGCAAACGTTCAGTTCGAAAATGAACGAAGATGGACTTCCGATGATGGCACCTCCGTTTAGCATTCCCGTTGGAAATCCTTTTGGACCAACCAGTAACGAAGATATTCCATTCTAAAAATTATGAAAAAGATTGTCTCTTTTTTGATATTGCTGTTAATGGTTCGGTTGGCCTTTTCCTCATCGTTGTTGATCCCCATGGACGACACCCAAAAAAATCATTTGAAAGCTTATGGCTTGGCTTTTTGGACACTTGAACGCGGGGTTGAAGTGAAATGGTTGCTTAATTTCAGGGGCGGCAGTTTTATGATTTCGTTTGTAAAAGAAATTGAAAACGAATGCCTTGTTCGGGGAATTACCTATGAAGTAATAGCCGATGCTCAGGCTAATATGATACAGGAAGAAATTTCGAGCCCTTCGCTAAATATGGACGTGATGCTCATGCAAAAAGCCCCGAAAATTGCGGTTTACTCTCCGCCAAATAAACAGCCCTGGGACGATGCGGTTACCCTTGTATTGAAATACGCGGAGATTCCTTACGATGTTGTTTATGATGAGGAAATTTTAGATGGAAAGTTAAACGATTACGACTGGCTTCACCTGCACCACGAAGATTTTACCGGACAATTCGGCAAATTTTTCAGGAATTACCAGCACATGCCCTGGTATCAGGAAGATGTAAAAACCAATAAAAATATGGCGCAAAATCTGGGTTTTCTGAAAGTATCGGAAATGAAACTTGTCGTTGCCAAAACAATCAAAAACTACGTGATGAACGGAGGTTTTCTTTTTGCCATGTGCGCTGCAACCGATACGTACGATATTGCTCTTTCAGCCGAAGGAACCGACATCTGCGAAACAATGTACGATGGAGACCCGGCTTCAACAGATTTCAAAAGCCATCTTGATTTTACCCGAACACTTGCTTTTCAAAATTTCACCGTTGAAGCTGACCCCTATAAATATGAATTTTCGAACATTGATGTAACTGAGACACGGAAAGTACAAATGGGATCTGACTACTTCACTCTTTTCGATTTTTCGGCAAAGTGGGACCCGGTACCAACCATGCTGTGTCAAAACCACACAAAAATCATCAAAGGCTTTATGGGACAAACTACTGCCTATGATAAAAACCTTGTTAAACCCGAAGTGTTGGTTATGGGTGAAAACAAAGCAGCCAATGAAGCACGCTATGTTCACGGTGAATATGGAAACGGCACCTGGACTTTTTACGGTGGTCACGACCCCGAAGATTACCGACATGCAGTTGGCGATCCTGCAACCGATCTAAGCCTTTATCCCAATTCACCCGGTTACCGGTTAATTTTAAACAATGTTTTGTTCCCTGCGGCCAAGAAGAAAAAGCAGAAAACTTAGTTTCAACTTAAAATGATCAAATTACTCAGATGCAATAGTGAAAACCAGGATTTCCGCAATCTGATTATCTCATTAGACGATGATTTAAACTCCCGGTATGGAATTCTGCAAGCACAATATGACCAATTCAACAAAATTGAATCAATTGAAACAGTAGTAGTTGCCTATTTGGATTCTATTCCGGTTGGATGCGGCTGCTTCAAAAAATTTGATGCCGATTCAGTTGAAATCAAACGCATGTTTGTGAAGAAAGAAAACCGGGGGAAGGGAATTGCCAAAATGATTTTAACAGAACTTGAACGCTGGGCTGAAGAAAACGGAAACAAAACTTCTTTTCTCGAAACCGGAATCAAACAATATGAAGCAATTAGCTTTTATACTAACTTTGGGTACAAAAGGATTGAAAATTTTGGTCAATACATTGGGAATGCAAATAGCATTTGTATGAGCAAAGTTCTAAACAGCAAATAAATTCTTTTCTCATGAACGACAAGGAATTAATCGAATCACTTTTGGCGAAACAGGGTTTCACTGATTATAAATGGATTAGTCCGAAAGCGATTGTTGTTGCCCATTGGGTGAGGGTAAAGTGCACCTTTGGGTGCAGCGATTACGGATTGGGGACTTGCCCTCCGAATACCCCGTCGGTAAACGACTGTGCCAGTTTCTTCAGGGAATATGAAAAGGGCTTGATCATCCGGCTAAACAAATTTGCTGATAAAACCGCCTACCCTTCCGACTGGTCGAGAGAGATGACCGATAAATTATTGGGAATTGAGAAGGAAATTTTTCTTTCGGGTTTTCATAAAGTATTTCTGCTCAATCAAACCTGTTGTTCATTGTGCAAAGAGTGCCCCGGAAACAGGGTCGAATGCAAAGACAAAGAAAAGTCGCGACCAAGCCCGGAGAGTTTTGCCGTAGATGTTTATCAAACCGTTCGGAACACAGGAATGGAAATCAATGTGGTTGCTGAAAGTCCGGCAGAAATGAACCGCATTGCGATATTGTTAATCGAATAAATTCTTTCTCCTATTTTATTTAATCCTGAATAATTTAGTTTTGTATCTATGAAACAAACAATCTTTTTAATCGCACTTGCATTTGCATCATGTAGTGTATGCTTTGCACAAGAGGCATCAACTTCGAAAGATTGTAATAAGGACATTAAAGATCACCGTGGAAAGATGATCCCATGGAAAAAAGGTGCCCGTGAAACCGGCAAATACCGCAACCTGTTTTTGGAAGCCGGTTACAACCAGTCTGATATTGATGCAAAACTTGCCAAGGCTTATTTCGACGTCTTTGAAGGGCCAAACAAAGTTTATTTTGAAGTAGGCGATTCGATGGGATATGTCTCCGATGTCAAAAACCGCGATGCCCGAACGGAAGGACTTTCTTATGGATTGATGGTGGCTGTGCAGTTAAATAAAAAAGAGGTATTCGACCGTTTGTGGCGATGGACGAAAAAATACATGCAACATCAGGGTGGAGCCCGTGATGCCTATTTTGCCTGGAGTGTCGATCCTAATACTGGTAAAAAGAACTCACCCGGATCAGCCTCCGATGGTGAACTGTATTTCATAACCGACCTTTTATTTGCCTCTAACCGATGGGGAAATAATACAGGAATAGATTATCACGCCGAAGCCCGCAGAATATTAGATGCGATGTGGAGCAAAAACGGAATGGAAGGCGTTACCAATGTGATCAA
>Ga0209373_10005657_pt1 | contig 10108 bp, 10 predicted proteins | sample Higcelweek5metaG_FD_187173 | JGI IMG/M metagenome (GOLD analysis project Ga0209373, IMG submission 187173) | Freshwater pond sediment microbial communities from the University of Edinburgh, under environmental carbon perturbations - High... | ecosystem: Environmental > Aquatic > Freshwater >...
GCAGCGCTTCGCCGCTCGCCAGCAGGCTGATGGCCTCCTTGAGCAGGGCCAGGTCGTGCCGCCCGGAGCGGGAAACGCGCTTGAAGTCCTTGCGGAAGGCCGCCGTGGACGCAATCTCGCGCATGGACGGCTACTCGGCGAGGTCGGAGAAGAGCGCGTCCACCGAGGCATGGCGCTTGAGCCCGCGCCCCTGCTCGGCCTCGCGCAGGGCGGCGCAAGTGGCGGCGTTGGGGGCCTCGACAGGGAACGGCAGGGCCTTCTTATCCACCACGCGGTGCAGGAACAGGCGGATGGCGTCGCTGGGCGTCAGGCCCATGCTCTTGAGCACGGATGTGGCCTCGGCCTTGAGGCCGGGCTCGATGCGCGCGCGGATGACGCAGTTGGCGTTGGGGTCGGACATGGAGTCGCTCCTGTTTTGTAGCTACAATATGGCTACAGCCAGGGGGTGTCAAGGGGGAGTGCGCCCAGGCGTTCCGAGGCCAGGAGCGCGGTGAAGTATTCGGCGATGGGGGAAAGGGGTGGGTTCAGCCTCCAGAGGCCAGGGCCCCCTGCGGGGTTTCATTGGCCCCTTGGAACCCCGGACCAAGAAACGGCAACTCCCCCCTACCGCGTCCCCTTGGCCATGTCCGCGTGGACCTTGGCCTCCATGGCGCGCAGGGCCTCGTCGCACATGGCGAGCGTCTTGGTCTTGCGGTCCAGCGTCAGCACCAATGAGCGCACGTTGGTGTTCTCGCGCGAGAGCCGCAGCACCTGCGCCGTGACCTTCTGGAAATCGTTGTAGGCCACAAGCGCCTTGTCCGCCACGTCCTTGCCGCCCAGGCGCGTGGACAGAAACGACAGCGACGCCCGCACCAGCGTGTCCGCCGCCGCCATGCGCGTCTCGATGCCGGTCATGCGCTCCTCGTTCTTCTCCATGATGTGCGGGGCCTGCAGGGCCTGGATGCGCAGGGCCTCGGCCAGGGCGCGGGCCGCCACACGGCCGGCCTTGGGGTTGCCGCGCTCGCCTTCCAGGTACGGGGAGAGCGCCTGCTCCATGCGCGCCAACGCGGCAAAAGACTGGTCAAAGGACAGGGCCTGGGCCTTCAGGTTGGTGTTCTGCACCGCCAGGGCCAGCACCTCTTCGTTGACCTTGCGGAACTCCCCGAAGGCCTGCTCGAAGCTCTTCACCAGGTCCGCATCGGGCGAGGGCGCGCTGACCAGGGTCTTGTACTCGGCCAGGGCCTTGGCCACCTCGTCGAGGGAGAGCCGCGCGCGCCGGGCGTGTTCCATGGAGGCCTCGTCGGTCTCGGCCAGCACAGCGCTCTTCTCGGCCTCGGACACGGCGTACAGGTTCACGCGCATGCTTCCCACCAGCCGGGACATCAGCACGTTGCGGCCGAAGATCTCCTTGAACTTTCCGTCCTGGAGCCCCGGCCAGGCCCGCACCACCAGCACCACCGCCGCCACGGCCACAAGGCCCAGGGCGCCGGCGACCAGGAGCCGTTTCCTGTTCGCGCCTGTTTCCATGACCTCTCCTTCGCCGCCCGCGCGACAGGATGGGGTGTTCAGCCCTGGCCTACCGGGGGCCAAAGGGGCAGGGCCCTGTGGCGAGAGGGGGGGGCCAGGGAGCGGAAACCCTCCCCTGCGCCAGCCCCTACTTTGCCGAGATGTTGTATTTTTTCAGCTTGTACTGGAGCAGGCTCTTGGACACGTTCAAGAGCTCGGCGGCCTTCACCTGCACGAAATCGGCCCGCACCAACGCCCGGCGGATCACCGCGCCCTCGATCTTCTCCAGGGTGTCGGAGAGGTCGAGCTTGGTGGGCAAGAGGTCCACCGCGCTCTTGAACTGCGACTCCTCGTCCTTGATCTCCGGCGGCAGGTCCTCGGCCGACACGGTGTCACCCGTGCACATGACCACGCAGCGCTCGATGACGTTCTCCAGCTGCCTCACGTTGCCCGGCCACTCGTAGGCCGAGAGGTAGTCCATGGCCGAGGGGGTGAAGCCCTTGAGCTCGCGCTTGTTCTCGCGCGCGTAGCGGTCCAGGAAGTGCGCGGCCAGGAACGGAATGTCCTCGCGCCGCTCGCGCAGGGGCGGCAGCTCGATGCTGACCACGTTCAGGCGGTAGAACAGGTCCTCGCGGAAGCGCCCGTCGGCCACGGCCTTGGTCAGGTCGCGGTTGGTGGCGGCCACGATGCGGATGTCGACCTCCACGGACTCGGTGCCGCCCACGCGCTCGAACTGGCGCTCCTGCAGCACGCGCAAGAGCTTCACCTGCATGTCGTGGGAGAGCTCGCCGATCTCGTCCAGGAACAGGGTGCCCTTGTCAGCCAGCTCGAAGCGCCCGCGCCTGCGCGAAACCGCGCCGGTGAAGCTGCCCTTCTCGTGCCCGAAGAGCTCGCTCTCCAGCACGCCGGTGTTCAGCGCCATGCAGTTGACCGAGACGAACGGCCCGTCCTTGCGCGGGGACTGGTTGTGGATGGCCTTGGCGATGAGCTCCTTGCCGGTGCCGCTCTCGCCGGTGACGAGCACGGTGCTGCGGCTGGGCGCGGCGCGGTGGACCATGTCCAGCACGTGGCGCATGCTCTTGTCCCGGGCCACGATGTTCTCCGGGCCGAAGCGCTCCTGGATCTGGCGGCGCAGGTGCCGGTTCTCCTGCTGGGCGCGGGCGAACTGCATGGCTTTCGAAATGGAGAGCAGCAGCTCCTCGTTGGAAAAGGGCTTGGTGATGTAGTCGAACGCGCCGGTGCGCATGGCCTCCACTGCGGCCTCGATGCTGCCGAAGGCGGTCATGATGAGCACCGGGATGTAGGAGTAGTGCTTCTTGATGTGGTCGAGCACGTCCTTGCCCGTGAGCTTGGGCATCTTCATGTCCGTGACCACCACGTCGACCTCGGATTCCTCAAGGAAGGCCAGGCCCATCTCCGGGTCGGACAGGGTGGTGACCTTGTAGCCCGCGTCGGACAGGATGGCCTCGAGCACGAGCAGGTAGTTCAGCTCGTCGTCCAGAATGAGAATGTTGCCTGACATATGCATGCTCCAGGGGGCTTTGGGTCGCCGGGCTAGGCCCCGGGGGCGACGGTGGGTGCGGCGGGAGCTTCCGCCGGGGCGGGCTTGGCCGTTTTTGCCGCGCGCAGCAAAAGCGACACAACCGCCCCGCTTTCGGGGTGATTCTTCAGGGTCACGAAACCGCCGTGGCTCTCCACGATGCTGGTGACGATGGCCAGGCCCAGGCCCGTGCCCGTGTCCTTGGTGCTGTAGAAGGGGTCCTTCATCTTGTCCAGGTTGGCCACGTCAAAGCCCGGCCCGGAGTCGCGTACGCTGAGTTCCAGCCACGGGCCGCCCTCTTCCGGCAGGCCCTCCTCGCCGGTCTCCGCCTGCCGGGCCGCGACCTGGATCAGCCCGCCCCCGGTCATGGCCTGCATGGCGTTGCCCAGCACGTTGTACACCGCGCGGTACAAAAGGTCCTTGTCGCCCAGCACACGGGTGCCGGCGGGGCAGTCGCGCTCCAGGCGGATGCCCTTGGCCTCGCACTCGTGCTCCAGGAACACCGCGGCCTGCTCCAGGATGCGGCAGAGATCGACCACGTCCATGCGCGGCTGGCGCGGCCGGGCGTAGTCCAGGAAGTCGTTCACCGTGCGCGAGAGCCGGCGGCTCTCGTCGTAAATGGCCTCGATGATGCGCGTGTGCGGATGGTTGTCGGCCTTGGCCTTCTTGAACACCAGCTCCGCGCTGCTTTGGATGATGCCCAGCGGGTTTCTGATCTCGTGCGCCACGCCCGCCACCATGCGGCCCATGCCCGCCAGCTTCTCCTGCTGGTGCAGCTCGCGCAGCAGCTTCTCCTTCTCGGACTGGCGCTCCGCGCTGATGCGGTCGACCCGGCGCAGGATGCTGATGATGAGGAAGAACAGAACCATGCTGGTGACAAGCGAGGTCGCGTAGACCAGGCGCTCGAAGTTGACCACGGCCATGTAGTCTTCGGTGATGTCCTGGCTGAACTCCAGGATGCCCATGATGGGGTTCTTGACGCCGGGGCCGAAGCTGCGCTCCATGCGCAGGGGCGCATACCCGCGCAGGACCACGCTGCCGGGCCGGAGCTGCAGCCGGAACAGGGCCGTGGCCCCGGAGATCTTGCTGAACAGCTCGAAGTTCGGCTCCTCCAGGGTCAGGGCGCGCTTGACGCCCTCCCCGGCCAGGCCGGTGCGGTTCACCATGTTCGGGTCCGTGCTGTAGGTGATGCGGAACTCCGGATCGTAGATGCGCACCTCGCGCACGCGGAAGCTGTGGATGGTGCTGCGCACCACCTGGTCCAGCCTGGTGAACTGCTCCGGGTTACGCAGGCTGATGGTCCCATAGCCGATGATGGTCGGCAGGGTGAAGCGCGTGAAGATCTGGTGCGAGAGGTTCTCGGACAGAAGCAGCCCGAACTCCTTCTGCTTCTCCAGCAGCACGCGCTCGGCGTACTTGGACAGGAACACGGCCAGACCCAGGTTGGTCACCAGGATCAGGATGAGGAAGGTCCAGGTGAGGACCTTCACGAACTGCAGCGGCTTTTTCGCCGCCATCAGGCTCTTGTAGATGCCCAAGGGCTAGAACTCCCGCTCGTCGCGCCCGCCGGTGGCGCCGATACCCGTGAAGGCGGCCAGGGCGGCCTTCTCCTCGTCCAGGCCCGAGGCCCCCAGGCGCGCCTTGGCCAGGCGCTTGCCCAGCTCCACGGCGGGCTGGTCCACGGGGTTGATGCCCATGAGCCAGCCGGTCAAGAGCGTGGCCGCGCCGAGCAGGGCCATCATCTTGCCTGCGGCGCGGGCGTCGTCGGCCCCCAGGCGCAGGGCCACCAGCGGCACCTGGCTCCGGGTCAGGGCCATGCGCGTGCCCAGGGCCTCGGCAGGCAGCAGCACGCCAAAGCGCTTGCCCTGCAGGTAGTCGAAAATGGGCGGCATGTCCGCCGGGAAGGGCAGGCCCTCAGGGCCGCCCTGAGAGGAGGGGTCGCGCTCCACGAACAGGCAGGCCTTGTTGCGCGGGCCGTCCAGGAACATCTGATTCACGCTGTGCTGGTCGGTTGCGCCCACGGCGGGCAGGGGCTGGGAGCCCATGCCGTCCTTGCCCAGGCTCTCGGCCCAGAGCTGCGCGAACCAGTCGGCAAAGCTGGACCAGGCCGGGATGTAGAAGAAGGTGATGAGCTCGCAGAAGCCCTCGTCCATGAGCGCCTTGCCCCAGACGGCGAACTCGAACGCCGGGTGCGCGGCCAGTCCGGCCGCGTCGAGGTTCGGGCCGGTGAGCGGCGCGGCCACGGCCTGAAAGCCCTGGACCAGCGCGCGCCAGTCCATGCCCAGGAACGCGGCGGGCACCAGGCCCACGGCGGAGATGGCCGAGTAGCGGCCGCCCAGGTTGTCGGGCACCGGCAAGGTGCGGATGCCGAAGGTGGCCGCCTCCTGGCGCAGGTAGCCCTTCCGCTCGTCGGTGTTCAGCAGCAGGTGGTCCTTCCAGTTGCCGGGCAGGGCCTTCTTCAGCCAGTCCTTGACCAGGAAGTACTGGCCGATGGTCTCGATGGTGTCGCCGGACTTGCTGACCACGTAGACCAGGGTCTTGCCAGCGGGCAGGCGGTCCAGGTGGGCCTCCAGCACGGTCGCGTCCACGTTGTCCATGATCCACAGGGATTTTCCCGTGTGGCCGGGCAGGTCCTGGCCCGGGGCGAAGGCCTTCTGCAGGGCGCGCGCGCCCAGCGCCGAGCCGCCGATGCCCAGCAGCAGCATGTGCTCGAAGCCCGCGAGGAACCCGCCCTCCAGCTCGGCCAGGTCCTTTTCCAGGGCGGCCATGAAGGGCGTGGACAGAAACGGCAGCTTGCCGGCCTTGATCTCGGCCGCCAGCCTCTCGGCCAGTTCGCCCGCGCGCTTGCGCAGGCCGGCGGAGGCCGGGAGGCGCTCCCACGACGCGTTGGTCCAGTCCAGAATGTCCCGATGCTTGGAACCTGCGGTCATGGAAGCCCCCCTTCTAGGGTTTGCGGTGTCTCACCAGCGGATCACTTGCCGAGCAGGACCTTGCCGACCTTGGCCAGGGCGCTTGCGAGCACCTCGTCGGCCACGGCATAGGAGAAGCGCACGCAGCGGTCGTCGCCGAAGGCGCTGCCCGGCACCAGCGCCACGCCCGCCTGCTCCAGCAGCCGGGTGCACAGCGCGGCGGAGTCCGGGGTCTCGGCGCTGTAGTAGGCGTCGAGCACGGGGAAGAGGTAGAACGCGCCGTCGGGCGTGGGGCAGGTGACGCCCGGCCAGGAGCGGATGACGGAAAGGGCCAGGTCGCGGCGGCGCACAAAGGCCGCCTTCATCTCCTCCACCAGGTCCCAGGGGCCGGTCAAGGCCGCCACGGCCGCCTTCTGGGCGATGCTGTTGGCGTTCGAGGTGCTCTGGCCCTGGATCTTGGAGCAGGCCTTGATGAGGTCGGCGTGGGCCAGCAGCCAGCCCATGCGCCAGCCGGTCATGCAGAAGCTCTTGGACAGCGCGCCGACCACGGCCACGTTTTCCGGGTGCTTCTGCCAGAGGCGGGAGAGGGTGCTCGGCTTGGCCGGGTCAAAGACCAGGCGGTCGTAGACCTCGTCGGAGATGATGAAGATGCCCTTGGACCTGGCCCAGCGGGCGATCTCGTCCAGGGCGGCCTGGTCGTAGTGGCAACCCGTGGGGTTGCTCGGCGTGTTCAGCAGGAGCACGGCCGTGCGCGGGGTGCAGGAGGCCTCCAGGTCGCGCACGGTGACCAAAAACCCGCTCTCCGGGGTGGTGGGCACGATGACGGGCACGCCGTCGGCCAGCTCGACCATGGGCGGATAGCTCACCCAGTAGGGCGCGGGGATGAGCACCTCGTCGCCGGGGTTTATGAGCGCCATGAGCAAATTGAAGAGCACCTGCTTGCCGCCGGTGCTGGCCATAGTCTGCTCGGCCTTGGCGGAAACGCCGTAGAACTGGCCGTAGTACCCGGCGATGGCGTTTCTGAGGTCCGGGATGCCCGGCACCGGGGTGTAGCGGGTGAAGCCGTCGTCGATGGCCTTTTTGGCGGCCTCGCGCACGTGCTCCGGGGTGCCGAAATCCGGCTCGCCCACGGCCAGGCTGATGATCTCGCGGCCCTGGGCCTTGAGCTCCTGGGCCTTGGCATTGACCGCCAATGTTGCGGAAGGCTTGAGTTTCTTGAGTCTGTCGGAGATGCGCATGAGGGGTTGTCCGTCCGTTATGCCAGGCTGTTCGTTCTGACCAAATGGCGTGCGTCATGAAGGCGGACCGTCCGCCTCGCATCCTTCTAGAGCAAAACCGTGCGCAGGTAAACGGGGCGCCCGGGGCGCCGGACCGAAGAACGGGCGGAAAAGCCGGGCGGTCCCACGCGAATTTCGCCTTGACAGACATGGACAAAGCAAAACCCTGCGTGGTATATGGTCAGTACGTGGAGAGATGTTCATCTAAAGCGGCAGGGTGCGTAGACAGGCCTTTGCCATGCAAGGAGACAAAACCATGTCCGACTCCCTCAGCAACACGGAACGGATGAGTGCGGAACTGCATGAGATCATGCACCACGCCCAGGCCCTGCTGGAGGCCACGGGCGGCGAGCTCGACGAGCAGGTGAAGAAGGCGCGCCAGGCCCTGTCGGAGTCCATGGCCTCGGCCAAGGACCGCTACGGCGAGTACGGCTACAAGTTCCTGGACAGCGTCAAGAGCACCGCCAGCGACACCGACAAGCTCGTCAAGGACAAGCCCTACTACGTCATCGGCGGAACCTTCATCGTGGGCCTGCTGCTCGGCTGGGTCCTGTCGAGGAAGTAGCATGTCCGGGGTGGGCACGGCCCTCACGGAGCTCGCGGCTGCGGCCGGGCGGCTGGGCGGTCTCGCCGCCGAGACCCTGGGCGACCGCCTGGAGCTTTTGGCCCTGGAGCTGCGCGAGGACAGGGTCCGCATTCTCCAGCAGCTGATCCTGGCCTTCCTGGGCTCGGCGCTGGTGTTGTGCGGGATATTGCTGCTGGTGGCGGCCGGAATCTACGCCCTGCCGCAGGAATGGCGGCTTGCCGGGCTGGTCCTGGCGGCGCTGGCGACCCTGGGCGCGGGCGCCTCCGCGCTGTGCGCCCTCAGGCGGCGGCTCAAGTCCGGGCCGGGGCTCTTTGCCCAAAGCGTGGCCGAACTGAAAAAGGACAAGACATGTTTCTAGACAGCGATCTGGACGAGATCCGGGCGGCCAAGGCGCGCCTGGTCGCGCGCTGCGACCTGCGCCGCCAGATGGTCCTGTTGGAGGTCCACACGGCCTGGGCGGGCTTTCGCCGCAAGCTCTCCCTGGCCAGCCTGGGCCTGGGCCTGGGCATCCAGGTGTCCGAGCTGGCCTTGGGCTACCTGAACCGGCGCAAGGCGAAAAAGGCATAGCCGCCCCGGCCCCGCCCCCAGACGGCTGGGTTGGATATCCCCGCACACGACGCGGCCAAGCCTCGGTTTGCGCCTCCCGCTGGCCTGCTGCGGCCCTGCCCCGAGTAAAATCACGGGACGGAAAGCAGTGCGCCGTCGGCAACATCCGCTGGGCCGCCGCTGGCCGGTCACACCCAAGGAGAGCCCATGTCCTGGAAGCTTCTGCTGCATGTGGATGGCGGCAACGCCGAACTCGCCGCCGCCTTGCGCAACGCCGGCAACTACGCCAACGCCCAGGTCGGCGCGGCCATGACGCTGGTGCTCAATGGCCCTGCCGTGGAACTGCTGCGCGCTGGCTCCTGCCCGCAGGAAGCGGACATCACCAAGCTGCGCGGCCTGGGTCTGCGCGTGCTGGTGTGCAACAACGCCCTCAAGGACCGCGGCATGACCTCGGCCCAACTCATCGGTGGCGTCGAAGTCGTGCCTGCGGGCATCGTGGAACTCGTGCGCCTGCAAGACGAAGGCTACGCTTACGTGAAGCCGTAGGCACGCACATAGGCAAGCGCGTGCCTCAACCTTCGCCCTGGAGGCTCCCGCCCTTGCCGCCACACCTCAGAGCAATGCCCAACCGCGTGGTGCTGCCAGCACTGGAATGCCCTAGGACAGCGGGTTCCGGCGGCTGATGAGGCGCACGCAACGCTCGGACAAAAAGTAGTCCACGGCCCAGTTGGCCAGGACAAAGAGCCGGTTGCGGAAGCCGATGAGGTAGGTCAGGTGCACCGCCAGCCAGAGCAGCCAGGCGGACAGGCCCTTGAACGAGAACCGGCCCAGGCGCACCACCGCCGCCTTCTTGCCGATGGTCGCCATCATGCCCTTGTCGAAATACCGGAACGCCTGGGGCTCTTGCCCGGCCAGCAGGCGCAGGATGCCGCGCGCCGCGTGCCTGCCCTCCTGGATGGCCGGGGGCGCAAACATGGGCAGGGGCCGCCCGGCGTGCTCGGCCCGGCAGATGTCGCCCGCCAGGAAGACCTCCGGGTGGTCCCGGGCCTGGAGCGTGGGCCGGGCCAGCACCTGGCCGTTCGGGGCCACGGCCAGCCCCAGCCGCGCGGCCACGGGCTCGCCCTTGACCCCGGCCGTCCAGACCACCGTGGCCGCCTGGGCCAACCCGCCGCCCTTCAGGTGCGCGCCCTGGGGCGACACGCGCTCGACCACAGCACCCACGCGCACGTCCACGCCCAGGGCCTCCAACTTTTGTTTCGCATAGTCCCGCAGGCCCTGCGGAAAGCCGGGCAAGAGCCCGTCGCCCGCCTCCAGCAGGGTCACGCAGGGCGTGGCCAGCCCGAGCCTCGGGAAATCGCGCCGGAGCGCCCCGGCCATGAGCTCGGCCATGGCCCCGGCCAGCTCCACGCCCGTGGGCCCGCCGCCCACCACCACGAAGCAGAGCTTGTGCTGGCGCTGCTCCACATCCTCGGTCCAGGCTGCGGCCTCGAAACTGCGCAGGATGTGGTTGCGCAGGCGCACGGCCTCCTCCAAATTCTTGAGCGAGAAGGCGTGCTCGTCCGCTCCGGGCGTGCCGAAGGTGTTGGTGACGCTTCCCGGCGCCAGCAGCAGGCAGTCGTAGGGCAGCGCAAGGCTTGCACCGTCCTGGCCCTGGGCCTGCACCACGCGCCGGTCGAAGTCCACGCCGCGCACCTCGGCCATGCAGAAGTCCAGGTTGGCGGCCTTGGCCCCCATGTTGCGGAGGATGCCGCGCACGGGCGCGGCG
>Ga0209373_10005661_pt1 | contig 10104 bp, 8 predicted proteins | sample Higcelweek5metaG_FD_187173 | JGI IMG/M metagenome (GOLD analysis project Ga0209373, IMG submission 187173) | Freshwater pond sediment microbial communities from the University of Edinburgh, under environmental carbon perturbations - High... | ecosystem: Environmental > Aquatic > Freshwater >...
TACGGGCTCCCACTCCCTCGGAAACAGTCTTAAGCATACGTACTGACATAGGCGAAAACCTCCCCACCCTCTACACTAATTAATTGGGGGGTAAATGTCTCAGCTATATTGGCACAGAGGGGTCCCCCACCCCAATCGTGCCGATACGATGTGTGAATATCTTCAACAACATAGATGCCGTTTTTCGACAGTTTCGGATAAAGGAACTGAAAGGTTGTTATAACGTGACTCTGAATATGACTGCCATCGTCTACAACGATGTCGGGCGTTCCAAATTCATCAATCAGGCTTTGAAGAAAGGAAATATCCTGCTGTTCTCCTATTCTTATCTGTATCTGGTCGTCTTCGAGAACCTTGCACCCCGGAACAATGTCAATGCCAACTATCTGCGCGTTTGGTCCCAAATAGCGCTTCCACATCCGTAAAGAACCGCCTAACAAACAGCCTATTTCAAAGATAAGAAGCGGCTTGTAAACAAAATGGCTAAGATGTTTCTCGTTAAAGGGAAAGTATTGTTTCCATTTCTCAAACTGATTGTATGAATCATTTGACAAAAAATCCGCCCTTAAGTTCATGATATCCCCTGATATCTCAAGTAAATAAACTGTTTGCAGAACGATTTAGTTCTGCTTTTGCCAATAGATACAGCTGTTATCCACAGTTATTAGCGATGGGCTAATACTCACTTTTTCAAAATAATCATGCACAGCTTGACGACATTTCGGAAGACAGTAATCATCAATAATACAAAAACCGCCGGGTGATAGTTTTGGATAAAGGTTTTCAAGCACTATCATTGTAGAGCCGTACATATCTCCATCAAGTCTGAGTATTGCTAAATTATCAATGGGAGCGGACGGCATGGTGTCTTCAAACCACCCTTCAATAAATCTAACCTGTGAATCAAGTAAATTATATGCGGCAAAGCGGCTCTCTACTGTAGCTCTATCAACTGCTAAGAAAGCCGTCTCGTGTAGGTAATCTCCGGCGTCCTGCGGGTATTTAGAAGTGTCTGGAGAAGGCAAACCCTTAAATGAATCAGCTACAAACACTTTGCGGTCTTTAATACCGTATGCTTCAAGGATAGCTCTCATAAAGATGCAAGCCCCACCGCGCCAAACACCCGTTTCGATAAAGTCACCCGGAATATCATTTTGTAAAATGTATTCTGCGCAGTATTGAATGTTATCAAATCGTTTAAGGCTAATCATGGAATCAGAAAGATGCGGTAACATTTTGCCAAAGTTTTTCGTGCTGTTTTCAGAATTACAGTCAAACATTAAATATAAATTGAATTGATTCAAGTAGTTGTCGAAATTTTTTAAAGTTTCCATTTCAGATTCAGCAATATAGTCACGGAAACCTCCTTGCCGCATGTTATATGCAACGGAAAATGGCATGCCTGGGTCTTTCCATAATAAATACAGCAGAGCTTTTTTAATTAGATCCAGATATCTCCATTCTATTCTCATGCGTCCCTCTAATTTTAAAATTTGTGTGGTAACCGGTTAGCACCACCTTGAATCAATTTAAAGTCGCCCATAAATTAAACCACTTTTGCATAAAGGATTAGCGTATTTAATGCCTGTCGTGACACGAAAAAGATATGAGTGTATGGAGTATGCCGTCATCTAAAAAACGTCTGCCAAGCTCTTCGGCTTCATGATGGATCTGTAACAGTGCCTGTGCGTATTTCATCGGGCTCTCTCCATGAAAAGTATGTTGCATCAAGTTGCCGATCTGTTCGTAAAATTCTTTGGTGTCGTTGTTGATGGCGCGGTAAAATAATGCACAAAGATAGTCGGTCTGAAGTGACAAAGAGGAAGCGTCAATCTGCATACAGCGTTTCAGGAGATCAAGCGCCTCAATCGGGCGGATACGTCTGCCCTGGCTGTCTCTGCGATTAAAAAGCTCTTGAGCAGCACTGTGCAGAGAATACAGGTCATGATCTGCTATTTTTGCCGCCTGCCAGTATAAACTGAAGGATGTTTCAACGGTTGAATGGTGTTGCTCTTTCTTATAGCAATTCTGACAAAACGGATCAGCATGAAGTTTGCACTGGAAACGATTTGCCAGCAGAAAGTCAGTAAAACCGGTCTGGGTAAACAGATCTGGATAAAACAGGCGTGGCCAGTGATAGGTGTAAGGACTGGGGGTGCTGGCGATAAACAGACCATCCGGTTTGAGCACACGTCGAATCTCTTCAAGGACAAATTGCGGATTTGAAAAATGCTCGAAGACTTCCAGGGCGATCACGGTATCAATACAATCGTTTTCAAAGGGAAGCGGGGTGTTGTCGCAATTCAGTTTTATCGCTGGTATGCCCAGATTCCGGCAGCCTTCAATTGCCGAATCAGAAATATCCAGGCCACATACCTCTGCTGAACTCCGTAATGCACTGATAATACCACCTTCTCCGCCTACACCAAGTTCAATCACCCTCCCGTAAACACCAGTGTGCGTCATCAAGGTATGGATAATGAAATGCTGCCGTTGTTCAATCATACTGCGTAACGGAGAGACCGACTGCTGCGGCTGCCAGTAGTCACGGTAAAAGTCCTCTGCAGCTGTTGAGATCTCTTGTGCTGAAGATAGTATGATATTTGATTGATCCATGTTCAGTTTTCCCGAATTCCTGGCATATACGCTTCAGTTGTTGCTGCAAATACTGGAAGTTGTGAGATCGCGATAACCGGGTCGGTCCCGGTGACGTTGAGTAGCTCAAGACGCTGTGCCATGTTGGATGGCAATGTCAACCCCATATACTGGTTAACTAGGTTATCAAACTGGCACTCCAGTGTTTTGGAGTTGTTGTCAAGGCCACGGATCATGGCCAGACCAGAGGGAGGCACCGGCAAGGTTATGATCTCCAGAGCCGGTCGGGTTGCCTTCAGACAGGGAATCAGTTTCCAGACATCGCCGATCCAGAAATTGGTCTGCCGATCCCGTTCTGCCGAGACAGGTACCACCGGCAGACAGTCATGGATAAACACCACGCTGCCTGGATGAGACAGCTTTTCAACATTGATAAAATCCATCAGGGTCTGGTCGAAGGTATGCAGGCCGTCCAGAAATGCCATATCCAGTGGCTTTCCGGCAAAAATCCGGTCAGGTATCTGTTGTGCAAACAGCTCGTCACTGGTCAGACAAAACAGGTGCGGCAGGTTTTCCAGTGAATGATACAGCAGCCGATCAGCCAGATCGTTTTCCGGGTCAACCCCCAAAGCTGTTGTTTCCGCCCGAGCCAGGGCCAGCGATTTTCCGGTTGCCACACCAACCTCAAGATAGGTGCGGGGACGCAGACAACGGTGGGCAGTTGCCAGCAGCGCATAGTAATCGTTAGTCTGACCAAAGAACTCGTCATTCTCGCAGGCAATCAGGGTAGAGTTTGGTTCTGCAAGTATCGGGCACTGTGACAGCAGGTTTCGGCAATGTTGTCTGGCTTCATCACGTCGGCCGGTTTTGCGAAGCTGTTCTCCCAGTAATGCTGAAATAAACGGAAGGCCGGTTTCAAGTTCAGCGGCACGACGGGCAACCATAATCGCTTCTTCACGCCTTCCCCGGCATTCCAGCTCAAGTGCAGTCATGGCAAGGGCATGGGCAGTGGTTGGCTGTACTGCAATCAGCTCGCTAAACAGATCAAAAAAGTCAAGCTGCCAATAGCTACGGTAAAACGATACAACATCTGCCATTGAACGATAATAGGCAAAACGGTCCTGCTCGGGAAATGGAGACAGGTGGTGGTGCAAGGCCGGTTGATCCTCAATTGCGGCCCGGCGAGCCTGTGCAACAAGTTCCGGCTGCAGCTGTTGAAGCGGCAGATTCAGGATTTTAGCCAACAGATCTGTTTTGATTGCTTCCGGTGTCATGCTGTTCTCCGTTGCGGTTCACGGGCCATGCAGTAAAATCCCCAGTATTCATCCTGTCCGCACTCAACAGGCCCTTGATAACGTGGCGCTTCCAGAGTTGCAAAGTCTGAACGTTCCAGCAACGAGAGCCACATGGCGTGGCTGAGGATACTGTAATGGTTGCTGTTCTGCTCATGTCTGCTGGCGGTTTCGCTGGCCGGCACCTCAACATAGAGCATCCCCGCCGGTTTGATGACCCGGCGGAACTCAGTGAGAGTGTAGTAGGGGAAAAGGCTGTGTTCAACCACATGGCGTGCCCAGATCAGGTCAAACGTTCCATCGGGAAAATCAAGAAATGACTGATCCATACCAGCCACGGTATGGCCTTGCTGACGGCAGATACGGGCATCCTCCTGGTTCAGGGTGATACCGACAGGACGAAAACCCCGCTCTGCAAACTGTTGCAGGGCAAGCCCCTGGCCGCAGCCGACATCAAGCACCAATGCTCCTTGGGGAGGCGGGTATGTTTGACACAAATGATTGATTGCGAGGCTGGTTACCTGCAGATGAACTGCATTGGGCGCTTCGGGATAGGCTTCATGCTGCTGGTTGCCGATAAAGCGGGCCAGTCGTTGTAGATGTTCAGAAGAAAGGGTCATTTACGGTTTGCCCGGGATGAGGCATCGCATGAGCAGAAAAATCCCCAAAAGTGATCCGGGGTTCCAGAGGTCAGTTTCAGGAAATAGGTTTGCGTGTCATGCACCTGAAAGCCGCTGCGTTCCAGCAGTGAAAGCCACATCTGTTGCCCAAAGACACTGTAATGGTTGATATTTTTTTCATGTCCGATGGTGTCCGGCGCCGGGACTTCAAGATAGAGATGACCGCCGGGACGGAGAACCCGCCGGTATTCATGCAGTGTATAGAGTGGCATGATGCTGTGTTCAATCACATGCCGTGCCCAGATCAGGTCAAAGGTGGCATCTTCAAATTCCAGAAAAGATTGGTCCATCTTGCATACGTCAAATCCGTTTGCACGGCAGACCGCAAGGTCGGTATCGTCCAGGGTGATTCCTGTCGCGTGCATTCCTTTTGCACGAAACCGCTCCAGTGCCACACCTTGACCACAGCCGATATCAAGAACCCTTGTCCCGGCAGGAATGGAAAACTGCTCAAGCAGGTGGGTCAGGGCAAATTCCGTTACATTGCCATGCAGCGGGCTGGGTTCTTCGGGATAGGCATCATGCTGCAGGTGCTGTAGGAAATTGGCAAATCGGGCAATGCCGTCAAAAGAGAGAGTCATGGCTGAATAACCTTTTTACTGTAGGTTGAGTGTGGTGCTCCGATACTGGAGAGGTGATCCCGATGGCGTAGAAACGCTTCATATCCCGGCGGAATCTGCATAAAGCTGCAGCCTTCATGGTAGAGCATGAAGCTGGCCAGACGTTCACAAACCTCGGCAAGGTTCTTCAGATTGTTGTGTATATGGGGGATGCCGTCATGACGAAGCCAGATATCAATGGCTGAACTCCGGTACAGACCGGCGACTCCTTGAGTAAAGACCGGCGATGGTTCATCCAGATAGCGGCCATAGCCAAGTACCCGGGAAATGATTTCAAAATGCTGGACAAGTTTGTCCTCAGAACAGTCGATCAGGTTGCCGAATACCGCAATGTCCGGTTGAGCGTCGGCAAGCTGGAGCAACGAATCAAGCCAGGTGTCATCCTCGAACCAGTGGTCATCATGCAGTAACAAAAAATTCCGGTAACGCCCTTGCGGCAGCAGTTTCAACAGTGCGTCAAATGCTGCCAGATCAAACCCCAGGTTGGCCCGTTCAAGGTAATAGTCCGGCTGCAAACTTTTGATATAACTATGTAACCCATCGCAGCTGCCGTTACAGACCAGTGCCAGATCAAAACGGGGACGTTGGTTCTTGAAGGTGTAGTTAAAGCAGTATTTTGACAGATTGCGCCAGGTTGTTGCCGATGTTGCGACACAAACCACCGTTGTATGCCTGGATGTCTGTTCAGATAGTCGTTGCATGGAAACCTTTAAGAATTTGGGATGGCATACCAGATGCTGGTGCCGGGGATCAGGCCTTTGACCGATATGCCTATATTGTAGGTAATCAGGTCATCCACGGCCCGAATGACATCCTGTCCGTCACTGTGGTAATCATGGCCGCACAACATACCGCCGGGTGCAAGGGCATCAAGGCCGATAACAATATCGTTGACGACGTTTTTATAATCATGGGCCGCATCAATAAAGACCAGATCAAAGAACCGGTTCGGCAGCAGATCCCGAAACTGCTGTGAGGCCCCCTTTAAAATCCGGATCTGTTCGCCCAGAAAGGCGGTGTTTGCCAGAAAGGCTCGTAATATATCATGATCTGTCGGCTGCGCTTCAGGTAAAACGCCGTTGAAAAAACCTTGTCCATGATAATCGTGCCAACAGTCAAGGCAGTAGATTTCACTGGAGCTGTCTTTGATGGCATGGCCAAAGGCGGTGGTTGATGCCCCTCTGAAGGAGCCGATCTCCAGAATTCGGGCCTTTGGTGGTAAACGGCACCCCAGGCGAAAGAGTGCCAGTGCGTCACCCGGTGTCATCAGTCCGCCTGTGGCGGCCACCGCCTCAAGGACTATCTGCTCATGGCTGTTTGGCAGCTCAGCGAGAATCGTTTTCATATCTGTTGGTAGTGGCATTATCTGTTGTTCACGCTTTCCCGTTATTCAGCTTGGACCTTCTGGCAAACTGTTCCAGTAATTCTTGTGTTGTTGTTATAGCTGTCTGCCAGCTCCCTGGTTGTTCCTGGCGTATCAGGCGTAGTAACGGATACCATGGCGCTGTCTCGTCTGCCAAGCCCCAACGCCAGTCGGCAGCAAAAGGAAGCAGCACAATACCGGATACCCCCAGTGCTCCGGTCAGGTGGGCTACCGCTGAGTCGATGCTGATGATCAGATCCAGTGACGCTATCAAAGCTGCAGTGTCGGAAAAGTCCTGAATATCTGCAGCCAGATTTAATATGGTTGGCGGTGCCGGGTCTGCTTCGTCCTGTTCAAGCTGAAGAGAAATCCAGTCAACTCCCGGCAGTTCCCAAAGCGGTTGCAGTTGCTCAAGCGGAATGGAGCGGCGATGGTCCGGGGTAGCACGTCCTTTCCAACAGATACCGATGCGGTAACCGTTGCACCGGGTAAGTCGCCGCTGCCAGATCTCTGTTTTTTCCTTATCGGCAGACAGGTACGGTATCTTGCGCGGGATGCTGGCCAGGGTACTACCCAGCAAGTGCGGCAGTGAAAGGAGCGGTAGCTGGAAATCGGCCGATGGTGCCGATTCTCCCCTGAAAATGACCTGGTTAATGGCTGGGATGGTTCTGCACAGCAGGAGCAGTGAACGGTCCTGTATCTCAAGTATGACCGTGGCGCCCTGCTCGGCAAGAAGAGGCAGGAATCGGACAAACTGGATGGTGTCGCCATAGCCCTGTTCGGCATGGACAAGGATGGTTTTTCCGTTAAGGGATGTGCCGCTCCATCGAGGGAGCCCGGTATGCAAACTGGCAACAGCGCCCGGCTTGGTAAAGCGTGCCTCGAAATTACGAAAGCCCTCGCCGTACTCTCCCAGTAGCAGCTGCAGCAGTCCCAGATTCCACCTGGCCATCGGATAGTCGGGGCGTTGCAGCAAGGCGCGATGAAAGCAGCTGTAAGCCTCAGGCAGTTCCCGCAGGGCCTGATGAAGCATTCCGAGGTTTTGCCACGCTTCCGGCCAGACAGGGTTGCGTGTAACCGCCTGTTGGATGGCATTGATGCCTGCAGTTGTCTGGCCGGTGGCATGCAGATATACCCCCAGATTCAACCAGGCTGCCGGGGAGCTGTCTGGCAATTGAGTTGCTTGCCGAAAGAGGGCCACCGCCGCCTCATGCTGGCCGGTTCGCCCAAGCTCATGCCCCTGTTTGAGGAGTAGGTCACCGGTCAGGCTGTCAGCAATCTGTTGAACTACCGATTGCCAGTCGCCAGGTTCAGGTTGTCGAAAGAGTTGCAGGGTGGGATACCAGACATTCACCTGTCCATCAAGCGGAAACCAGCGCCAGTCAGGGGCGTGGAGTAATGCGACACGGCATGACACCCCCAGGGAACCGGCAAGGTGCGCCACGGCAGTATCAACGCTGATGACCAGATCAAGGTTTGCCAGCATGGCTGCAGTGTCGGCAAAATCATCAATTTTATCAGCATAGTCAAGGATAGCAGGATGCTGTTGCTGCAGTTGCTGCGGGTGAAGACTGACAAAGGAACAGCCAGGAGTTTGCAGCAATATCGTCAGATGTTCGAGTTCCAGCGAACGCCGGTAACCGCTTTTGCCAAGGTTGCGTCCCTGCCAGGCCAGACCGATCTTGAATCCAGACATTTGCGACAAACGTTCCTTCCATAACGATACCAGTTCTGCCGGGGCGGACAGATAGGGGACGGTATCCGGTACCTTGGGACAAATATTCCAAAGCAGCCGGGGAAGACTCATCAACAGCGTTTGATAGTCGGTGGCTGGCAGTCGTTCACCGTGGCGGATGATTTGAATCCCTGCTCCCAATGTTTGCAACAGCCGCACCAGTTCTCTGGGGACAGAGAAGATGACCGTTGCACCCAGCTCTGTCAGAAGCGGCAGATAGCGGCAAAATTGCAGCATATCGCCAAAACCTTGTTCGGTATGTACCAGAATCGATAGCCCATCCAGCCGATCAGATTCCTCAAGGGGCGGAAGTTCGGGAATAGGGGGCATGGTTTCGGTAATGTAGCGCCGCCGCCATTCAAACTCTTTCCAGCCTTGTTGCCACTGTCCTGCTGCAAAATGGCAGATGGCAAGGTTGACATGGGGATCGGGGTCTTCCGGCATCAGTTCGGCAGCTTTACGAAGGAACGGGAGTGCTTCTTCATGCCGGTTGAGCAGGATCAGGCAGCCGCCTGCCCGCAGCAGTGCATCTGAGTTGTCCGCTTCCCGACTGATAACCTGCAGGTATTGCTGCAGGGCTTCGTGCCACTGTTCCTGTTCCCGGCAGGCGTCACCGGCATCCATCAGCTGTGGAATATCCAGCTCTTTATCGGGTACGCCTGATGTTTCAGCATGTTGTTCCAGATTCGTTTTGCAGAACTCAGCCTCTTGTATACGGCCCAGCCGTTCAAGACAGGGGAGCACCTCCTGGTACGGTTCCCGTGCGTCAGGTCTGATCAGTGATGCTTCGTAGAATCGCTCTACGGCAGCCGGATCGTTTCCAGTGGAGGCATAGAGGCGGCCCAGTTCAAGATAGGCATTGAAGTAGCGGTGATCGTATTGGAGCGCCTGCAGAAAGGCTGTCTCTGCATCGGCGGTACGCCCCTGGCGGATTGCCAACAGCCCGTGCACCAGATATGACTCCGGTGCACGGGGGGATTGTCTTGTTGCCTGCCTGATGAGTGGTTCTGCCTTATCCCATGCTCCCGCATCCATCAGTGGTAAGGCAGCTGCAAGAGGTGCACTATGGTCTGGAACTGGTTCTGCTTCAGGTTGCCTTGCCGGTACGGCGTTTCTGCGGCAATAATGACGCATTAGTTCCGTCCAGAGCCGTCCCGGCAGGGATTGGGGAGAAAACCAGCGTTCCCAGGTTGTCCGTGCCTCTCGACAGCGGATAACAAGTTCCTGGTCTGGCATCGATAACAGCCAGTCCCGCAGTATCTGACCGGCATTGTGTGCCTGCTGGGGGGCAATACGCAGGACAAAACGGTGATAGGGGATTGTATCTTCAAACGGTAATGGTGTGTTGGAGACAAGAATTGGCAGCCGTCCCAGCGACAAGGTTTCAAAGAAGCGGATTGAGTTGCTGCCTTCTCCTGACGGGCAGATGACGCATAGCGATCTGGCACAGATTTCAAGAAAATAATGACGGCGCTGCTGCTGTTGTGGTGCAGAGAGGTGGCCATGGAAGGAGTCGTTGGTTTCAATGAACAAGGAGAGACCGGGTTGATCGGTAAATCCCGCAAGCAATGGAATTCTCTGCTTTCTGTGCCCCAGATAGCCGATAAAAGAGGCATGATAGCAAAGCTTGTCTGTATCAAAGTGCAGATACTCTGACAGATCGGCTGTCAGGTAGCAGAGGGATATGCTGTTCGGGTCGCGCATGGTTGCGTCAAGGCTGGTGCGGAACCACCATGCGGTTGTGTGGTAAGGGGCAGCGATATCGTGGTCAGAGAAGAAGAGGTGGTCAGATTCACGTTCCTTGTAGGCTGGAAGTTGC
>Ga0209373_10005663_pt1 | contig 10101 bp, 4 predicted proteins | sample Higcelweek5metaG_FD_187173 | JGI IMG/M metagenome (GOLD analysis project Ga0209373, IMG submission 187173) | Freshwater pond sediment microbial communities from the University of Edinburgh, under environmental carbon perturbations - High... | ecosystem: Environmental > Aquatic > Freshwater >...
TGTATGTTGTTTATGAAAGCCCTTTACAAATGCTTTGCGAAAGCCCAACTGAATATTACAGGGAAAAAGAGTGCACCGAATTTATATCGAAAATACCCGCAGTATGGGATGAAACAAAAGTTTTGGAAGCTTCAATTGCTGAATACATCATTGTAGCCCGCCGAAACGGGAATAAATGGTACCTGGGCGGAATGACCAATGATACTCCCAGAAATATTGAAATTGATCTGTCGTTCCTTCCCGAAGGATCGTATGAAATGACTAGCCTTAGCGACGGAATCAATACCGATATGAATGCCCGTGATTATAAATTAACCAATACCAAAATAACCAACAAAACCAGTTTGAAAGTTGAAATGGCCAGTGGTGGTGGTTTCACTGCAATAATTACCTTATAAAACGACAATATGCTTAAACATTCTCTTATCATTTTGATGATCATAAACTTATGTTTCATCGGAAGAGCTTATACCCAAATTCAATTTGGATATGGTTCCGAATTTAAATATGTAAAAGGCATTAATGCCGCCAATTTATCAACCGATTGGTACAACAAAAATTTTGACGACTCCGGATGGGCTAATGGGAAAGCGCCTTTTCAATATGGGAAAGGTACAGTTGGCACGCAATTTACCGATATGCGCGGCAGTTATTCAACAATTTATCTTCGTTCAACTTTTACAGCTCAATCAGTCGATATGATTAAAAAAGTGAAGTTCACTTCTAATTTCGACGATGGCTTTGTAGTTTGGATAAATGGAATCAAAATTCTGAATCAAAATGCTCCAGATGAATTATTATATAATTCGTTAGCTACAACTATACACGAATTTGACGTTGATTATTCTGCTCAAATTAATCCAAAGGATATTCAATTGGTTGAAGGGAAAAATACAATTGCAGTTCAGGTTTTCAATTCATTAATAACCAGTTCCGATATTTATTTCGACATGGGAATTGAAGCAACTCCCGTACTACCTCAATTTGTCTTTGAGGGTGATGGTGTTCATTTTTCTAATGAAGCAGGTTTTTATACTAATTCGTTCGATTTGGTACTGACATCATCTGACCCATCGTGCAAAATAGTTTATACAATTGATGGAAGTAATCCGGTATCTTCTTCAACCAGAAATATTGGGGGAACTTCGGAAATTATTCGCGTTGATCCTGAAATTACGGCTGATAGGGGTAAAACACCAGCATTTGTAGTGAGGGCGAGTTTAATGAAAGAGGGTTATTCTGCCTCTTTCCCTGTTTCTAAAACCTTTATTTTCACCGATAAGGTTAAAATGCAAACCGAACCAGGAGGTGTATGGCCCGGTTGGTTTGTCAACAATCAACTTATCGATTTTGCAATGGACAGTAATGTCGTAACCGATAATCGTTATGCGAATCAATTAACCGCAGCCTTTCTTGAAATCCCAACCATTTCTATATCAACCGATCTTAATAATCTGTTTGGTCAGGAAGATGGTATTTATGTAAATGCCGCACAAAAAGGAATTGAATGGGAACGAGATTGTTCCATAGAATTGATTAATCCACACAGAGAAAAAGGTTTTCAGGTGAATGCCGGAATCAGAATTAGGGGAGGTAACAGTGCAAAGAAAGGTATGAACCCCAAACATGGATTCAGGCTATTCTTCAGGGAAGAATACGGTGCAAAAGAATTAAAATATCCTTTTTTTGGAGACAAAGGTGCATCGGAATTTGAATGTATCGACTTGCGGTGCGAGCAGAACTATTCGTGGAATATGGATGGAGATCCGCATAATACCATGGTTAAAGATATTTTTTGCCGCGATTTACAGGGATTAATGGGTCAACCATATTCCCGTGGAAATCAATATCACCTGTATATCAACGGAATGTACTGGGGAATATTTCAAACCGACGAACGCCCCGAAGCAAGTTTTGCATCTACCTACCTTGGCGGCGATGATGAAGATTACGATGTAATAAAAGTATCAACAGTAGGCTGGCCTTATTCAAATGTTGTAACCGACGGGGATATGCAATCATGGGAACAGGTTTGGAATATGTGCCAGAATGGCTTTGATACCAATGAAAAATACTATCAGCTGGAAGGTAAAAACACTGAAGGCACCAGAATAGATACTGCCACGGTTTGGGTCGATATTGATAATCTGATCGATTATATGTTAATTATTTTTTACTCCGGAAATTTCGATGCCCCTGTATCTGCCTGGGATAATAATAACATGCCAAACAACTTCTTTGCCATATTTAATAAAAAGAACCGATCACTTGGTTACAAGTTTGTTGCTCACGATTCGGAACATTGCATGTTTGTCGACAACGTAAACAGCGACGGAATAAATGAAAACAGGGTGAATATTGGTAGAATTAATAAGGACAGAATGAATATTAGGAGCCTTGCTAAATTTAATCCACAATGGTTACATTTCAAACTTTCGTCGAATGCTGAATATAGGTTAAGATTTGCTGACCGGGCCGTAAAATATCTTTCAAAAGGTGGTCTTCTCTCACCCGAAAAAGCAAAACAACTTTTCCAAAAAAGAGTTTTAGAAATTGATACGGCCATAATTGCCGAATCAGCCCGCTGGGGAGATGCCCAAACCTGGTGGGGAGATGAACCATATTCATTGAACAGAGATGACGACTGGTTGCCCGAGATCAACAATCTATACGACAACTATTTTCCTTTCCGTACCGATATCGTGATTCAACAACTGAAAGATGAAAATTTATATTCGAACTATAATGCACCTGAAATATCAGTTTCAGGAGAAGTCATTTCATCAGACAAATTTGAAATGTCGGAAAATACAGTAATCTCTCTTTTAAATACAAACTCATCGGGCGAACTTTTCTATTCACTCGATGGGAATGATCCACGATTAGTTGGAGGCAATATTTCAGAAAAGGCTATTCAGGGCGGAAAATCTGTAAATATCAGCCTGTCTTCTACTACAATCGTAAATGCCCGTATTAAGAATGGAACGGAATGGGGACCTTTAAAAATGGTAATTTTTGTATTGGAAAATGAAGATTACTCAAAGCTGAAAGTTACTGAATTGAATTATCATCCTACTAATCAAATTACAGACAGCGACACCGTCGATGATAAAAATTTCGAATTTATTGAATTTAAAAACACCGGAACCACCAATATTAATATTTCAGGTTTAAAACTCGATTCAGCTATAACATATACTGTTCCGGAAAACAGCATTCTAGCTCCCGGTAAATTTTTTGTTGTGGCTTCAAAACCTAATTCATTCTTTGACCGTTACCGCATCTATCCAAGTGGAAATTACAAAGGTCAGTTAAGTAACAGTAGTGAATTTGTTCTGCTCACTGATCGAAATGGTGTTAAGATTCTTTCGTTTACCTATTCCGATAAAACACCCTGGCCTGTTGAAGCCGATGGCGATGGTAATTCACTTACTTCTGTTGAGAATAATCCGACAGGTGATCCCAATAATTACAAATACTGGAAAAAATCAAGGGTATTAAATGGCTCACCGTTTAAAGACGATGATGACAAAACAGCTATAGAAACGATTGCTTCAAAATTTGAATTGGCGGTTTATCCTAATCCTACATCAGAATTATTAACGGTAGACCTTCGATCGAAGATAAATTCTTCTGAACAAATAAAACTGTCGATTTATGACATGAATGGCCGGCTGATCTATAAAAACACAGCGATCCATAACGTGATCATTAACTTGAAAGAATTGAAAATTAAACCCGGATTTTTAATACTAAAGGCTGAAAATGGTCAACAAACGGTAACCCGGAAGTTGATCTTATTACCATAAAAATATTAACGTAAGAGAATGTTGAATCGCTAAAAAATGGATTGTTTTTATACGAGAATTTTTAAACGAAGGCATTAAAATTTCATTTTCTGAAATATAATGACAGGCAAAAAATATACAAATGTCGTTTTCACCTTTAATGCCATCTAAATAACACCCATACAGCTTTTTAACAAATGGGTTATTTCAACATTTATACGAGTATTTTAAACATTTGGGACTGTTAAAAAAAACGAAATTGATGTTATTTACATTAATAAAACTGAAAAGAATAAAATTTAACCTTAATAACCTAAATAGATTTTTGAAAAGAGTAATGTTATGATTTGGGATAAAAAATACAACCCTGAAATTCCTGAAATAATTTGTCCGGTTTGTGAAAAAAAATTGGCGAGAAACGAATGGGAAGATTTCGGGATGCATTATGAATGTACCGAGTATTATAATATGAAAAGGTACTTCGAAAAAGGAATGAATAAAAAATTTGAAAAGAAAGATGTAACTAAAACTATGATAAATGAAATCTAATTTTTTTAATAAAAGTCGATTGCTACTATTGATGTTACTTGTTACTGTTTTACCAATTATTGGTTTTGCTCAAACCAGGAGCATAACAGGCAAGGTTGTCGATGATACGGGGAGTTCTTTACCTGGGGTAACTATCAGAATAGAGGGAACAACAGCCGGTGTTATTACTGACCTTGATGGCAAATACAGCATCAAGGCCGGAAATAATGATGTACTCATTTTTTCATTTGTAGGTATGTTGTCTCAAAAAATCAAGGTTGAGGCGCAAACTATCATCAATGTTTCTATGAAAAATGATGTGGCAAATCTCGAAGAAATTGTAGTAGTCGGGTATGGGGTACAATCGAAAGAATCGGTTGTAGGTGCCATATCCCAAATTTCGGGTGAAAAACTTCAGGCCATGAAAATGGGTGGTAGTCTTGAGAATACCCTGCAAGGGAGTTTGCCAGGGTTAACAATTATTCAACAAGATGCAACGCCCGGAGAAGAAGCTCTATCGGGTTTAAAAATGCTAATCCGCGGAAGTTCTTCGTTGGGAAGCAACGCTCCATTGATTATTGTTGATGGTATAGAACGCGGATTCTCAAATATTGATGCAAATGAAGTAGCTTCAATTACCATTCTGAAAGACGCATCAGCAACAGCAGTTTATGGTGTGAAAGGCGCAAATGGTGTAATTATTGTTACTACTAAACGTGGTAAAGAAGGTGCTGTTCAACTTGAAATATCTTCTCAGATATCGGTAAAGACAGCAACTAGATTGCCCGAATACCTCAATTCATACGAAACGCTTAAAATGCGTAATGAAGGATTCAGAAATGATCAGGACTGGGACAAAATTTACTCCGATGAATATTTAAACCATTTTTTAAATAACGATTCACCAATTCTATATCCCGATGTTGATTGGATGGATGTTCTATTTGAACCTGCTGTTGACCACAGTTACAATGTGAATGCAAGGGGAGGTAATCATTTTGTACAATATTTTGTTTCAATAGGTTATTTGCACGAAGGCGATATTATGGCTGTTGGTGACCTGTTCGATTATGGTTATGACAAGTATGGTGGTCATTATTTCCACGATAGGTATAACTTCAGGAACAATCTCGATTTTAATTTGACAAAGTCAACCAAATTATCGGTTACCCTTGGTGGTAATATTAAGAAATGGGGAAAACCGATTGACTGGTATACACACGAAACATGGTTTGAACCGGTAACTCTATTGCCTTATTATCCGGCAGGAACTCTTGATGAATTTCCGGATGATGTAATTCCATACGACCGGACAGGAATCAGATGGAGCTGTAATCCTTCAATGGGAAATGTGCGGCTTGACTGGCTCGGTGGCCGTGGTATTGAACGCAAGAAAAGTAATGAATTAAATGTCGATGTTGCTCTTGAACAAAAGTTAGATTTCATTACAAAAGGCTTATCCGCTTCCGGAACTTTTTCATATAACAATTATGCCCGTTTTCAGGAGTTAAACTGGGTAGGTCCTAATTACTATGGAGAAATGTATGGTTATTACCTTAACCCACTCGATTCATCATGGACACGATATGGTGGCGATGGTAAATTGGATATGGATACCCCTCAGCCAAAATTGCAGATAGCTGATGAAAATCTCGATGAATCGACAAGAAGTATTTATTATAAAGCACAAATTGATTATGTGCGCAGTTATGGAAGCCATAATGTATCCGCTTTAGGTGTGTTCAGTCGCAGAGAGTTCGCTCCAATGTCAGCAAGAGATGGCGTTGATTTTCCTTTTTATGAAGAAAACTGGGTTGGACGTGCTACTTATAATTTTAAAGAAAAATATTTTATTGAGGGAAGTTTGGCATTAACAGGTTCTGAAAAATTTGCTCCCGGATTGCGTTTTGGATTATTCCCATCAATGGCGACCGGATGGAAGATATCGGAAGAAAAATTCTTTAAGACAGCTCTTCCCTGGGCAAATTTATTCAAGATAAAATATTCGTTGGGTAAAGTTGGTAGTGATAGGGATATTGCCCGTTGGCTTTATATATCGGAATATGCTACAAGCAACTATAGCGCAACTTTTGGCTATCCATCGACCTATTATCCTACGATAGCTGAAGGTAAAATACCAGTTACCAATGCAACATGGGAAACCGCAGTTAAACAAAATCTTGGGTTTGAAATGGCTTTTGTGGATAACCTGATCACTGTAAATCTTGATCTCTTTGATGAGAAAAGAGAAAATATTCTTCAGGATAGAAGATCTGTTCCAACATGGCTTGGACAGTCAGGTATCAGTGGAAACTATGGAAAAACGAAAGTACACGGTTTTGAAGTTGAACTAGGAGTTAATAAAACATTTGCCAATGAATTGCACCTTTATTTAACAACATACGTTTCAGGTCAGGAAAGCCGTGTTGTTGAATACGATGAACCGGCTAAGAAACCTCAGAATTTAAGTGTTGAAGGTAAACCTGTAGAAATTGCTTCTGGATTGGAAAACGCAAGTGGTGTTCAATTAGGGGGATTATATCAGAATATCGATGAATTATTTATGGCATCATCTGCCAGTGGCGTTAAGAAACCAGGATTAGGAGATCAGTATTACCTTGATTACAATGGTGATGGTCAGGTCGATGATCAGGATAAAATTTGTCCTGAACAACCAAATGCACCAATGTTTACCTGGAATGCAAAAGTTGGGTTTAATTATAAAAACTGGAATGGTCAATTTGATTTTTATGGAATTTCGGATGTTGATTACCAGATACGAAATGGTGGTGAATTTTATTTGTTTCCATTCTCACAAAACAAGGATAATGCATTAATCGCTCATGCTGATTACTGGACTCCATCAAACAGGAATGCTAATTATCCGGCAATTCATTCTGATCTTGAGAATAAAAATCCAAATTACCGGAAGAGTAGTTTCTCAAATGTTGAGGGAGCCTATTTCAGATTGAAAAATGTACGGGTTGGATATAATCTTAAGTTAGATGCTTTTAAGAAAGTTGGTGTTAATAATGTTGAATTTGCACTTACTGGTACAAACCTGTTAACATTCACTGATTATCCGCTTGGAGGTGATCCTGAAGGGCAAAACTCAGGAGTTGATTTCGGAGCATATCCTCAGCTAAAGAGATATACACTGGAACTTAAAATTGTGTTTTAATCCGGAAAATAACTGATATGAAAAAAATATTTATAGTAATAGCAGCAGTAGTATTATTCACAAGTTGTGAAGATTACCTGGATAAAGTACCTGATTCGTCAGGTATGACCGATGAGGATGTTTTTACCGATTATCTGAATTTCAGACAATTTGAAGACAGAATGTACAAAGACATGAATGATTACCTCTCTGCAGGTGATTATGGATTTATTGCAGCAGATTGTGATGAAGGTTTTGTTACCGAAGAATGGGGCCTTTTACCTATTGTTCAATCAGGCGACTGGATTCAGGCTACTGAAAAAGGGTTAGCTCAGTTTGCAGGTGTATGGGATTCATGGCAAAGCATCAGAATTGCTAATATCTGCATCGAAAAATTAGACATGTTGGAAGCTGCAACCCAGCAACAGAGAGATGAACTAAAAGGGCAGGCCAATTTTATGCGGGCATGGTATTATTATGAGTTTCTTAAGAGACAGGGGGGTATGCCCTATATAACGAAGTCATTGAGTGGTTCAGATGAATTTGGATTACCGAGATTATCTTTTCATGAGACAGCTTTGAAAATTGTTGCCGATTGTGACTCAGCTATTTCATTATTACCACAAAAATGGGATAATGCAAATATTGGACGTCCGACAAAAGGCGCTGCAATGGCATTAAAAGCAAGTACCTTACTGTTCGATGCCAGTCCTACAAATAACACCTCAAACGAAATTGAACGATGGAAAGTAACCGCACAGGCTGCATGGGATTTGATTCAATATGCAGGTTCAACAGGAACTTATAAATTGATGGAATGTAATTCGACTGAGGATTTAACTTATAAAAATGTACAGAACATTAATCCGAACGACACCATTCAAACCATAACATTTGCAGGTGGTTACGATAGTATATTTAACTATTTGCCCTATAATGATGAAATAATCTGGGAGAATTTTGGTGTAATGGAGGATGGTGGCAGATATACAACTTTTGCTACTCCAAGTCTTGCCGAAACTGGAATTATGGCAGGATATGCTCCATCTCAAAATATTGTGGATATGTTTGAAACAGCTAACGGTCTATCGATAAAGGATGATCCTCAATATAATGAACAGAATCCTTATATTAACCGCGATCCCCGCTTTTATCACTGTATTTTATTTAATGGAGAGAGATGGTCGAGTCAAACTAATCTTTATTTACAGTTGTATAATGGTGGAAGGGAAAGGCAAAATATAATGTATTATAGCACTACGGGTTACCTTTCGCGTAAATTTTGGGTAAATAATATCGATTTATGGTCCGATGCAAGACATCCGATTTCCCATGTTATCTATTTCCGTTTTACTGAAATATTAATGATGTACGCTGAAGCTTGTAACGAAATTGGCGGACCAGATTACACACTTCCGGGCGCTAATATGAGCTCAAAAGATGCTTTAAATAAAATTAGAGCCAGGGTAAAAATGCCGGCAGTAAATCAGAAATATCTGACCGATATGGCAACTTTCAGGGAAAGAATTAAGAATGAAAGAGCCATTGAATTTTATCTTGAAGGGAAACGATTATTCGACTTATCGAGATGGGGTGATGCATCTAAAATTGTACACAAAGAGGTATTTGGAATTACAATCAGTAAGGATCTCACAAAACCAACCGGTTATGTATTTAACCGGAATACGACCCCAGTTGTCACTCTGACTTTTGATCAGAAACATTACAGATGGCCAATAAAGCTGTCTGATGCATTAATGTTTGAAAAATTTGAACAAAACCCTGGTTGGTAATTCTTCAGACTATAAATGGTAATGGCTATAGATACTAAATATAAGCAAATGAAAAACAGAATAATAAATGAATTGTTGATGTTTTGTGCTCTCGCAGGTTTATTCTCAATTAATAACCTATATGCACAGAATAATGAAACGTCAACAGTCGCTATAACTGCTCAGTTAATCGATGACAAAGGAAATCCGATGGAAAATGTTGTTGTCAGGGCTTTTAATAGTAAAGATGTGTCAGTGTCAGGTAGCGATGGTAGTGTTACTATCCAGGTATCTGCAACTGCTGATGATAAACTATCAATAATCGCTTCTGGATATGAACAGGAAGTTGTAACTATTTCAAAAGGAAAGACTCCTTCAGAACCTGTTGTACTTGAAAAGATCAATCTGATTGACGGCAAGAACAAGGTTTATCTTCCTTTTAAAGAAACAACCAATGAAAGAAATGTATCTTCAATTTATACAATCTCAGGCGAAGAGCTTGAATCATATCCAACCGCTTCATTTCTGGAAGCGTTGGCAGGTAAAATACCGGGATTGGAAATAAATCTGTATTCTTCATCTCCTGGTGACGAAACGGTATTCGTTACAATTCGTGGAGAAAGCGCATTAACTTATGTTGATGGAATCGCAAGGGATGTTACTGAATTATCAACCGATGAAGTTGAAAGTGTTCAAATCCTGAAAGACCTCTCATCACGGGCTGCTCTGGGTATAATGGGGTCAAATCCTGTAATCTGGATTACTACTAAAAACGGGAAAAGCTATAACCGTGAGGTTGGTTTCTCTGCAGAATACGGAATGAGTAATCCAACTGCCATCCCAAAATATGTTG
>Ga0209373_10005665_pt1 | contig 10100 bp, 6 predicted proteins | sample Higcelweek5metaG_FD_187173 | JGI IMG/M metagenome (GOLD analysis project Ga0209373, IMG submission 187173) | Freshwater pond sediment microbial communities from the University of Edinburgh, under environmental carbon perturbations - High... | ecosystem: Environmental > Aquatic > Freshwater >...
TAACCTCAAATCACTTAGCCATAAGTACAACATTACTCATCCTCTTACTATCTTTAGTAGCTGATGAATAACTATTAAATGATAGAAATGCAATAGTTGCTAATATTGCGAGTATTACTATTACTACTATTAGTTCTACTAATGTAAATCAGAATAGATAGTTTTTAGATTTTAGAGAGTGGTTTTTAGTAGAAGATGCCAAGTTATCATTGCGAGGAGTGATAGCGACATGGCAATCTATAATTTGAGTTTTTCTGGATTCCTTTCCATTCGACTGCGCTCAGGACAGGCTCAAATCTAGCAATGACAAAGACTTTAGTTTTAAATGTTGAGGATTTGGAGTTGGATGTTGAGTTATGGTTGTAGGTTGTTTGATAGGGGGCATAATATTTAAAATAAAAAATAGAGTTTGGATTATATAATATTTTTATATTTTTCAAAAAAATAATTTGCATTGTAAGAAAAAATATATATACTACCTTGTAATACAAAGAACTATATAAAATAAAATTATGGAAGATTTGTCTAAAATAGCTACACAAATGAGAAAGGGGACTCTAGAATATGTGATTCTCGCAATAATTAAGAAGTGAGATGCCTACGCCTCTGATATTCTTGAGTGTCTTAAGAAAAATAAGTTGATTGTGGTTGAAGGCACTCTTTATCCACTTCTTAGTAGGCTCAAGACAGAATGACTTATTTCATATTTCTGGATAGAATCGAAGAGTTGACCACCAAGAAAATATTATAAATTAACTCAGAATTGACAAGAAACTTTACAGATAATGGATTCAGCTTGGAAAGAATTGTCAAGCGCAGTCAATAATATTATTAATTAATTTTTTACTATTCTTTTATGAAACAAATAATTATTTATTCCAATGAATTCTCTGTACCAGATAATTCTTACTCTTTTCTTTCAAAATATCTTGATAGAATAAGAAAATTCATTAATTCTAATTCTCTAGATATTGATTTATTAAATGATATTGAAGAGAGAATTTCTGAGAAATTCTTTTCAATCATTGATGTTTGAATTGAAATCTCCGAAAAAGATGTTATTGATATAGTTAATGAGATATGAGAGCCAGAAGATATTTTTAAGGATTTTATTCAAAAGAAAGAGAATACTAATATAGGTGGCTCAGATTTTTCTCAAAAAGTTAAAAGTACACTTAAAGCAAAGCTCTATAAGAATAGCAAAAAATGAATTATTTTCTGAGTTTGTCAGTGATTCTGAGAGTATTTTGAGATTAACCCAGTATGGATAAGAATATTATTTTTATTTCTATTTTTCTTTTATTGAACATGAATCTTAATTTATATTATACTATGAATTATTCTTCCAGAAAAAGATGAAGAAGTCGGATTGGATATTGAAAAAAATGTTCAAAAAGCAGCCGAAAGAGTTAAAGAAGTTGCTAATCAATGATTTATAATTAATTTTTTCCATGCAATTTGAAGATTTATAGAGAATATTTTTAGACTAATTGGAAGACTAATTTGATTTTGATTTTTATGGTTTGTTGGTTTTGTACTACTTTTTTTATGAATAGGATGAATAATTTTTAGTGCTTTTCTTAATAACTCTTATACGATTAATAATGAAATACTTTTTTATTATGTACCGCCATATTTAATGTATTCTGGATTAATTTTTTCTATTGTATGTTTTCTATTTGGTATAATTGCTTTTTTTGCCTCATTCAAAAGACAACTTGCTAATTGATATGTTTTCTTGACTTTATTTATAATTCTTGCGGGTTCAGGATTTGGTATTACTTCATGATTATTCAAGACATTTGCTTCATACATGAATGAATATTCAAATATTGAAAAACATGAACTATGAGTAGTTAATTCTTGAACGACTATTAAGATCTCTTCTTTTGGTTGATTAATTAATAGAGATGAGCCAGTTCATATTTTTGATTTTGATTTTCCAGTGAAAATTATAGAAACTGATTCTAATACATTAAGCATAGAAGTTACTTCAAGAGTAAGAGCAAACAATAAAGTTGATTGAGATATGATTTTTGCTAATTTGATACCAGTTTCTGCAATAATTAAAGATAATGAAATTATTTTCCCAGATTCTATTAATAGATTCAAAACTCCACAGCCTTTTTCATTCCTAAGAAGAGAACTGATTGTCAGGTTACCCAAAAATATTTCATTAGATATTAGATGAGCTTGATATAATTGATTTTATCTAAATTCTGATAATATCTGATATTCGGATGATATGGTCAAATATGGAGTTGATTGATGTTATAATTCAATAATTAGCTATGATTATATTAAGCAAAAACTTACTTGTAATGATATTGATTGAGTGAATAATGCTAAGAATGGTTATAATCAATAAATTTATTTTATAAAAATATTCCCTTGTCTAAGGGGATATTTTTATATTGTTTGTTAATAGAAATGTTTATTTAAAAATATCAACAAAATAATTTTGCTTCATTTTGATATTCTGATATTATGTGCCGGTATAATTTAATTAAGAAACAATATGAATTATTATAAAATGAAAAAATTTATTTCATTTATTCTAGTCTTATCTGTCATGTGACAGAATTTTTTGTTTTTCCAAAATAGTGCTTTTGCTGATAATAACAAAGTAAGTAATAATTATATTTCTTCAAGTATTGAAGAAAAAGCCGATATAATTAGTAAACAAATTAAATCTCAAAAAGGCTTATTAAATGCTAAAATTGATTTTGATAAAAATGCTAATATTAAATCAATTAAAAATATTAATTATATTTCTAGTTGAGATTATAAAAATGATTTACAGAATATCTTGTGAAATATAAATAATGGTTTTACAGCAAAAAATAATGTTACAGATTTTAATATTATAAGTGAATTAAAAGACAAAAAAACACAAAATAAGCATATCAGATTATGACAGGTTTATAATTGAATTCCTGTTTTTTGAAAGCAAACAGTAATTCATACAGACAATAATAATTCAATTAAATCTCTATCAATAGAATTGTCTCAAGATATGGATATTAATACCACTCCAACACTAACTAAGAACGAGGCAATAGAGATTTGAAAACAATATTTAACTAAATCTACAGAGATTGAAATACAAAATATTCCGTCTTTAATGATTTATCCAATTGATGATTATAGTAACTTACTAGTTTATCATTTTGAACTTATCTCAAAAAATATTGCAACTGAAAAGAAAGAAAGATGGGAGTTTTTTATTGATGCTCATAAATGAAGAATTATAAAGAGTTTTAATAAAATTCTAGATATTATTCCTTCTGTTGATTGATATTTGACAACAATTTCTTGAAGTTTAATGAGTTGAGAGTGATGAAATACTGTTAGTTTTACATGATGGAAGGATAATACTAATTCTGGCTATTTTTTACGGGATAATACTCAAAAATATATTATATTCAATAAATCAACCAATACTTGAACATATAATGATGCCAATTCATTTGCTTATAAAAATACATCTGCCTGGGATACTCTTGATTCTATAGCTATATCTGCAGCAAATAATATAAGTACTACTCTCCGTTATTTTAAAGAAAACTATAATTTTACTCCAGATAATCTATTGAGTTTGAGTTGAGGAATGTTATATACATTTATTCATGAAGATATGGATAATGCTTATTGGGATTGAAGAGATATCGTAATATGAGATTGAGATTGAATAACCGATTGAAGTCTCGCGACACTTGATATTATTTGACATGAATTTGCACATGCTTGGACAGAATATACTTCGAATCTTGTTTATTATTGAGAACAATGAGCTCTTAATGAATCATTTTCTGATATTATGTGAACAAATATCGAATTTTATTGACAACAAGATTGAACTGCCGTATATCCGAATAAATTATCTTGAAAATCCGATTGGCTAATATGAGAAGATTGTGCTTATTCTTGAGCTTTCAGGGACATGAAAAATCCTCATAATTTTGATCAGCCTTCCCGTTATATGTGAACAGATTGGTATTTTTGAGCCTCTGATAATTGATGAGTGCATTATAATAGCTCAATTCAGAATTATTTTTATTACTTATTAGTTAATTGATGAAGTGGTAATAATGATTGAATTAATTATTCTGTTAATTGAGTATGATTATCACAGGCGTCTAATTTGGCATACAATGCTAATACATATTATATGATGCAAAATTATAATTATGCTCAGGCTAGATTGGCATGGATTGATGCTGCTGATGATTTAGATGTTACAGGTAATTTATCTAATTCTGTTAGACAAGCTTGGGATGCAGTTTGAGTTGAATCTGATAATATAAATGAATACCCAAATATAATTGATTATAAATTCACGAATTGAGATAAATTAGCAACTGATTTTACACTTAGCTGATCATCTGTATGGTCATTTGATGGTTCAACTTGAGCACTAGATTCTTGATCAATCGTATCATGAATAATTTGAAATAATCAAGCTACTCAGTTATCTTGGTCTTGATTAACTAACTCTTGATTTATAGGTTTTCGGTATAAGACATCATCAGAAACTTATTATGATGAACTTAATTTTTATGTAGATTGAGCATTACTTGCAGCAAGATCATGAAATAGTCCATGGTTATTTCATAGTCAAATGGTATCATCAGGTTATCATCAATTTACTTGGGAATATAAAAAAGATGTACTTGGTTCTGGATTATTAGATAAAGTTTGGATAGATGATATTACACTTCCTGTCTGAGCAAGTTGATCATTTATAATCAACACATCACCATCAGTAATCTCAAATAATTCTAATTATTATACTTCTTGATCCTCTATTTCATTATTATTGAATTCAAATAAAATAGGCTCTACAATGATTTTTAGTTGAATAGATTTCTCTGCTGGTTCACACACATTCACATCTTTAACATGAACAACAAATCTTAATATTATATCAAGCTGAACTTGAGTGAAAAATATTTCTGCAAATCTAGCTGATAAGCTCTGAAATACTCAATTACTATCTTGATCAGTGATATTTGATAATGAATGACCAACCGCACCAATATTTTCTTGATGAATATTGTATAATTCATGAAATATTAATTTAATTTGGTGAGATTCAATAGATAATCTAGTATGAAATGCCAATAGATATTATTATGAATTATCAAATACTTATAATTCTTATACTAATTCTTGAATTGTTACTTGAACTTGATTAAAGAAGACTTGATTATGAGATTGAGATTATAGTTTTTTGATTCAATGATATGATTTATTATGAAATACTTGAGTAATTGCGACTTGAAGTTTCGTAGTTGATTGATGAACTCCGACTGCTTCTTGAATTTTTTTATCTTGATCATATACTAATTCTGCCACTAATAATCTCAAATTAATATCATCAGAGCAAATAAACTACAATATTACTTCAACTGGAATTACTAATGCCATATCTTGAATTACTAGTTCTTGAATTACCTATTTACCAATAACACTATCTTGATCAGATGGTGTGAAAGTACTTAATATTGATTTCTCTGATTCTGCAGGGAATACATGAGTTATATCATCTTCTATTACTCTTGATACAACGGCCCCAAGTTATATGTTGAATATACATAATTCTCAACTAACACAATGACCAAGCTTTACACTTTCTGGAACTGTAAGCGATAATTATTCTTGAGTTTGAAGCGTATCAATCAATTGAGTTAACTTATCTTGAAGTCTCGCAAATTGGACTAAGGATGTTAATTTAAATGCCGGAACCAATTTATTTAATTTTGTTTTCACAGATAATTTATGAAATAGTTCTGGTACGGGCATGAATGTAATAAGAACCTCCATCCCAAGTAATATCTGATCAATTGTTAATTCTACGTGATCAGTTAGTATCAATTTTGATACAGATATTTCTGCAACGGGCAGAATTATATATTGAACAACTTCGAATAATCTTAGTAATTATGTAGATTGAAATTCATTTACCACTAGTCATTCAATTAATTTAAGTGGACTCGATAGTAATAGTACTTATTATTTTAAAGCTTTTTGAAAAAATCTTTGATTCACATGACAATTATCAAACATTTATAGTTTTAATACTCCACAAATTTTGGTTGATGCAACCTGATCACAAGTTGCAACCTGATCAGTAATTATTTCTTGAGCATCTTCAACATGAATTGTATTCAGCTCTTCAACATGATCTGCAATAATATTTAGTAACAATTGAAATGACTCAATAATTTTAAATCTTAGTTGATTATCTATTACTGCTAGTTGAACAAGTTGGAATTGAATACTACAATGACCAGAAATATATGCCACATGATTAATTCTAAATTCTACTTGATATACTAGAGTTGGTAACTATTATGAGATAGGAAATTATAATTCTAGTTTAGTCTTATCTTGAAATGTTGCGAATATCTCTATTGATATTGGCTCTGATTATAATTGAAAGATACTAAGGGTTTATAGATCAGAAGATAGACAAAATTTTTCTTCGTTTACTACGTGTTTGGTTACTGCTGGAATTTGTCAATTTTCAACTGATCATTTCTCATTATTTGCGTTCTGAGAGCCATCTGATTCTACTCCAGATCCATTTAATTTCATTCCAATTACACTTGCAGAATTATGACAAGAATATACTTCTAATACTATAACATTAACTTGAACCAATACTTCTGTGCCAATTACAATTTCTTGATGAGCTTATAAAATTAATAATTGAACTTATACATCAGCATCTTGAACCGTTAACTCCTGAGATCAAATAGTGATAAAACTTACATCTTCCTCAAATTATTCAACAGTCATGACCTCAACTTTAACTATATGATGAGTAAGTGCAAATTATACAATTACAACAAAAACCACTTCTTCTTGAGGTTGAGGTTGATGAGGTTGAGGTGGATATTCTTCTACAAAAGTTACAATTGTAGGTTCTTGAATTACTAATTCCTGAACATTAAGTACTACTACAGCAGCTACTTCAATAAAAAAGAAAAATATTAAAACAGTAAAAATTACCTTTTCAGATATAAGTTATTCTTTTGCAAAAGATGATATTAACAACCTAGTTAGTAAATGAATAATCAAATGATTCTCAGATGGTACATTTAAACCAGATAATAATTCAACAAGAGCGGAATTCCTTGCGATTGCGATGAAAGCTTTTAATATCGATCTGACATCAGAATCAGTTAATCCATTTATGGATATTGATAACTCTGTATCATGGATTAGTCCATACGTAATTAAAGCAAAAGAGCTATGAATTGTATCATGACAAATGAAACAAAGAAAATGGATATTTCGTCCAAATGATCCAATTACAAGAGCAGAAGCTCTGGTTATTCTTTTCAAAATAGCAAAAATTGATACAAAATCTACTAAGAAATTAGAATTCAAAGATGAATTTGCTTCTTGGATGCTTCCATACGTAATCAAAGCAAAAGAGCTATGAATTGTATCATGACAAACCAAAGATTGAAAACTAATTTTTCGCCCAAATGATCCAATTACAAGAGCAGAATCAGTTAGAATAATTACAAAAACCTTATGACTAAGTAATTAATTATTTATTAATATATTATAAAAAATTTCTTCCCAATATTTTATTTATGATAAAACAATTATTAATCAGATTAATAGAATTATATCAAAAATTTCTTAGTCCAGATCATAGTATCTGGGCTAAGAAAAGTAATAGGCCTCCATATTGTAAATATAGTCCAAGTTGTAGTGACTATATGAAAGAATCAATCATTAAAAAATGAGTTATCATTTGACTTATAAAATGAACTTGGCGCATAATTAGGTGTAATCCGTGGTCAAAATGATGATATGATCCAGTAGATAAAGAATTAAAAAAATAATCCCGCTTTGAATTAACTGATTCTACAAAAATGGAATGGATTTTTTATTTCCATTCCATTTTTGTAGATAAAATTATTGATATTTTCAAACAATAAATACTTTCAACTCAACTCCACGAAATAAACAAGTTCAGGGGGTTGCACAAGATCATTGGTATCATAGATTAATTAATCAATCTCAATTAGCCCTTATTAGAGATGATACACTAAAAGGAAAATTTGATGCCGAACCTTGTGTATAAATTACTGGATTAGAGTCAGATAAAAATACTCAAGGTCAATTAATGATAATTGGCTTAATCTGAGGTATTGCTGTGGTATTATTTGGTAACATTTTTCAATCAAGAATAAGAAAAATTAAGTCATTATTTTTAACATTAATACTTGTATTTCAAGCTGGATCAGTAGTCCATGTTGCTGTAGAAAGTGAAAAAGTCACCTGTGTTTTTTTTCGCTGTTGCAGTATGATATGATGCATCAATTAGACTATTGAACTTTGCTGCCGTGAGAATATCTCAGCTTGTAACTTGATTAATTGCCGCATAAGTAATTCATACTAATCATACTGTAATCATGAATCAAACTCACAGATAAATTCAGTTTTGAATTTTAGATAAAAATTTTGATAGAATATTCATATAAATGAAATTAATTGTTAAATTATAATTAATTCTTAACGCAATAAATTACTCAAACATTTTTTGATCTCGTCTCAAGTCATCAAGTATTCTCCATATTAGAACCATAAGGTCTATGTGATCATCCAGTCATATTTCAATATTGGTTACTTCATCAAGTGGTAACTAACCATCCTCAAGAATGTTTATGATTCTTGAACTCGTCAGTTTGATAACTTCATATTGTTCTTAATCCGTCTGGATCTTGTTTACCATCTGTCCTTGTTCAGCCACCACCTCAGAAATTATTTATTCATCTTAAGAATTGTCACCTTAAGTCTATAGGAGAATCGGTTCAATCAGCTGCTGACCATCAAACTGGGCATGAGATTAGATTATATGCTACTACTGCTCAAGACGGAATAGAGGAACTACTAGTATTAACGGTATCAACCAGCTCATTCCATTTTGTAGAAGTTAAATTATCTCAATTATTTACATGAGATATGGCTGCAAATACTGTTCAGAATATTCATACAGTAATAATAAATATTAGCGAAATTATTAATCAAGATTTGATATCTTTTATGAATTGTTTTTCCATATTGTATGAATTATATTATATTAGTTTGTTGGACATCTATATTGCAATCAACTTAATGTAAATCAGTTTCAATGTGAAAAAGCTCCCTTATTAGTATTTAAAACATCCCGAAAAGTTCAAGAGGTATTTGCATAGGTTACTATTTGTCCTGGTGATACATAATCAGCATAAAAAGTGATTATACTTGGAGAAATGCTCGTCATTCTCCGTTCACAATTAATATTAAAAGGGGTGGTATCAGATGTGGATATTGTTCTCCATTTGATAGTATTAACTAGCTCATTCCATTTAGTAGCGGTTAATGTATTGTCACTATTACTATATAGAGCCGCATCTCAAGTTATTGTGGTTGGAGAAATAGTAGACCGACTTCAGGCTGCGTAAGCTATTGCCGAGAATATAATTATAGTTATACTTGCTGATAGTCAGAACAGAACTCAACCTTTAATTTGTTCAAAATATTTTTTCATACTTAAAATACTTAATCTTTAATTAAAATTAGAAATTTATTTTGGTTAAATCAAATTTTTTTAACTACAAACCAAATGAACATTTATCAAATTTTCAAGAATCATCAGTAGCATCAAACTTACAAGTTGGAAGTGTAGATGGAATTTCTGGGGCAGTTACTCATCATGTTGATATAACTAATGTGTCAGTTCATGCAATAATTCTTACTCATCCAGTACTCACAGTAGTTGCCTCCCAAACTGTTTGAATTGGAATTAATCATTCAACTCATCAAGTTCAGATATAGTTTCATTTCAAAAATACATATCATCATGTGCTAGAATCAGCGAAAGTTGAATTATATAAATCTGAGAAGTCTAAATTAATGTTATTGATATTATCATAGAAACTAACGCTATATGGATTTTCTAACATTCAACTAACTTGATATTTTTGGACTAAAGGTACGTATGAATATCTATAATTCTGAAATTCATCAGCCTTCAGATTAATATCTCATCACCAAATTCAAATAGATTTTAACAATTTTTGTCAAATTGGAGA
>Ga0209373_10005666_pt1 | contig 10098 bp, 6 predicted proteins | sample Higcelweek5metaG_FD_187173 | JGI IMG/M metagenome (GOLD analysis project Ga0209373, IMG submission 187173) | Freshwater pond sediment microbial communities from the University of Edinburgh, under environmental carbon perturbations - High... | ecosystem: Environmental > Aquatic > Freshwater >...
TAATGATTCCCTGATCGAAGCGTTCGACTTAGAAGATTCCACTTGGGCAAAACTGGGATATTACTTTAAAGGTTCTTCTTCCTTTGAGCAAACATATCCTATTTCTCTCAACACAAAAGTGGGTGACATTTCGAATACATTCGGATTTACTCCCCGCTGGAAATCTTACCATCGTGATGCCATGGAAGAATGGGAATGGAGAGTCAAAGACCGTATTGAATTTCCCATTTTGGGTCGTTATGTCATCTTGGGACTTTCCGGTGAATATCGTAAACAAGAAACGCAATGGAAAGAAACCGATTACACGCTCCAAAATAATATCACAGGACAGCGCTTCGAGTACTACTATCTCAATGGGACCGGTGCTGCCGTGGGGACCAACGATAAGGATATTTCCAATGAATTGGTCACTGAAAATACCAGCATTGTTGATGAGGACTACACGTTGAAAGCGGATCGAAAAAAATATTCCGAAAAGGAAACGGATCTGATTCTCGCCCTTTCGCTTCGTTTAAATCACACTGAAAAGTTATCTTCCGAATGGACAATTCAAAAAGAATGTTATGACCGTCCAGACTATATCGCGAACGAATACGAAGACCTCTACACAGCAATTCACCTCTACTACAACTTCTAAGAAATGACTCATTCCTACCTTTTTCGCGAACTCCAAGTTCCTCTTTCCCAAAAAGAACGGGTACAGGAAACTTTAGTGCAGGCGTTGCACGTCCGCGCTCAGGAAATCAGCCACCTGGAAGTGGAACGTTTTGCGTTGGACAGCCGGAAAAAGGGAAACCCCCATTGGTCCTACAATGTGCGATTTGACTCTGCACGAGAGCTGCCTCAGGTTCATGGCCTCTGCGAAGCCTCCTTTGACAAAGAAACGCTCGCCTCCGATCCGTTCGCAAATTCGGTCCCAATTTCACAAGAGGTCACCGTCGTGGGTGCAGGCCCCGCAGGACTCTGGGCTGCACTTCACTTACTTCGCCGCGGTTTCAAAGTAACGCTTCACGAACAAGGGAAACCTGTTGAAGAACGATTTCGCGACATTCGCCACTTCTTTGCGGATCGAAAATTTAACCCCCATTCCAATATTCTTTTTGGAGAAGGGGGGGCCGGGGCGTTTTCCGATGGCAAACTCAATACGCGTTCTCGCACCGTATTTTCAGAGGCAGTCCTCCGCGATATGGCCGAAGCGGGACTCCCGGAAACGATTCTCACCTTTTCCAAGCCTCACATCGGCACCGACAAATTGGTTTTACTGCTCCGCGTACTCCGCCGTTGGATTCTGGAGTTAGGGGGCACCATTCATTTTGAGTCCTCTCTTGAAGATATTGACATACAAAATAACGTTCTCACCCGAGCTCGGTTTAATGGCGTTTGGGAACTTTGCAACACCTTGGTTCTCGCGCCAGGCCACTCTGCACGTGATGTGTACACGTTGCTTCACGAACGCGGCGTGGCCCTTGAAAGCAAAGCCTTCGCTATGGGTGTTCGCGTGGAACACCCGCAGCAACTCATCAACGATCGCCAACTGGGGAAAAACGTCGATACGCGCCTCACCGGAAGCGCCGAATACGCCCTCACCGCAAAAACGCTCCACGGCACCTCCAGCGCCTACAGTTTCTGCATGTGTCCCGGCGGAGTTCTTGTCCCTTGCGCCTCCGAGCCCGCGACACTTGCCACGAACGGTATGAGCCACAGCCATCGCCGCGGCCCTTTCGCAAACGGCGCCATCGTGGTTCCCATTCCCAAGAGTGACTCGCTTTTTGGGGGACTCGAATGGCAGCGCCAGTTGGAGTCCGCTGCTTTTCAAGTCGGTGGAAGCAACTACAGTGCCCCCGGCCAAACCATTGAAGCGTTCCTCAAAAAAATCACGGATCAAAAAACACTCCCCAACACCACATACCCCTGCGGCCTCACTCCCAGCAATCTTTGGGAATGGATGGGAGAGTCCCTCTGCGAATCCCTCGCAGAAGGCTTCATCGACTTTGATCGCAAAATTCCGGGATTCATCCGCGAAGGACTCATTGTAGCCCCCGAAACGCGTACCAGTTCCCCACTCCGCATTCTCCGAAACCCGGAAACGCTGGAATCGGTTTCAACGCAAGGGCTGTTTGTCCTTGGTGAAGGCGCAGGGTACGCGGGTGGCATTATCACCAGCGCCGCCGATGGAGTCCGCCTCGCCAATCGTGTCCGCAAGCAAAAAAGCTAAATTGCAATTATGATTACAAAAGTTCTGGATCGCAACTCTGCGAATATGCGTTTGGATCGCTACCTGCGTCAGGCATTTCCTAATGAATCCTTGTCCGCATTATTTGCCGTACTTCGAAAGAAAAAAGTGCGAGTCAATGGAATTGTCGCCAAAGGGCCTTTGATTCTCAATGAAGGGGACTCGGTCTGCATTTACGAAAATTTCAAAAGTGTGGATACCGCTTCAGAAGTAGTGGTTTCAACTTCTCCGAAAAAAAATTCAGGCTGGGGAAAACCCGCCGAATTTTCGGATCGAAATTTTGTCCAAGAACATTTAAATATCATTCTTGAAACCGAGGACTTTGTTATCGTCAACAAGCCCTCCGGTATCGCGAGCCAGCCAGGCTCTGGGACCCGCCCCGGCGAATCGCTCGTCGATATGCTTTGGCAATGGGGAGCTGATCAGCAAATGGAATTTAAACCCACCATTGCACACCGTTTGGACCAGGAAACTTCAGGTCTTTTAATCGCAGCGCTTCATGGTGATGTACTGCGAGACCTCACGCGAATGCTCCGCGAACATAAAATCGAAAAAAGTTATTTCGCTCTCGTGCAAGGGAATATTTCCAAAGAAAAAGGCACTATCCGCACGACACTCACACGGACCGATTCCGCAAAGGGTGCTAAAATGGAAATTGATGCTGAAGGCGGCAAAGAATCCGTCACGCACTATTCGGTGCAACGTCATCTCAAAGGTTTTGATCTCGTCAAAATCCGTTTGGAAACAGGGCGAATGCATCAGATTCGCGCTCATTTCGCAAGCATTGAGCACCCCCTCGCGGGCGATTCCCGCTATGGTGATTTTGCACTCAACCGCGATCTTAAAAAATTATGCGGATTACAGCGCCTCTTTCTTCACAGTTGCCGCTTGGAATTTGATTGGAAGGGGCACCATATAGTTCAGGATTCCCCACTCCCCAAAGAGCTCCAGGAAGTTCTCAAAATACTGGACAAAGGAAACTTCCTGTAGGGAAAGAGCTCTTGAATGCCTTGTATCGGTGGTGCAACAGAACGCTTTTTAGACTTTGGTCTGAGATTTACCCCAGCTATCCTTCAATTCCACTGTCCGGTTGAACACAAGATTTCCTGGTTTGGAATCTTCGGAATCCAAGCAGAAATACCCGAGACGCATGAACTGGTAACGATCAGTGAGGGTCGCTTCTCCAAGCATAGGCTCTAACTTTGCTTGCTTTTTTACCAGAGAATTCGGGTTCACAAAGTCCATCCAGTTTTGACCTTCAGGGACGGCGGCTGGGTTCTCGAGAGTAAACAAGTTGTCGAAAAGGCGCACTTCGGCATCCACCGCGTGAGCGACGCTGACCCATTGGATGGTACCTTTGACTTTGCGTCCATCGGGGCTTTCGCCACCACGGCTCGCGGGGTCGTAGGTGCAATGCACTTCGGTGATTTTTCCTGCGGCATCCTTGAGGACGTTCACACACTTGATAAAGTAGGCCCCTTTGAGGCGCACTTCCCCCTCGGGGTGCAGACGGAAATACTTTTTGGGCGGGTTTTCCATAAAGTCCTCGGCATCGATGTAGATTTCTTTGCCAAAGGAAATTTTGCGGGAGCCTTGTGCCGGATTCTCCGGGTTGTTTTCGACTTCGATCATGTCTTCGCGGTCGTCTTCCCAGTTGTCTATGACAACCTTGATTGGGTCAAGCACGGCCATGGCGCGCTGGGCACTCGCGTTGAGTTCTTCACGGATGCAGAAGTAAAGGAGGTTGATATCCACCATGCTATCTGCTTTAGAAATGCCAATGCGATCCGCAAATTCGCGGATACTAGAAGGGGAATAACCGCGGCGACGAAGCCCACTCACGGTAGGCATACGGGGATCGCTCCATCCCATGACTACTTTGTTTTGCACAAGCTCCAACAGACGGCGTTTGCTCATCATGGTGTAGGTGAGGTTCAAGCGCGCGAACTCAATTTGCTGCGGCCGATTATCGAGGCCAAGGGCAATCAAAAACCAGTCGTAGAGAGGCCTGTGGGCTTCAAATTCCAAGGTGCAAATCGAGTGCGTGATGCCTTCGATCCAGTCGCCGAGAGGGTGTGCAAAATCGTACATCGGGTAAATGCACCACTTGTCGCCGGTGCGGTGATGTGTCGCTTTTTTGATGCGGTACATGGCAGGGTCGCGCATGTTCATGTTGGGGTGCGCCATATCGATTTTAGCGCGGAGAAAATACTTGCCTTCATCAAATTCGCCAGCGCGCATGCGGTGGAAGAGATCCAGATTTTCTTCGATGGGGCGGTCGCGCCATGGGCTTGGCTTACCCGCTTCCGTAAGGGTACCGCGGTAGGTACTCACGTCATCGCCCTGGAGCTCGCATACATAAGCTTTGCCGAGTTGAATCAGTTTTTCGGCAAATTCATAAGTTTGTTCGTAATAATCACTCGCATAGTATTCGCGGTCTTCCCAGTCAAAACCTAGCCAGTGAACGTCTTCACGGATGGAATCCACGTATTCCACGTCCTCTTTAGTCGGATTGGTGTCATCAAAACGGAGATTTGTTTTTCCACCGAATTTGAGGGCGGTTCCAAAGTTGAGGCAAATACTCTTCGCATGACCAATATGCAGGTAGCCATTGGGTTCTGGCGGGAACCGAGTGTGCACTTCGGTGCGCTTTCCTGTGGTCAAATCGTTAACAATAATTTCTTGAATAAAGTTGGACGCTTCAGGGATCTGCATGGTACAAACTCGGATAAAGGTTTCAGTCGCTAAATTTAGCTAAAACCACCGGGTAGTACAGGATGTATTTTTCTATCGTTTCGCGAAATTCACCTCTCTTCCGAGGATACTGTAGAAATGAAAAAATGGCGCATAGATGATTCCCGCGAGTTGTACAATGTTAAAGGATGGGGAATCAACTATTTTGACATCAATGAAGAGGGCCATGCGACGGTCAAGCCTTTGCGCGACAAAGGACCAGAAATTGATCTTTATCACCTGATTCAGGATCTTGCGATTCGTGATGTTTCCACGCCAATGCTTCTTCGTTTCCCCGATATTCTGGATTCCCGTATTGAAAAAATTAATGAATGCTTTAGCAAAGCCATTAAAGAATATGGCTTTAGCGGTACCTATTACAACGTTTTTCCCATTAAGGTAAATCAGCAACGCGCCGTTCTGGAAGAGGTCGTTCGCCACGGCAAAAAGTTTAATATTGGTCTTGAAGCAGGGAGCAAACCGGAACTCCACGCGGTGCTTGCGAATATGGACAACCCGGAAGCGCTTATTATCTGCAATGGCTACAAAGATGAAGACTTTATCGAACTTGCGCTTTTAGCGCAGAAGATGGGGAAGAACATCTACATCGTGGTCGAAAAGATGAATGAATTGCATCTGGTGGTGGAACTTTCGCGTCGTATTGGCGTAAGGCCTAACATCGGCATTCGCATCAAACTCGCAAGCAACGGCTCTGGCAAGTGGGAAGAATCCGGTGGTTACCACAGTAAGTTTGGTTTGAACAGCTCGGATCTTTTAGAAGCGATGGATTATATCACCCAAGAGGAAATGTGCGATTGCTTTAAGCTGATCCATTTTCATCTGGGTAGCCAGATCACGAATATCCGTAAAATCAAGTCGGGGCTTCGCGAGGTGTCGCAATTCTACGCGCAGATTAGGCAATCAGGAATGCAGCTCGAATATGTAGATGTGGGGGGTGGTTTAGGGGTCGATTACGATGGCTCCCGTAGCACAAATGCGAGTTCGGTGAACTACTCCATTCAAGAGTATGCGAACGATGTGATTTATGCGATTTACGAGACCTGTGAAAAATTTGAGTTACCGCATCCGAATGTGATTACCGAAACGGGACGCGCTCTTTCTGCTCATCACTCGGTGTTGGTGTTCAATATTTTGGAAACCGCCTCTCCCGCGTTTTTTGATGAAGACGTTCACGAGATTGATGCGGATGCTCCTGAAAGCATTCGGGATTTGTACAACTTATACACGGGTCTCACACTCAAAAATTTATTGGAAAGCTGGCATGATGCAATGCAGATTAACGATGATGCCTTGAGTGGGTTCAAAATGGGTTCCGTGGACCTGTTGACCCGCGCGATGTCAGAACGTTTATTCTGGAGCATTGCCCGCAAAGTGGAACAGCTTGCGAAAGATTTACGTCACCCGCCGTATGAACTGAGCGGCCTTTCTCGCCTCTTGGCAGAAAAGTATTTCGGTAATTTTTCCTTGTTTCAGAGCTTGCCGGATAGTTGGGCGATCGACCAGATTTTTCCGATCATGCCGATTCAGCGTTTAGATCAGGAGCCAACGGTAGAGGCGACTCTCCAAGATGTGACGTGCGATTCCGATGGCAAAATCGATATGTTTGTCCGTGGTGGCGAAGTTTCCCGTACTCTCCCTTTACACCCGTTGAAAGAAGGTGAACCTTACTTTATGGCCGTGTATCTCGTAGGTGCGTATCAGGAAATATTGGGCGACTTGCATAATCTTTTTGGCGATACCAACGCGGTGCATATTGTCTGTGATGACGATTCGTACAATATTGAAAAAATCATTGATGGCGAGTCGGTGGAAGATGTTCTTGAATATGTGAATTTTAGCGACAAGGCTTTGGTGCGCACCATGGAAAACTGGGTGGCGCGTTCGGTGAAGGAAGGCAAAATTACTTTGCAAGAAGGCAAAGAATTTTTGAATATTTACCGTTCGGGATTGTACGGCTATACGTATTTAGAGTGACTCTAAATTATCACAGATAATCCCTAGGAACTTTTGGAATTAGATATTCCTGTTCGCTCGGGCATTCTTAAAATTTATTTTTACGCTACTGAAAATGTTGTGATCAAAAAACGGAGATTCCCTGCGAAGAGAACCAAAATTCGTTTTACAGATCAGAGACGTTTTAACGTTCGAATTTTGATGAGAGCGGCAAACGCGTTTTGTTTTCTAAGAAACTAAATACTGAACGTGCAGAAAAGATTTTGTCTTAAAGAGGGAATTAAGTTTGTTATCAAACGCACAAGAGGGTTTGTTTGAAATACGTTAACTAGGTGTACTTGGACCTTGGTAAATCCAGCCTCTTTTGCTAGTTGTCTAAGCTCTTGTGCCGTATATTCTCTAAAATGTCCTGGATTATCTAAAGTTTCTTTCAGCATATCAAAAGGGTTTCGGCCGAGTAACATCCAGACTCGCTTGGATAATGCCACCGCGTTGGGCGTTGTCAGCAACAAGGTTCCGCCGGGTTTTAAAATCTTGCGGAATGCAGGTAAAACGAGAGAGGGAGAAATGTGCACATGTTCGAGAACTTCTGCCATAACCACCAAATCATACTTTTCTTTTTCTACAGGTAAATCTCGAGAATTAGGGCTTAGGGATGCAATATTGAATTCATAGTGTTTGGTCACAATATCACTAAGCCCAATGCTATCATACCAAAATCCAAGAGAATCAATGTCTACAGTAGGAAAATCTTTTTTTAACAAAAGCGTTAAAAAATGTGGGCCAACATCCATTATATGCAATGTCTCTGAGGATTTCTGTAAAATTTGCTTTGCTTCTGCTACGGTGTGCAATAACCGATCGGCGTGGAGATCCCAATAAACCTTTTCTTCAGTTGAGGCCTTGTCCTTCAAAAAAGATTTTTTTTCCATAAATAAAGCTTCCCAGAAAAGATAAAATCAAACTTAGTATTTTTTTTGTACACTAAATCTAAATCGGTTGTAGTAAAGTGGGCCTATAAGGGAAACTTTTTTCTTCTGGTCTGTGTTAGTATGATCGTATCGAATGAAAAGCCATTTTGATATTCATTTTAGAGTTCTTTTTAGGACTAGCGTGAATTTAGATATATTCCACGCAAATAATAATAACTGATGTTTACGAAAATTCGGCTTATTTTGATTACAGGTCTCGTTCTACTACTTAAATGCGGTAGTGTTTGTTGTGTCTGCCTCATCTAAAGATTACGTCTTGATCCGGTGAAGGAAGGCAAAATTACTTTGCAAGAAGGCAAAGAATTTTTGAATATTTACCGTTCGGGATTGTACGGCTATACGTATTTAGAATAGATCTTTATTTCCCATCCCAGCCGGCGAGCCTTGCAAAAAGATACCATGAGGCATAGGCCTTGCGGTTTCCGTTCAGGGATTGACTGTGCTGGGCTGTGACTTCGTACCATTCCCCTGGATTAGCTTCCTGCCATTCGGTGCACCAGTTGCCACCGTCATAGTCGCAGTTGTCGTTGGCGTTCAAGTCCAGGTAATAATTTCCGTCCGGGTCATAGCTTTCAATGTCCGCAAAGTCATAGAGCATTTTATTGTTTTCTCTCACATAAGTGCGGATGCTTTCGTTATTCTGGTTGAGCACGCCATCAACGCCTGTACCATCCAGGTGTCCTGTGAAATAGACAAATTGGACATCGGGGTAATCCTTTTCGAGAGCCGTCATGCTATCGAGATATCCCTGGACATCTCCTGTAGTAGCCCATGAAAGCTGTCCACACCAGGACCACATCACCACATTGACATCCGTATTTTCGTCCAAGTAACTTCGGGTTGCCGCTACCCAGGAGACAAAATCGGGAGCACCCAAATCACTGGCTCCGCTGAAAGGGGTATCGCGCAATTCCAAACCCTCTGTATCGCCACTGCCGAGAAGGGTGTAAGGAGAGCCTTTCCACGCTTCCAAGCCATTGAGCCCATCCACCAATTGGCTTCCGTGAGACGTGTGACCATAGGCAATGACCAGGTTTTTTTTAGCGGCAGTAATCCATTCGGTAGGAATTGCGGAAAGTACGGTGCCGTTGTGATCCGCAATGATTGCATCCGTATCATACGAGGAAGAACTGGAGAGAACTCGCGAAGAAGAAATTCCAGTGATACTGGAAGAGGATGTCTCCTCTCCGCTGTTACTCGAACTGTCTGAATCGCATCCCAGTAAAAGAATGCCCAGACTGAGAGAAAATAGGATTGGGAAAAATCGGGACTGAATCATGAGACCCCCTGAATGGTGTGGCACGAGAATAGATTCATTTGTCTTTAATATAAAATGAAATTATCGCCAATAGTTCATTTCTGGTGGAAAGATATTGCTATTGAATCGTTATTTTCTTTGCTGAAAATGAAGTTTTTGAGGTATACTGGAGTTTTTTTTTATTGAATCGCTGTTATTGACTTCCGAGGTGGCTCGCTGTTGACTCTTTTTCAAACTTTGACTATATTCGGTGCATCGGGAGAGCAGGCTTCGAGCCGGGCCCTTAGGCAACAGAGCTATCTGTGGGACTTCCGTCGATGATTTATCACCGATGGGATGTCAATGATACGTCCATTCTATATAAATCGTCTTAACCTGAATTCGAGGAGACTCATTCTATGAATGAACGTGAAATTAGCGCGCTCAAGGGCCTCACCCCAGCAGAGGTTAAAGACCAATTGCGAAAATTTGGCCCGAACCAAATACAAGACCAGCAGAAACGGGGGCTTTTCAAGATAATTCTTGAAGTGTTCACGGAGCCTATGTTTCTTTTGCTGGTTAGCTGTGGTGTTATCTATTTAGTTCTCGGGGAACCCAGGGATGCCATTATGCTCCTGTTCTTCGTGATTATAATGATGATTATTACCATTATTCAAGAGGGCAAAACAGAGAAATCATTAGACGCTCTTAAAAACCTTTCAAGTCCTCGTGCCCTCGTTATTCGTGATGGGGAACGATTCACTATTTCTGGGCCGGAACTGGTACCAGATGATCTTGTGGTCCTTTCCGAAGGGGAACGAGTCCCTGCCGATGGTATTTTGCTTTGGGGTACAAACCTTTCCATTGACGAGTCTCTCTTAACCGGAGAGTCGGTGTCAGTGAACAAAGTCCCGGTGGAAACTTATGAG
>Ga0209373_10005667_pt1 | contig 10098 bp, 9 predicted proteins | sample Higcelweek5metaG_FD_187173 | JGI IMG/M metagenome (GOLD analysis project Ga0209373, IMG submission 187173) | Freshwater pond sediment microbial communities from the University of Edinburgh, under environmental carbon perturbations - High... | ecosystem: Environmental > Aquatic > Freshwater >...
CCCTCCTCCGGCATCGCGAAAAGCTTCTCGCGCGCAGCCGGATCGAGCGTTTCCCTCTTCGCCCGGCAATCCTCCGCGGCACCGTCAATCGAGAAAAGTCCCAGCTCCCGCATTACCGGTACGTCGAAAAGCGCCGATGTCGCGACGGCTGCAAGAGTATTGCTGCCTTCATCTCCGAAGTCCGCGGCATCCGGCTGTCGCCCGATCCCGAAACTATCGAGAACGATAAGAAAAACGCGTCTGGGATTTATGATATCTTCTCCGAAACCGGAATATCCTTCCTTCATCCATGTTCCTCCTGTCTTAGGCAGAAAGCCTCGAAATCGTATACGTACGATAATCTCATCATAACACCAACCGATGCCGTTTGCGTTATAATGTAGTTCAAAACGCAGGTCACCTCCGGAAGACCCTCCCCCCTGATCTACCTCATTTGAAAGGGTGGAAACAATATGCCGAAACGCCTTCTGATGATCTCCTTCGATGCGGTCGCTGACCGGGATATCCCGCTTCTGATGACCTTGCCGAATTTCTCCCGACTTTGCCGACGGGGCACGCTCGTGCGCGAGGTCGAGTCAGTTTTTGTGACGAATACATACCCGACGCACACGACAATTCAGACCGGGGTTTATCCCTGTTCACACAAGATTATGGACAACACGAAGCATATTCCTGGCGCGTCCGGCGAGGCGTGGAATTTCCTCGCGAAGGAGATCCGCGTTCCTTCTCTGGTCAGCGAATCACTACGGGCCGGGAAGAAGATCTGTTCCGTTCTCTATCCTGTGACCGGCGGCGCTCCCATACGCTGGCATTTTCCGGAAATTGCCGGTGATCTTCCGACTCTCACGCGCGCAATGCGGACAATCCGCTACGGCCGCCCGGGCTATGTCATTCTGTCGCTTCTGCGCTTCGGAAAATACATTCGGAACGTAACGCCCGAATCCCTCGACCGTTTTACGGCCGGCATCGCTGCTCGAACGATCGCTCGTCACAAACCGGAGCTGACCATGGTGCATCTTCTCGACGCGGACGGTACCAAGCACGTATACGGTCCGGATACAAAGGAAGCGGAGGCGGCGATCCGTCATTTGGATGATCGACTCGGAGAACTGCTCGACGCCGTCGATCGCACGGGAAATGCCGGAGAGTACTCGATCCTTGTATTCAGCGACCACGCTTGTCTATCTGTCCATACGACGATAGAGCCGGGCAAGGATTTGCTCGAGGCGGGGATTTCGCCTGCCGACGCCTCCTGCCACGACGCGGGCGGATCCTGTTTTTTCCGTATTGACGCGAAGCCCGATACGGACGCGGGAAGAAGAGTTGCGCATTTCCTTACTGATTTCGCGAGAAGGCCGGAGATTGAGCGCGAGATTACCTCGGATGAGATGCGGTCAAGCGGGGCATCTGAACTCTTCTCGACGGGATTTATTGCCAAAGAAGGTTTCTCTTTTGGAGAGGTTTTCCTCGGACAACACGGATACTCGACGGATCGCCCCGGCTATCATACATTCTATCTTGCCGTCGGCGAGGGTGTGCCCGCAGATCAAGTGATCCCAGGCGGACGCCTGATCGACATCTGTCCGTTGGCGATTGACCTTCTCGGATTGCCCGCGTGGAGAACCGACGGTCACAATGCGATCATGTAGTCATCTCGCCTATCGTTCACCGGATTCTCTTGGAGCGGCCGGCACGAAGCGAGTTCAGAACGGCAAGTAATGTAACGCCGACATCGGCAAAGACCGCAAGCCACAGATTCGAGTACCCGAGCGCGGCCGCCACTAGAATGACTCCTTTGACGACAAGGGATAGAACGATGCTCTGGCGAATGATTATCTGCGTGCGTTTTGCGATGCGAATCGCGTGTGGAAGCGCACGAATATCCTCTTTCATCACGACAAGGTCAGCCGCCTCGACAGCGGCACCGGAGGCCTTGACCCCGATGGCGGCGCCGACGTCCGCTCGGGCGAGAACCGCCGCGTCATTGATTCCGTCTCCCGCGAAAAGTACGGTCTCACCTTTTTTCGCCGAGGAGAATATCTCCTCCAGCATCTCCAGTTTCTCAGCCGGAAGAAGTTCCGCATGAACCTCGTCGATTCCGAGTTCCTTCGCCGTCGCCCGGGCCTGTGCCGAACGGTCGCCCGTCAGCATGACAAATTTGCCGACTCCAAGGCTTCGCATCTCTTCGAGGGCTTCTCGTGCGCCGACCTTCGGACGGTCAATCAGAAGAAGATTGCCAAGTAACCTTCCTCCCTCCGCGATGTAGAGGAGCGTTCCTACCTGAGCCGGTTCCTCGGGGATATCGACGCCGTTCTCTGCCAGAAGTCGTGCATTTCCGGCAAGGATCGTACCAGCCGGTGCGTCAACGCGAATTCCACGACCGGCGAGCTCCTTATAGAGCGCCGGTTCGATATCGGAAGCAGTCACCTCGCGCCGTTGTCCCTCCGCAAGGACGGAGACCGCGATCGGGTGATCGGAGAAATGCTCGGCGGTTACGGCTGTCCGAAGAAGTTCCTCCTCGGAGACACCCGGTGCAGGCTGAACGATTGCTACCGAGAATGTTCCGTCAGTCAGCGTTCCCGTCTTATCGAGAACGGCGGTCCGTACGGTAGCGAGGGCGTCAAAAACTCCTCCGCCCTTGACAAAGATTCCGCTTCGTCCCGCTGCCCCGATCCCTGCAAAGTATCCAAGAGGAACCGAGAGGACAAGCGCGCATGGGCAGGATATGACAAGGAAGGAGAGAGAGCGATACAGCCACTCCCGCGGTTCGCCGGCGAAGAAAATCACGGGAACGAGAAAGAGCAGAAGTGCGGACACGACGACGACCGGTGTATAAATGCGGGCAAATCGAGTAATTACTGTCTCAGTTTTTGATTTGCGCGCCGCAGCCTCTGTGACAAGCGCTACCATTTTCGAGGCAGTCGACTCGCCGAAGGTTGATGTAACGGCAATCTCCAGAACGCCGTCAAGGTTCACCGTACCCGAATAAACCGGATCGCCGATCTGTACTTCGCGCGGCATCGATTCTCCCGTCAGGGCCGACGTGTCGAGCATTGCCTCTCCTGCGACGATCTGGCCGTCAAGAGGGACACGTTCTCCGGGACGTACAATGATGTGCTCTCCCGGTATGATCACGTCGGGATGAACGGTTTCGATACCGTCCGCGGTCTTCCGGTTCGCATAATCCGGTCGCAAGGCCAGAAGCTCGCGTACCGACTTCTGTGAACGGTGCAGGGCCGACATCTGGAAAGCTTCACCAACCTGATAGAACATCATGACGGCGACCGCCTCCTCGGGACTGCCGATGAAGAAAGCGCCGATCGTTGCCAGAGACATCAGGAAGTTCTCATCGAAGACTTTGCCGCGGATCATGTTCTTTCCCGCTTTCACAAGAACCGGCGTGCCGAGCACTGCGTACGCGACGATAAAGATTCCCGTTACCCAGGCAAAAGGCAGGTTTATCACCCGTTCCGCAATTTCAGCAAGAACAAAGATCATCAGGCCGACAAAGATTCGGCGACGTAAAAGCGTCAACCCGCCGTCGTCCGCGACGGCCTTTGTCTCCGTTTTGCGTGGAATATCTTCAGCCGTCCCAATGGGTTGCGAAGCAGACACGATCCGTGTACCGGGCTCGATTCGATCGGCCAGCTCGCGAAGCTGCCGGAGGATCGGTTCCTCCGGAGCACCCGCCTGTGTCCTGATGCGAACGCTCTCGGTGAGAAGTGAGATCTCGCATGAGCTGACGCCCGGTATACCCGTGGCACCCCGCTCAATCTTCGCCGCACATTCGGCACATCCCAGGCCCTCGATCCGATAATCTCTCTCCACGCTTTCCATCCCTTATCTCCCGTCGTGTGAATATATGAGCACTTGTTCATATATAGTTTACCGCGAAAAGGGGATTCGCGTCAAGATTATATACGTGATAAAATACGAGAAAAGCGTTGGAGGCGGCGAGTTGTGGAACACCTGAGTATCGCGATGCAAAAATATCTCGAGACCGTATTTGACCTCTCCGAAGGTTCGGGGAATGCCGAACCTGTCGGTGTGCGCGTCAGCGATATCGCCCTGCGTCTCGGCGTCTCGAAGGCGAGTGTCAACAACGCGATCAATGTCCTCGCCCGTGACGGATACGTGACGAACGAGAGATATCAGGAGATCTTCCTTACCCCGGGTGGCCGGACTACCGCGATTCTACTCGAGAGCAAGCACCGCATCATCCGGGCGCTTTTCGCGGACGTCATCGGAATTCCCGAAGTGACGGCAAATGAGGATGCCTGCGCGATCGAACACATCATCAGTCCGGAGTCCGTCCAGAAGATTAATGAGTATCTTCTTGGACGCGGTATCCGCATTCTGGATTCCGATATGTAACGCCCCATCCTTTTTCCGCCGGCGACATCGGAAGATGTCGATTCTGCACCCTGTAACGATTGACTTTCTTTTCGCGCGGTCGTACACTCGAAATGCAAACGCGAATCATTCGCATCTGGAGGTGTACCCGCCATGAAAATATCCCTGCGTAACAGGATCTCGTTTCTTCTCGGCTGTGCTCTGTTGGCCGTGTCTCTGACCGCCTGCGCGCAGGCTGCCTCCGGTTCCGACAAATCGAAGGATGGTCTTACCATCGTTACCAGCTTCTACCCGATGTATGATTTTGCTCGCAAGGTCGCCGGCGATAAGGCGATCATCAAGAATCTCGTTCCCCCGGGTTCGGAACCCCATGACTGGGAACCGACACCATCTGATATGGTCCTGATCTCCGAAGCGGATATACTCATCTATAACGGAGCCGGTATGGAACTGTGGGTCGACGACGTTCTCTCTGCCATCGATTCCTCGAAGCTTCAGGTCGTCAACACCTCCGAGAAGATCACGCTTCGACCAGCCGAGCAACATGACGAGGAAGAAGCCGACGAGGACGAACACGGTGCGTATGATCCTCACGTTTGGCTCAACCCGATGTATGCCAAGGAACAGATGCGCGCCATTTTCGATGCTCTCGTCAAGGCAGATCCGGCGAACGAATCATATTATACCGATAATTTCGACAAGTACGCTGCCGAGTTTGACCGCCTGGATCAGGAGTTCTCGGCAGCTCTGAAGAATATTGAGAATCCGAATATCGTTGTCGCCCACGAGGCCTTTGGTTACCTATGTGATCAATACGGGCTCACGCAGGTCGGCATCGAGGGTGTCGCGGCCGATTCGGAACCGGATGCAGCGCGTATGGCGGAGATTATCACTTTCGTAGAAGAGAAGGATGTACGGGTGATTTTTTTCGAACAGCTCGTCAATCCGAAGGTTGCCGAGGCGATCGCCGCGGACACCGGTGCGACAACAGATGTTCTCAATCCGTTAGGAGGTCTGACACAAGAACAGATCGACGCGGGAGAGGACTATTTTTCAATCCAGAGACAGAACCTGGCCGCACTCGTGCGCGCGACAGGTCCGGCAGAATAAAGCGAGATCGCCCACCCTTCCACCCTACACGCGCGAGAATCGGAGGTTCATATGGAAGACATTCACGCGATTACCGTATCGGATCTATCCTTCGGATATGGAGAATCGCTTCTGCTCGATCAGGTAAGTTTCACGGTTCGTGACGGTGATTTTGCCGCTGTGATCGGCTCGAACGGAACCGGCAAGAGTACGATGATCAAGCTCCTTCTGGGTCTGCTCACGCCGATCTCCGGTGAGATTCGCATCCTGGGTAAGTCCGTCGGACAGATCCGCGACTTTTCCCGCATCGGTTACGTACCGCAGAACAGTGGGCACGACGCGTCTTCCTTCCCCGCAACGGTCGAGGAGATCGTGCTCTCCGGCCTTTACCGGGAGATCGGATTTCTTCGACCGGTCCGCAAGAAGCATAAACTACGCGTCGCCGAAGCGCTCGCGTCTGTCGGAATGCAGGATCACGTGTCTGACCTTATGGGAGAACTCTCCGGAGGGCAGCAACAGCGGGTCATGCTCGCGCGAGTTCTCGTGAACCTTCCGCAGATTCTTCTTCTGGACGAACCGACTGTTGGCATCGATGCAGTCGCCGTCAAGTCGCTTCTTACAATTCTTCATCGGCTGAATATCGAGAACAAGGTCACGATCGTCATGGTGACGCACGACCTCGATGTCTGTGCGCCTTATCTGAATCGTGTCTTCTGTCTTACCGGGCACAATTTCGCGGAGAACCGGATTCCGGAAAGTGTCATCGTCCACGCGCATCCTCCCCGCGAGACGGAAGATCTTCCTCACATCCACTGCGCCGCCTGTGAAGGCGGTCCTCATAACCGTGCCGAGTGTGCGGCTTGTGTTTCTGCGCACGCGGAGAACGGAGGAACGGACCATGTTTGATATACTGCAGCACGCTTTCATGCAACGCGCGTTCTTGGTCGGAATTCTTCTGGCGATTATCATCCCCTGCATCGGTACGATCGTCGTCTTCAAACGTCTGAGCTTGATGGGCGACGCACTCTCCCACACCTCCCTCGCCGGCGTTGCGATCGGACTTCTTTTCGGGTTCGACCCCGTTCTCGGCGCCATCGCCGCCTGTCTCTTCGCCGCCTTCGGCATCGAGGCGATTCGAAGAAGAATTCCCAAATACTCTGAGCTGTCGATCGCCGTGATCCTCTCCGTTGGTGTCGGTCTGGCTGGTCTCCTCTCCGGCTTCGTGAAAAATGCCTCCAGCTTCTCGAGCTTCCTGTTCGGCAGCATCGTCGCGATCAGTGATTTTGAGACATTGCTCGTCGTCATCGTCTCCGTTCTCGTGTTCGGACTCTTTGCCCTCCTTTATAAGGAACTATTCTATATCGCGTTCGACGAGCAGGCGGCCGCGCTCTCCGGCGTACCTGTCAAACTCGTCAACACGCTGTTTACGATCCTCACCGCGGCTACGGTATCCATCGCCGCCCAGACTATCGGAGCCCTGATCGTCTCGTCGATGATGGTCGTCCCGGTCGCCACCGGGATGTTGTTGGCTAGAAGCTACCGGCAGAATCTCGTGATTGCCATCTCCAGCGCCGTCATCTCCACCGTATCCGGAATCATCCTCTCCTATCAGTTCGGCACCAAGCCCGGCGCCAGTATCGTCTTGTCGAATGTCGCCATCTTCCTTCTGGCTCTCGCTCTTCGCGGAGCCCGCAAATGGATATCTCGCAGGAATATTACGACAAAGAGTGCGCGAAAAGAACCGTCCGCACCGAAAGGAGCCGCCGATGTCTGAATCCTTCTGCTCATCGGCTCAGGCCACGTCCGTCGTCCCGACATGGCCGCAGGGAATGAAGCGAACGCGAACGCGCGAGTCCGTGTGGGCTGCGCTGCAATCCACCGATAAGCCGGTCACCGCTCTTGCGTTGTTCGAGCAGATTCGCCTATCCGACACATCTGCCTGGTTATCGACGGTATACCGCGCTCTGGAAGCCTTTGTCGCTTCGGGATCCGTTGCGCGCAGCGTTCCGACCGACAGCACGCAGGCTGTTTATGAGCTCAAGCGTCACGTCCACCGGCATTACGCCGTTTGCCTGACTTGTCATGCCCTGATACCGATCGATGTCTGTCCTCTCGAAAATATGCTGAGTGCCGTTACCCCAACGGATTTCTGCGTCGAAGGGCATTCCCTCGAACTGTATGGTCTTTGCGGAGATTGTCATCGAAAAGCTTGAAAGGCCCCGGCAACCGGATCTGATCTTTCGGGAATTCTGACCCGACGAAATCACGGATCTGATCTTTCGGGAATTCTGACCCGACGGAATCACGGCATCGTCGGGACCTACCGGCTTTGCTTGACTTTCCCTGCTACCGGGCGTATTCTGAACGTATAAATTGTAATGATTACAATTTAATTGCACGCAACCCATTGAATACGCATCGTTTACACGGGAGGTTTTAGCTATGAAAGCACCTGTACTTATATCCAGAATTCACGGCCGCGAGATTTTGGACTCGCGCGGCAATCCTACCGTCGAAGCAGATGTCACCTTAAGTGACGGCAGCTTCGGCAGAGCAAGTGTTCCTTCCGGAGCATCGACCGGAGCTTTTGAAGCGGTCGAGCTGCGAGACGGCGACAAGACAAGATATCTGGGACTCGGCGTCCTGAACGCCGTCGACAATATTAACGGTCCGATCGCGACAGCCCTATTGGGGTTGAACGCACTTGACCAGAAAGAGATCGACACAGCGATGATCCAAGGCGACGGGACGGAGAACAAAGCCGTCTGGGGTGCCAATGCGATACTCGCTGTTTCCCTCGCTGTCGCCAAGGCAGCAGCCGAATCCCTTGGGTTGCCGCTATACCGTTATATCGGAGGCATCAACGCGACTACGCTCCCCGTTCCGATGATGAATATTCTAAATGGCGGCAAGCATGCCGACTCAAGCCTCAACATCCAGGAATTCATGATCATTCCGGCAGGCGCTTCAACCTTCTCGGAAGCACTGGCGAGCAGCGTGGCGGTCTTTCACACCTTGAAGAAGATTCTGAAGGCAGACGGATATGTCACAGCCGTCGGAGATGAAGGTGGTTTCGCCCCGAAGTTTTCGAGTGACGAGATGGCTCTAGAGTACATCGTCAAGGCCATTACCGCCGCCGGTTTCACACCCGGTGAGGATTTCTTCATCGCAATCGACGCCGCCGCAACCGAGATGTATGAAGAAGCCGCGAAGGCCGGACGACCCGGCGACTATCTGTTCTGGAAATCGGACGTTTACAAGACGCGCGAGGAAATGGTCGCTTTCTGGACCGATCTTGCGGCCCGTTACCCGGTTCTCTCTCTGGAGGACGGTATGGGCGAAGAAGACTGGGACGGTTGGAAGCTTCTGACGGACGCCTTGGGAGACCGGATCCAACTTGTCGGCGACGATCTTTTCGTGACGAACACAGAGCGGATCAAGAGAGGCATCGACATGAAAGTGTCGAACTCGGTTCTGATCAAGCTGAATCAGATCGGCACGCTTTCGGAAACACTCGACGCGATCGGAATGGCAAAGTCCAACGCATGGACAGCTATCGTTTCCCATCGCTCCGGTGAGACCGAGGATGTGACCCTGGCAGATGTTGCTGTGGCAACAAACGCCGGACAGATCAAGACCGGTGCTCCCTCCAGAACGGATCGTACGGCGAAGTATAACCGCCTGCTACGCATCGAAGAAGAGCTCGGAAGCGCAGCGGTCTACCCCGGACGCTCCGCATTTGGGGTATAAGGCGCAGCGGTCTACCCCGGATGATACGCGTTTGGGGTATAGAGCGCAGCGGTCCTGACAGGACGTTACGTGCTTGGGGTGTAAGGCTGTGAGACGCCGAGGTCCTGACAGGACGTTACGTGTGGCGGGATAGGCGTTATGGTAGGGCTGGACGCTCCGGGTTTCGCTGAAGAAGGGAAATCCGATAGCTGATCGTTGATACATATATATCGTTCCTGGTTTTGTATGGATAAAGTTGGAGTACCGCTTGGAATCGCAAATATGTCGATCCAAGCGGTATTCTTGCGTTTTTGAGAGATGTGACTGCGTCGAAATACTTCCCGACATGGGAAAAACTCTAAGCAAAGGCAGTATCATGGAGTCTGAATGGGCTCCTAATATAGACGAGAAGCCTCGAACGACCGGCATCGTCAACAAATTGTGACGGGTTCGGCGTAGTGAGACCCTTATTATGGACACGAATCGCACCTCAACGTTGCATGTTGATTATTGATTACTTCCACAAAGCGGCGAAGAAGAGTATGGGCGAATTCGGGGGATGTGGGTCTTTTCGCCCATAAACCGGAGGATTTGGACGCGCGTCGGAAAGGCTGATTATGGGCGAAATGGATGGTTGAGGTCGGTTTCGCCCATAAAGTGACGAAGAAGACTATGGGCGAATTCGGGGGATGCGAGTCTTTTCGCCCATAAACCGGGGGAGTTGGAAGCGTGGTGGGAAGGCTGATTATGGGCGAAATGGATGCTTGGGGTCGGTTTCGCCCATAAAATGGTGAAGAGGATTATGGGCGAATTCGGGGGATGTGGGTCTTTTCGCCCATAAACCGGAGGATATAGACTCGTAGAGGGGTCCTCCTTGTGGACGAAAATACCGCGAACGACCAGTTTCGTCCACAAATTGCAACAGAG
>Ga0209373_10005668_pt1 | contig 10095 bp, 7 predicted proteins | sample Higcelweek5metaG_FD_187173 | JGI IMG/M metagenome (GOLD analysis project Ga0209373, IMG submission 187173) | Freshwater pond sediment microbial communities from the University of Edinburgh, under environmental carbon perturbations - High... | ecosystem: Environmental > Aquatic > Freshwater >...
AACTTCACACTTTGGAACAAGCTCAATCGGCACCAACACCTGCTACAATTTTCAGCTTGTTTTATAATGCCAAATTTATTACAACCGACTTAAGTGTTTGCATGGATTCCCGCTTCGACAAAATAATGAGTAATTTATAATGTATAATTCATAATTTGAAGATTTGAGGATTTGAAAATTTGTCCCGAAAGCTTTCGGGGTTGAGGAGTTAGCGACAAAGCTACGAGTTTCGGGTTGTGAAAACTGGGGACTGGAGATAATTTCACGTTTCAACAATTACACAATTCAACAGTTTAACAACGTCCGGAGGCCGTAGTCTATTGACTGTAGACAGTCTTGTCACATTTCTAATTGTTATTTCTGTTATTATTAAACTTATATCCTACAGTCCATTCCACAAAGTCGGCATGCATGGAGTAATCTCTGAGGGTTATGCCGGCAAAAATTTTATCTGTAATTTGATAATTCAAACTAATGCGTTGATGAAAAACAGGAGATTGATTCTTGAAATTTTTTCGATATACGTAAAATGCAGGTTGCAAAACAATTGAAACTTTATCGATACAAAGTGAGTAGGATGGATAAATGCTTAGTTGAAGTTTATCGCTAAAAGGTCCATCTACATCTTCTAATTCATTATTTTCGACTGCCACTTGTGCATTCACCGCCCCGTTGTAATTAAATGTAGCCCCAATACCGAATTTTGATATATGGCTGACCTGCCTGTTGTATAGTGCCGAAAAACCATAAACAGGAAAGAAAACGCCTTTGTATTTTTCTTTAATTTCTATATTTACCGAATCGAAAATAATGTTTTTCATGGCAGCAAACCCCGACAGTACCCATTCGCTGTGCGGTTTGTGTTTCGGGACTTTATATTTTACAAATTCGGGTCGTTCGTTGAAATTATATTTAATTCCAATTTTAGGAGCATAAGCGTTTATTCCAAAATTTGGCAACTTAATTGCTCCGTTTGAATAATGTGAAAAAATAAGGCCTGCAAGCAGATCGAAATGATTTGATAGTTGATAATTCACGCTTAAACCAGCATCGCTCATAAATGCCTCACCCAATCCGATGGCTATATTATATTGATTTGTGATAGGGTTAAATGAATGCCAGTTAAAAGAAAGACCAAAACCCAGTTCGGCATTGACCGAAAATCGTTCCTTACGAAGCAATGGAATATCAATAAAGCCATAAAGAGCCATGGGGATGCCAATTTCATTAATATTCTCAAAGTCGAGGATTTTAAAACCTACTCCCCACAACGGAGCATTAAAAATTTGTTCCTGTAATGTTTCGCCGGTAGTTTGTGTGCTTATTTTAATATTCAATGCCTGAAAATCGTTTATTAAGACAGAGTTTTGGTTCGAGCCCCGAACAAATACATTGGTAGATGCCACCGGACCATTGATAAACGAAGTTGTAAGGGACAGATGCTTTTTATTCCACCTGAAATGTACATTGCTTGTATCGGTTTGTGCAAAGATAAAAGCAGGAAAATACAATAACAAAAAAAAATAGATTAACCTTTTCATTGTCATGTTTTTTTCTTTAAAAGTTATTGGCTAATTTGAGCTTTAATTCCTTCACTTTGCGTTCGCTTTTTTTTGTTTCAATGCATTCATTCAATAGTTTATTCAGATATACTCCAACAAAAGCACTGCCAACACCCACCAATGCGCCTGCCAACACATCGCTTGGGTAATGAACTCCCAACTCCATTCGCGAATAACCAACTGCTCCCGCCCAAGCATAGGACGGAGCAATCACATACCATTTAGGATATGCTATAGTTAAGGATGTTGCCAATGCAAAAGCATCGGAAGTATGTCCGGACGGAAAAGAAGGACTTCCACCACTTGTTAGTTTCTCAATATCAGGATAGGTCTCAAATGGCCTTGGACGATTAATCGAATACTTTAAAGCAGTTGATAATACGGTAGCTGTTAAAACAGTTAAGCCAATATAATACGATTTTGAAGTTGTAACAGAGTCTTTCGTTAAAATGCCTATACCATACAAAACAATAGGCGTACCTATTGCCACAGGTGCAGCAGAGTTGGTTATACCTCTGAAAACACCATCGAGTTGTTTGTTTCTATTCAGGTTTATATCTCTCAGCACATTAATGTCAATGTTCTGCGAAAACCCCCAAATAGCCGGAATAAGCAAAAGTAATAAAAGGTATTTTTTCATTTAGCCTTTACTTTTGAATTTAATTGTTGCACCTTGTAATATAAAAATTAAGCTCCTGAGTTACCCCTTGCTTAAATATTTTAATTTCGAGCTGCAAAGATATATCTTTTTGATTGTTTTACTATTCACTGTTTACAATTCATGATTCACAATTCATAATTGACAATTAAGAGAGGGCGGTTTAAGGTGTCAACTGTCTTTTGTCTAAGGTCTAAAGACAAAAGACAATTCATAATGCATAATTCACAATTCATAATTAGCAGTATGGTTAATTGTTTAGTGTTTAAAGTTTGGCAACCGATGACTTTAGACCTTTGACTTTCGACCCCTTCGCCTGTGCCTTCGCCTATATCCACGATTCCACACAGTTATTTATTGCACTAAATCTGTTCTACAATTCCACGACTTGAGACCGGGGACTGGAGATCTTTGTTATTCAACTAAAATTATACATTGCTCTATGGGACAAATACTCATTTCTTTCCGCTACTTCGGAGCTTTACAATAGCTGTAATACAACAGATAGAAGTATTGTTTTACATGTCAGACCTGACAGGTTTTCAAAACCTGTCAGGTCTTGCATGTGTCTATTTGCCTGGCTTTATGTAAATTTCTTTCCGAAATCTTGCTGTTGTTAAATATGTTATTTATCTTTGAACGACAAAATAACATGCAGTTATACATACAGTCCTATACGGCGAATATACGCAATGGTATTTGTAGTTATATAAGGAATATATGTGTAATGCGTATATATTGATGTATGTGGCGTTTAAAAAAAAGAATAGAAGATGTTAACCGTTTAGATTGAATACTTACATGGAAATAGAAAAAATAAACGATGAAACAATAGGAGATATTAAGGCTGAGTATTACAAACATTATTTTGGAAAAAAGAAGGACTACTATCTGCCCATACTGAAAGCTCTTGAAAATGGAGAAAAATATTCATTTAATCTAAGCGCATGCATATTTGGATGGTTTTGGGTTTTGTATCGCAGAATGTATTTTCATGCATTAATTTTTTTCTTTGTTCTTCTTGCAGAATCCTCACTAGAAAAAATTCTTTTAGAAAAATTTGGAAATACGCATGACATGCAAATGTCTCTAAGGGTTCTATGGTTAATTATTTTAGGAATTGTGTTTGGTAATTTAGGAAACTATTTTTTCCTTGTATACTCCAAAAAGAAAGTCAAAAAGATTATTTCGACGAACGATGATGAAGTGATAAAAATAAAGAAGCTAAAGAGGTATGGAGCTGGAGATTGGATGATAATTGTATCGATTGCATTAATATTAGTCCTGTTACTAATTTTAGGAAAGAAATGATTTTTTTTGCTGTATGTAAGGTTTAGTATATCAACTCTTGTGTTATTAGGTTCTATATTAAGTGTTTGTAGTATATTCGTAGTTGCAGATATAAAAATAATTATAGAAAAGAGAAAACGAAAAAAGCCCTAACTGCTAGCACAGGTCTCGTTCACCTGGTGGCTAACTTTGTTGGGATATAACAAATAATGCATTTGGCTAGTGCTATAATTCTTATGCTCCAAACTACTTTACACCCCGGCGTCTATTGATCCCTATATTTCCTTTTTGCAGTAACTCTTTTAATTTATAACTATTTACATACAGCCATCCATTATATAAACAAACGCATAATGATCAAAAAACAAGTATTCAACATAAGCCTTTTTTTCTTTTTGTTTTTCTTTTCTATGAATATTTATGCACAATCGGTTGCTCTTACCGGGAATGTAAGGTCTGCTGCCGGGGATAGGTTGTATGGGGTGAGTGTGATGGAGGTGGGAACAACGAATAAAACAATTACAAATAAGGAAGGTGGTTTTGCTATTCAGGTAGCATCGGCTTCAAAGTTAAGTTTTTCATATTCAGGTTACAAAACTTCTGTTGTCGATATTCAGGGGCAAATGAACATCCAACTTGTGCTTGAGGAAGAAGATAGGGAGATCGATGAAGCTATAATTGCTTATGGAAGTCAGCCGGAAACAATGGTCACAGGTTCGATGGCAACGATATACGGAGATGAATTGCGTGAAGTGCCGGCCTCAAATATCACTCAGGCTTTACAGGGACGGATAGCCGGACTGCAACTCTCGCAAACTTCGACAAAACCCGGCACTTCGATGCAGATGCGCATTCGTGGTACTCATTCGGTAGACTATACAAACGATCCTTTGATTATTCTTGATGGGGCGCCTTTTGCCGGAAGCATTACCGATATTAGTATTGATGATATCAAAAGGATTGATGTTCTGAAAGATATAACAATGACAGGCATGTATGGATCGCGTGGTAGCAACGGTGTAATACTGATAACAACCAACAAAGGGGTAAAAGGCCAAAAAATGCAGCTCACTTACAACGGGTATTATGGACTTAAGTCTGCCATTGAATACCCAATGATGAATGCTGCCGAATTTATTAAACTGCGGGCGACAGCAGGTCGCTTTGGATATGGTATGGATGAATCGGATCAGACTGATACCGATTGGCAGGGTCTGCTATATCGAACAGGACTGGTAAGTAATCACGATATAGGACTTTCAGGAGGCACAAAAAAAGGAAATTATAAGTTCCATGTGGGTTATTATAATGACAAGGCTGTTGTTCCTGGCCTTGATTATAGCCGTTTTTCTTTGCGGGGCGCGTTCGAACAGGAAATAGGCAGCTATCTTCGCTTTGGTTTTAGCACCAATAGTAACTTTAATGTTAACAATGGTGAGGGGTTTGAAGTGTTCAATGTATTAACTATGACACCCATAGCCGATCCTTTTGTGCGTGATGCGGGGGGTAATGTCGTTTCAACGAAAAGATTTATCAACCTGCCTGCCGACAATATACCGGTTGTTACAAGGGATATAATTAATAATTTAGGAGATCAATGGATAGATCAAACGCAGGGATATGGTTCGTATAATTCCCTGTATGGCGAAATTAAAATACCCGGCATTAAGGGCCTGAAATACACAATGAATTTTGGACTTAACCATAGAAACAGTACTACCGAAAAGTACACAGGAGTAGGAGTGTTCCGTGTCACCGAAGATTACCCGCAGTACGAAAGTCATGCTGAATCAAGGCTCTTTAACCAGACCATCGATCAGCAGTTGAGTTACGACCGTGTGTTTTCGCAGAAACACAGGCTCAGTGCAACACTGTTGTCCTCGTCGGAAAGAACAAAATTCAGCAGAAACAAATACGCGTATAGTAATTTAGCCCTTAGTTCTGCTGATTCAAGCTTTACTACAAGTGGGTACAGGTCTGTTGTGGGTAGGGTAATGTATTCGTTCGACGACCGTTATATGATAAGTGCTACAGTTCGTTCCGATGCATCCTTGGGGCTGATTCCAATAACTAATTCTCAACAGACTTCTCCTTCGGTGGCTATGGGATGGGATATCAGAAAAGCATCGTTTATGAAACATGCATCATCAATTGATGCGTTGAAATTGCGTGTAGAGTATGGGCAGAGAGCACTAACTTTAGGTAGCGAAACGGTTATTACAAAAAATGCAGGACTTGACTTTTCTGTTTTTAAAGGGCGTCTGTCGGGTGCAGCAGAGTTCTATGTTATCAATTCAAAGGAGTTTAGATGGATACTTAGTCTGCCCGGAGGACCGGAGTTGTCTGTTCGGCAAATTGATGGTGCTTCTATCCAAAACAAAGGTATGGAATTAACACTAAAAGCTATTGTATTGAATAACCTGAACGGCTGGTCGTGGAATGTTGGGGTCAACCTGTATACAAACAAAAGCAAGGTGGTAGCGCTTCCTATGGGTGAGGATATGGATCCAGAAAGACGCTTGTTTGTAGGGCATTCCCTCAATGTAATATACGATTATAAACGAATAGGTCTTTGGAATAAAACGGATGCCGACTATCAATATCTGTCTATCCTGGAGCCTCAGGGTAATGTTGGTATGATTAAAGTTGAATACACTGGCGCTTATGATGAAACCGGTAAGCCTGTAAGAGCTATCGGAGATCAGGATCGACAAATTATCGACTGCGATCCTGATTTTATGGGCGGAATAAACAGCCGTTTGACTTATAAAGGATTCGACCTTGTTATTGTGGGAGTGTTCCAGCGTGGAGGTATTCTTAATAGTACACTATACGGATATGATAGTTACCTCAATATGAATAGCGGACGACGCGGGCAAATAAAAATAGACTACTGGACACCTGATAATACGAATGCTAAATATCCGGCTCCGGGTGGTGCTGCCAGTGGTGATATTCCAAAGTATGGAAATACAACCGGCTACTTTAATGCATCTTATTTGAAAATCAATACAATTACGGTTGGATATAATGTTAGATCTGAATTGTTGAAAACTGCCGGCTTCGAAAAACTCAGACTTTATGGAACCTTACAAAACCCATTTGTGCTTTTCTCACCCTATTACAACGAAACCGGTATGGATCCTCAAACCAACTCCTATGCCGACGATGGTGCTGCTAATGCAATGCCACCCACCCCAAGTCGTTTCCTTATTGTAGCCGCTAACACTCCCTCAACAAAAAACTTTATAATAGGAGTTAATGTGACGTTTTAATTTGAGGATTTGTCTAAAGTCAAAGGTCTAATGTTTAAAGACAAAAGACAATTAATAATTCATAATTTCAACAAACAACCCGAAACCCGAAACAATGAACCCGAAACTCGCATACCATTGATCTCCCCTTTTTTTTGACACAGTTTATTGAATAGCCCCATTTAAATGTTTTCACAATACCCGGGCTATGGTTCGACTAACTGTAATTTATTGTTATAAATTATCAAAGAATTTAATCATCAACGTATTGTAGTCGACAAATTCGGTGAGTGGTAGCGTTTCATATTTGTCGTAAATATCGTGGTATGCCTTAATTCCACCTTGAGTGTATATATAAAAACATGGAACGCCTTTTTGATAAAAAAAACAATGGTCGCTATTACATGCTGCTCCACGTATATCAACTTTCGGAAAAAGTTTGTTGTCTGTATTTATTTTAGTCAGCAAATCAAATTTGTCTTTATATACACTTCCGTTTACAACCCTGATTCCTTCTTCACCGGTTCCCGCCAGGTCAAAGTTTACAAGAAACCTGATTTTATCTAATTTAAACAGTGGATTTTCGGTAAATTCCTTTGCGCCATAAAGCCCTATTTCTTCAGCGGATAAACTGATAAATACAATTGAGTATTTTGGTTGGTGTTTGGAATAATAGCTGGCCAAATTTAATATCATTGCTATTCCGCTCGCATTATCATTTGCACCTGGAAAATAGGTGTCTTTACCCATTTTTCCCAAGTGGTCGTAGTGTGCTGTTACAATAATAAATGAATCCGGTTTTAAACTTCCTTTTATATAGCCAACAATATTCTGAGTTTCATATTTGTCAATAAATTTATTATCAATTTTTAATTCAACAACATTGAAACTATTCAAATCCATTTCTTTATTAATTACAATAACAGGTCTGACATTCAGCTTTGTAGAGTTGTCCCAGGTTAGTTTTTCTTTTGTGTATATGATAACTCCTTTACACGGAATCTGAGGGCTATATTTGAGGAATGAAATAAACTCATCAATCGTTTTGTTTAAATCTTTATTCTCCGTTGATTTTATGGTATTGTCAATCAAAATAAAGTTTTCTCCTGCTTTTCTGATCAAATCAATCAACTTTTCCTTTGTGTCGATTCCACTTCTGTCAGCTTTCACGCAATTGATTTTCCCTCTTATGCCCGGAGAGGAAGATTCAATAAGATAGTCAATTCCCGGTTTCAAAACTTCGCCATTGATTTTTACTAAAACTTCGTTAGGAAAAGTATTTATGGGGATATTGAATTTTTGATAATACGATTTTCCAAAAGGAAGTAACCCAATTCTTTTGTATTCGCTCGTAATAAATTCAGCTGCAAGGGAATTTCCATTTTCAGTGTAGCCTCTTCCTTTTAACTCCGGAGAGGCCAGTTTTTGAACAATTGTCTTTGCGTATTCTATATCTTGAGAATGCAAAAACACACTCAAAGTCAGTAAAATAATCAGGAGATTAAGTCTTTTCATATATGTAGCTTTTAATTTTTCATATCAGACTCCAACACATATGCATTACGCATATATTCTCTATACAAAAACAAATTGATTATATGTGTCTGCCCGAAAATTAATTATCGCTGTTCAAAGATAAATAACATATTTAACAACAGCAAGATTTTGGAAGGAAAATATTAAGAAATGTGCCAATATGCTAATCCCGATAAATTCGGGGCAAGTTGTGCTAATTGTGGAAGAAATGCAGGCACAGGCACAGGCGAAGGCAAAGGGGACTAAAGTCTAAAGTCTAAAGTCAAAGGTCTATAGTCATCGGTTTCCGGACTTTGTTGAATCGTTGAATCGTTGAACTGTTGAATAACTGAATAATTGAATAACTGATTAATTGAAGCGTCTTCTGAACCCGAAACCCGGAACCCGGAACCCGAAACTAAATTTACATTCTACATTCTCCCCCTCCTCAAATTTTCAATCCCGTAAGCTATCGGGACAAATTTTCAAATTAATAACTGTCAACTGCCTCCTCTTCATTTTCAAATTCTCAAATTTTCAAATTAAGAATTATCCGATGTATCCTGTTTTGTTCCGTAATTTATTTGAACCTTAATCATTGTTCCTTTACCCAATATACTTGTAATATCTAAATTGCCACCCAGTATTTTTATCCGTTCTTTCATGCCAATCAAGCCGTAAGCATCAATTCGACCTTTATGATTAACGTCGAACCCAATTCCATTATCACTAATTTCCAACACTAGTTTTCCGGCCACATTTGTAAGTAGAACTGTCACCTTTGTGGCCATGGCATGTTTTATAATATTGTTGAGCGACTCCTGAAGAATACGGAAAAATGCCAGGGCTTGATCGGGAAGAATATTGAGATCGAAAACTTTATTTTTAAAGCTGCATTTTATGTGGTGTGTTTGCTCAAAAATACGGATATGTGCTCCTACTGCCTCCACAAAGCCAAGTACATCAAGTTGTTCTGGTCTTAGACCAGTCAAAATACTTCGTGCCGATTTATTGGCATCATCTACTAAAATGATAAGTTGTTCCATTTCGGATAGAACCTCTTCTAAATTGATTGCTTCGTTTTTATTGGATATTTTTTTCTTAAATAAACCCATCTGTATTTTTAAAGCGACTAAAAGTTGCGCTAGACTATCGTGAATTTCGCGGGCTAGATTTAGTCTTTCTTCTTCACGTACAAGTTGAAGTTTTGATGCAAAAATACTCAATTGCTTATGTGATTCATTTAGTTCAATTTCGGTAGACTGAATAAGAGTAGCATCTGTATCAATTTTTTTCTTTTGAGTGGCGAGTTCTTTGTTGGCGATGACTAATTCATCTGCCAGTTTTTCTTTTTCTTCGTTTTGAGATACAAGCTCTTTATTGGCAATGATCAATTCGGTTGCACGTTTTTCTTTTTCCTGATTCTGGAATTCAAGCTCTTTGTTGGCAATTATTAATTCATTTGCACGTTTTTCTTTTCCCTCGTTTTGAAATACAAGTTCTTTGTTGGCCATGACTAACTCGGCTGCCAACTCTTCTTTTGAAGTATTTAACAAGTCGATCTTTTGTCGCAATTTTCTTAACTCTTTAGTGAGCTGTTCTTTGGTTTTGTCATGAGTTTTCATTGCAATAAATTTTTAAAATAAAGAAAAGTTATGTGAGTCAGTCTTCCTTTTTTTGAATGTGGCATAACATCTTACTGTCTTATTCTGCGTTTACAAATGTCAAAGTTAATTAAAACAGCTACAACTCCAAATTAAAACAGAAGTTATTTAATTTATACACGAAGATAGTGGATAAAACAGCCTAAAATTAA
>Ga0209373_10005673_pt1 | contig 10090 bp, 7 predicted proteins | sample Higcelweek5metaG_FD_187173 | JGI IMG/M metagenome (GOLD analysis project Ga0209373, IMG submission 187173) | Freshwater pond sediment microbial communities from the University of Edinburgh, under environmental carbon perturbations - High... | ecosystem: Environmental > Aquatic > Freshwater >...
AAGACACCTTTCAACAACCGCCTGTGCAATATCATAGTGTTCCGGAAGAGAACTCTCAACAAGCGTAATGGCCTGACTTAAAACCGAACGGTCACCCCTGAGGATGCCGTCAACATACTCGTCAGCGGAGAAGTGCTTACGCCGGGTGCGCCTGAGACGAGATATAACCTCAGGATTAATGCTTGGCGGCTGAACAACACCTTTCTGTACCGAGAGTGACCCGGCGGTCTCTTTTCCCTTGGCCATCGAATATTAAATGAAATATCTCTCTGTCATTCAGGCTACTGCCCTTCAACAAGAACCTCCCCCTTGATCATAAGCATGACTTCAGAGTTCTTCGGATCATTTGTGTAGACAAAGATATTCTTGTAAATATTGCCTTTATAACCTCCTGAATTGAATTTGGCCTTGATGCTCCCCTTTGTTCCCGGCTTGATTACATTTTCAGTAGGCATCAGCGCCGTGCATCCGCAGCCGGCCTTCACATGACGTATTATAAGGTCAGTCTTGCCCTCATTTGTGAAGACATATTCGACATCAGCCGATTCATTCTGCTTGATCTTTCCGAAATCAACCGTATTTGAAACCAGTTTAAATACAGGTGCATTTGCAAGCTGCTGGTTCGTCAGAGAGGAGAAATCCTCAACAAGGTTTGCAGAAACATAAAGGTAGATGTTTTGCTGCTGGACTCCATTGATTTTAAGCCTGACCAGGTCATTCACATTACCCCAGGCCGCACTGTTGAGGTTTGCATCATATGTGCCCTCGATAATGCCTTTTTCACCCGGCTTAAGTGTCGCCGGCGTAGCCTTCATAGTCAGATGCGCAGGCAGACCTTCAAACTCGATAGTAGCAGGTTCCTTGGAGGGGTTTATGACCGGCATTACCCTGATCTTTTTTTCATTCTTTTTTATCGATGTAAAAGCCAGGTGATTTGATTCAAACCTCACTGGTCCTACAACAAAGGAGAAGGTCTCTTCAACAGTCTTCTCGCGCGGTGACACCTGTCCTTCAATAATGAGGACCGTAACTGCCGGTCTGGCATTTGAGAAAACCGAAATGCTCTTGGTGAATTTTCCGTTATAACCGCGGGGATCGAAAACGGCAGTAACAAACCCTTTCCCTCCCGGAGGTATCGGTGATTTGGTATAATCCGAGGCGGTACAACCACATGACGGTTGAACCTTTGTCAGTACAAGAACTGAATCACCGGTATTGGTGAAATTGAAAACAGCCTCTTTTTTGCCGGCCTCTTCCTTCATCGCACCATAATCATAACGCGGATTCTGGAAGTTGAGTTTCGGCTGGGCATATAAGCCTGTCCCGATGACTAAAACCAATAAAACAATAAAACTCCTTTTCATCGCTATAAACTTTTTTAACAAATGATTTATCAGTATCCTTTTACCTCCATAACAAAGATCAGACCACAAGGGTTGCATCATAATAAACGTCAAAAATAATAAAAATCATTGAGCACCTGCTTTTTTATTGGTTTATGCATTAGTTTTGCCTGACGGATGCACCTTTTGGAACAGAATTTGAAACAAACCGGAGGAGTCTCCATTATCAGCTATGCCAAGAAGAAAACTCCTGATATTGTCTGTAATCATCCTGACACTGATGCCGGCTCTTCCTGCTGCCGGACAGTTTTACAACGGGATGCAGATGACCTTTGGAAAAAACAGGGTGCAGTACCGCGACTTCTTCTGGAACTATTTCAGGTTCGAAGACATTGACTGCTATTATAACGAATTCGGTCGCGAAGTTGCGGAATATGCCTGCACTGTTGCTGAGAAGAAGCTGAATGAGGTGGAGGATTATTTTGATTACTCCCTGGACAAGAGACTTATTATCATAGTCTACAACAAGAAAAACGATTTCAGGCAGAGTAATGTCGGACTGATCTCTGCAGAGGATGATTACAACGTTGGCGGATACAGCCGCGTCATCAAGAACAAGGTGATGCTCTGGTTCAACGGTGACCATAAGGAATTTGAAAAACTCATTGCATCGGCCATTGCCGAGGTCATTGTGTATGAAATGGTCTCCAATGCCGACCTCCGCGACAGAACTTCGAGCAATTCACAGATTCAGATCCCCGACTGGTATATCAAGGGCCTTGTAAACTACGTAGCATTCGGCTGGGATGAGGAAACTGACAACCGTGTCAGGGACGGCTTCGAGAACGGCAGATACAAAAACCTTGACAACCTCGAGTATGACGAAGCCATATATGCCGGCCAGTCATTCTGGAAATATATCGGGGAAACATACGGCGACGCAATCATACCCAACATCATTTACCTTTCCAAGATTTACAAGAATATCGAAGACGGCTTCCTTTACGGACTGGGTAAAAGCATAAAGGATACGTACCGCGACTGGCGGGCCTTTTATGCTGATTATTATTCTGTCAAACCCGGAGAAACTTATCCTGTCCCTGCTGTTGTCAGCAGGTCAAAACCTCAGCAACGTTTCACTTCAGTGAAGGTCAGTCCTGACGGCAGATATGTTGCCTGGGTCTCAAACGACTGGGGTCGGCGGAAGATAATGCTTTACGACACACAGACCGGGAAAAATAAAAAACTCTTCTCTGTAGAACCGAAATTCGAGCAGACTGTCGATTATACATACCCTGTACTGACCTGGCACCCCGGTGGCAAGATACTGACCTTTGTCAATGAGGAAAAAGGCGGAATGCAGCTTTACTTCTACAGGACCGACCAGAAAAGCTTTGAAGAACGCACAATGCCTTTCTTTGAAAAAGTGATGTCACTCTCCTACTCGCCTGACGCCACCAGGCTGCTGCTGACGGGTGTAATTAACGGGATGACTGACATATATGTGCATACGATTATCTCAGGTACCAGTGAGCGCATCACCTTCGATGTGGCTGACGACCGCTCAGCCTCCTTTGTAAAGGGAAAAAACGAGACAATAATCTTTTCATCTAACAGGCTCACTGATTCCCTGACAAATAAGGGTGACCCGCAGGAACCAGTCGGACTTACCTGGAATCTTTTTACATATGATCTTGCTGCCCGGGGCTCCGCAGTGACCCGGCTGGGTGAGAAGCCGTACGACGATTACCGTGATCCTGTAGGTGCAACAGCCGGTGCAACAGGTTTTACAGGTAACGGCAACGGGATAAGAAACTATTACAGTGCTTCTTTTGACAGCGTCATAAGCTATATTGACACTGCTCTTCATTACCGGTATTTTATCGAGTCGAAGCAGGTCACTGACTTCCCGCGACATCTGGAAGCCTTTGACCGCAACGGGGGCACTGACGCCGCAGTAATCTATAATAAGGGACGCTACAACCTTCTGACAGGGCCTTCCTCTGAAACGGCAAAGGTGAATGAAAGCGACATTAAGACGACCCGCTACCGTGATGAACTCACAGCTGCACTCAGGGCGGCAGACAGTATCAATACACTCAGGGACAGGCTGCTTGCTGAACGGGCCAGGATGAATGACACTCTGCAAAAGCCGCTTTATGAATATTATGCTAAGGATGAGCCCATAGACTTCAACAATTACGTTTTCGAAAAGGAAAAGGAAAACTACTACGAGCTTCAGTGGCGGAAAGACTATATGGATGTCGACCTTGATACCTCGAGGATGCAAATGCCGGTTGCAAGGGTCTACCGTACCGCATTCTACAACAACTATACAGCTACACAGATTGATTTTAACTTCCTCAACAACGCGTACCAGGCATATAACGGAGGGGCTCCCTATTTCAACCCCGGGGTTAACATGCTTCTTAAAATCGGCACCCTCGACCTTTTTGAAGATTACAGGATCACCGGCGGGTTCAGGTTCTCAGGTAACTTTGACAGCAATGAATATCTCCTCAGCCTCGAGTCTCTGAAAGGTACTTTCGACAAGCAGCTCATCTTCCACAAACAGGTCTTCGACAGTTACAATGACACTCTCTACTACAAGATAAAAAGCTACAGCACATATTTCTCCCTTCGAAAACCCCTGAGTGCTGTTCTTGCACTGAAAGGCACACTGAGCTACCGGTATGATGACTATGTGATACAGGCGACTGACATGACCAGCCTCATGGCGGAAGGCTTCACCCGTCACTGGGCAGGACTCAAGGGTGAGATTATTTATGACAATACCCGAAAAAGGACCATCAATATTTACTACGGCACCAGGTTCAAGATCTTCGGCGAGTATTACCGCGAGCTGAACAGGGCAAAGAGTGATATGTTCGTTGTCGGTGCCGATTTCAGGCATTACCAGAAGATACACCGTGACCTGATATGGGCAAACCGATTTGCTGCCAGCAGTTCTTTCGGACCGTCGCGGCTCATTTACTATATGGGCGGCGTTGACAACTGGATGGGCTACCTGTTCAATAAGGTCCCGATGTTTGACCAGAGTGTTCCGGTTGATCCCTCTGTCAATTATGGTTTCCAGGCCCTTGCTACAAATTTGCGCGGATTCAGCCAGAACATCCGTAATGGTAGCAACTTCGCACTGATAAACAGTGAGATACGGTGGCCTGTTATAAGATACTTTGCCGGCCACCCGCTGAGGTCCAGTTTCCTTAACAGCGTACAGGTTGTAGCTTTCGGTGATGTCGGGATGGCATGGTCAGGCTGGAATCCCTGGGGTAATGAGAACTACTGGTCTGATAAGGTTTACGAGAACGGTCCGGTGGTGGTGACGCTGGATGCTATGCGGGAACCCCTCGTTGCAGGATTCGGTTTCGGCGCCAGGGCTCAGTTATTCGGTTATTTTGTAAGGGGAGACCTTGCCTGGGGTATTGACAACGGCTATATCCTGCCAAAGATATTCTATCTCTCTTTCAGCCTTGATTTTTAAGGAGTGCAGCTTATGGAGCTCCTGAAAAAGAAAATTATTAACGGCGCTCAGGCCCTCCTTCCGGAACTTGTGCGTGTCAGGCGTCACATCCACATGCACCCCGAACTTTCTTATGCAGAACACGAGACAGCAGCTTTCGTAAGCCGGAAGCTTGCTGATCTTGGAATTGAACACGAAACCGGAATTGCCGGAACTGGCATCGTTGGAATCATCAGGGGTGAAAAGGCTTCCGGTGGTCTTACACTTGCACTAAGGGCAGATATGGACGCACTGCCGGTAATGGAAAATCAGGGCCCGGAATACCGAAGTCTGAATGAGGGCATAATGCATGCCTGTGGGCATGATGCACATACCTCCATACTCCTTGGCACAGCTTCGATGCTGCAGAATATGCGGAGCGATCTGGCCGGCAATGTCCTGCTTGTATTCCAGCCGGGAGAGGAGAAAGCGCCAGGCGGCGCGAGGCTGATGCTCGAGTCAGGTATCTTCGAAAAGTATAAGCCTGATATGTTCATCGCGCTGCACGTGCTGCCAGATCTTCCCACAGGCACCGTAGGTTATCATTCAGGACCCTACATGGCTTCCTGCGACGAGATTTACATCACAGTAAGAGGCCGTGGCGGTCATGCGGCACAGCCTTCGCAATATACTGACCAGATTTATATCGCCTCTGAACTTGTGCTCACCCTGAAGGATACCGTCAGGAAAATGAGTGAAGAAACCGGACCCGCATTACTGGGCATCGGTCGTATTTCGGGCCGGGGTGCCACCAATGTGATACCCGAAACTGTTGAAATTGACTGTACTTTCAGGGCCTTCGACGAGGATCTGCGAAGAAGAGCCAAAGAGACTTTCCGAAGTATAGCCTCCACAATTGGTGTGAAATACGGAGTAACTGTCGATCCGCATATTGTCGAGGGATACCCGGTGCTTGTAAATGACCCTGCACTTGTCGAAAAGGCCAGGGAGCTAAGCACAGCGCTTCTTGGATCTGCCCGCGTAAGGGATATGCCAACGAGAATGAGTTCGGAAGACTTTTCGTTCTTCAGTGAACGGTACCCTTCTTTCCTGTTCAGGATCGGGGTTACACCTGAAGGCCAGCCTGCAAAATTGCTTCATACTCCTTCTGCCGATATTGACGAGAATGCAATGGTAACCGGGGTGGCGAACATGACCTGGCTGACAGTGAATCTGATTACCGGGAAAACCCGTTGAAAATAATTTCTTTTTTATTTAGGAACTTATGAAAATAACCGATATTTTTGCGGCATTAATTATTAAAGACAAAAATAATGGCTTACAAAATTAATGAGGATTGCACAGCTTGCGGAACCTGTATAGATGAATGTCCGGTAGAGGCTATATCCGAAGGTGATATCTATAAGATTGATCCCGATATATGTACCGATTGTGGTGCCTGCGCCGACGTTTGCCCTGTTGAGGCAATTCATCCCGCAAATTAGACCGCACTGCTTGCAGGAAAACCGGAAGCTGTCTGAAAGGGCAGCTTCTTTTTTTTACCCCGGATTGTACCTGGCACCTGACAGCACAGTCTGGAAATTGGTAATTTTCATGAGCTCCGCCAGCGTCACCCGTGGATTGTTTCGCATATACCTCTCTATTATACGGTAGCCGGTCCAGACCACAGCCCTGCCTGGTGAATCTTCAGTGAAATAACTTGTGAAAGGTGCTTCACCCGTAAATTTTCTTATCAGGAACCTGTCAGTGGAAAAGAGCATGTCTTTGCTTACAAGGTATTCCCATATCATCGCCTCATTTTCAGTGCAGAAATCAAGCTGATTCTGCCGGAATCCGAACAGCACCGTGTCAGGCAGGTCCGGAATCATGCAGCGCGTAAAATAGAGCAGCTTCGCTTCATGCATCATCGTATTCAACAGATTAACCGGGCCATATCCCATTGCACTGTAATCCCACTCGGTGGTCGCCCAGGCATACATACAGTCGGGAACTGTATAGACAGGAGTCATTTTACGCGACTGATAATCATAGATTCCGAGTGAGGGGTAGTATTTTGAATCTGCCCCCAGGTACCTGTCGAGGCTGATCATCAGAAGGGAGTCGTCTATGATGATGCTGTTGTTGAACACTGTCATACAGGTAACTATCTCCGGCACTTCGGCACCGGGGAAATAATAGATGTAGTGACTGAAGGCGCTTTCAAGGTCCTCCTCAAGAAGTTGAGTATCGGGCCAGACCCGTTTCACATCATCCCACAGAGCGAGGTTCTGAAGGTCAGTGGCAAAAAGGATGAACGACGATTTCCATTTTTCATCAGCGGGGTCTCCAAGACCCAAAACATTACTGTAGACATTCAAAGCTTTTCCGAAGGTCTTGCTAAGGGTGTCTGCCTTTGCGCTAAGCTGCGGCGGCGGGGTTTCGAATATTTCGCTGCCGAGATCCCTGATGTTGATATTGCATTCCACCCCGGTGAGGTCAACCCTGTAAGGATTGCGGACACAGGCCGTCAAAAGGATGACAAAAAACAGTGCGGCTGAGAAAGTGACATGAATTACTCTTGATCCCATAATACGGAATAGCTGATTTTATGCACAAAATAAGGACATTTATTTATAATTTTGTCAGGCAAAACCAGGTAAGATGAAAAGAGAGAGAAACAGTTCACTGACTATCGCTGTCATAGTGTTGCTTTTAGCAGTAACCACTGCGAGAAGTAAAGCCCAGGATTTCGAATTCGGCATACATGCCGACCCGCTTATTACCTGGATGAGTTCAAACTCGTCGGGATATAACGGTGAGGGGGCTAAACCAGGCTTCAGCCTGGGACTTAATGTTCTCCATTATTTTGCCGAGAACTATGCATTTTCATCCGGGATAGGATTTATAACTGCAGGAGGAAGACTGAGCGCCACCCAGCCTCACACAATGGTGTTCAGCAACTTTACACAGGTCGTTGCAGCAGGTGATGAGATGGTTTATAACCTGCGCTACCTTAATATCCCTGCCGGATTCCGTCTCCGCACAAACCAGATTGGTTACCTTACACTCTTCACCGATCTCGGACTGGATTTCCGTGTTCTCCTTAAGTCGACCGTGGATATTCCCCAGAACCAGATCAGCAAGGAAAATGCAAAAACTGAAGTACGCACCATGAACGTGGGATGGCATATCACAGCAGGTTTGGAATATGAACTTGGCATAAGAACTTCGCTTGTTGCAGGGCTCGGATTTGACGAGGACTTTTTCGATGTCACAAAAGACCTTGCGGATGTCTTTCAGCCAAAGGACAAATCGGGACTGAGAATGATACGGATCAGGCTTGGAGTAAAGTTCTGACACCGGGAAGATGAAAATTGCACTGGCCCAGTTAAACTATGTGCCCGGAGATACGGAGTACAATAGCAGGAAGATCATTTCAGCCATCGGCAAGGCAAGGGCACAGGATGCGGAAATTGTCATTTTCTCCGAACTGGCAGTCACAGGCTACCCCCCCCTGGACCTTCTTAACAGGGAAGAAATAATAGCTGCCTCAATGGATGCAGTCAGGGAGATTGCTTCCCACTGCATCGGGATAGCAGCAATTGTAGGAGCTCCTTCCCCAAACACAGGCGTCTACGGAAAGGGACTCCATAACTCCGCCTTTTTCATGTATGACGGCAAGGTCAAGGCAGTCATCAACAAAGCCCTCCTGCCCACATATGACGTCTTCGACGAGGCACGGTATTTTGAGCCGGGCAATCTTTTTCAGGCCATCGAATACAAGGGATTTAAAATTGCCGTGACAATTTGCGAGGATATCTGGGCTGAACAGCCATGCGCTGACAGGGGTATCTGCCGCTTATACGGTATCACACCGCTCGATGAGCTGATCAAAGATGAACCCAGGCTTATTGTAAACATTGCTGCCAATCCTTTCGCTCACAACAGGATCAGGGTCAGGGAGGAGATATTCAGAAAAAATGCCCTTGACTATAACCTGCCGCTCATCTCGGTAAACCAGATTGGTGGAAACACGGATCTTATATTCGACGGCTCATCAATAGTTATTGATGCCACCGGCACAATAACCGGGAAACTCGCTTTCTGTGCCGAAGAATTGCGTGTGGTTGATGTACCGCTTGAAATACCGGGCTACGGTGAGGGAGAGAGTTCTAGGGACACCACTGCCGTGGCTGAAGGCGGATACCCCGATGACATGACACCTTATATTCATAAGGCCCTCATTACAGGAATATCAGATTTCTTTGCAAAGAGCGGTCAGCAAAAAGCTGTCGTTGGCCTCTCAGGCGGAATTGACTCGGCGGTAGTCCTGACTCTTGCAGCTGAGGCCCTCGGAGCCCATAACGTCACGGCACTGCTAATGCCTTCACTGTTTTCATCGGAGCACTCCATATCCGACTCCGTGGAGCTTGCCGAAAGACTTGGAGTAATGTACCACACTGTGAGTATCGAGGAGGCACGCCTCGTTGTTGAGAAGACCGTCAAACCACTATTTGGTGACCGCCCCTCTGACGTTACGGAAGAAAACATCCAGGCACGGCTTCGTGCGGTAATACTGATGGCTTTTACAAACAAACTGGGTGGGATGGTGCTTAACACGAGCAACAAGAGTGAGGCGGCTACGGGCTACGGTACTCTCTACGGTGATATGACAGGCGGACTCTCTGTAATAGGCGACCTTTACAAGACCGGAGTTTACCGGCTCGCCGGAGAGATAAACTCTGAAAAGGAAATAATCCCTGAGCATATTATAAACAAGCCTCCCTCTGCCGAACTCAGGGCAGACCAGCGCGATTCCGACTCTCTTCCTCCGTATGACCTGCTTGACGAAGTTCTGTACAGGTATATTGACCTTGAAAGATCGCCGGCGAAGATCATCGGCGAGGGCTATGACAGCGCGGTAGTAAATAAAATTGTCTCACTTGTGCGCTCCAGCGAATTCAAAAGAAAACAGACTCCGCCGGTGTTGCGGGTCTCTTTCAAATCATTCGGCAGCGGCAGAAGGATTCCAATAATTTCACGTTACTGAAATCATTGTTTTTAAGCAGAATAATTCCGGATATCACCGCCGGAAAATAATTTCGTGACCTGAATCACGACTTTCTGCAACCCTTTTCGGAAAAACCTTCTTAATAAAATTCTCTGGTAGTGATCTTTACAACTCCCTGTATATGTGTGTGTTAAAAAGTGTTAATTTTCATTTTGCCTGACTTTTTTGATAACTTTGCATATGTTGTTCAACATAAGCGTCATGTCATACAAG
>Ga0209373_10005674_pt1 | contig 10090 bp, 4 predicted proteins | sample Higcelweek5metaG_FD_187173 | JGI IMG/M metagenome (GOLD analysis project Ga0209373, IMG submission 187173) | Freshwater pond sediment microbial communities from the University of Edinburgh, under environmental carbon perturbations - High... | ecosystem: Environmental > Aquatic > Freshwater >...
AGTTGTTCCAACATTTCTACTCCTTTATCTCAATCCTGATCCCCTCCGAATGGCTGCTGAATTCAGGCGCATACATACATTGCATGGTGGTAATGCCGTTTGAAAAATATCCCGAATGGGTTGCCCGAAGCGAATATTCAAACACATAAACCCCTTTCCGAAGGTGGTTTATAAAGAAATTCTCCGAAGCATCTTTAACACTTTCGTAGTAGCCCAGTCCATCCTGGTATTTGTACTCCGACAAGGTGCTTACCGGTTCAAAACCTGATGCCCGCATGTCTTTCAGGTGAACATATTCATAATCCCTGTCAGCGCGGATTTCAACCCTGACGACCACTTCATCGCCAACTTTGATCGGGTTAGTAGCTGTTATTTCATTCAAAACTGCTCCGCTGGTTGTATAGTCTTTCAGGTAAAGCTTTTTTACTATTTTCAGGTTTGTTTCGGCAGAGGTAATCTTGTCGAGTTGCTCAAAATATTGCCAGTAGGCGGCTCCCCATGCAATGCTGTTGTTGGGGTTGTACACTTCCAATTTCCCCATGTTGGGATTTATTTCTTCCTTGCTAAATGTTGTTTTTACATAACCTGTTCCTGCTTCGGCTGAGATATTGGAAAGTGATTCCAATTTTTTATTTCCAACTTTTACTTCCAATAGTTTATTGCTTACCAGTTGATCAACTCCGCGCAACAGCAGTGAATAACAGGCAGCAGCAGTTGCTTTGGTTGTACCCCAGTGGGTGGTTTGTTTATTTCGGAGCATCCATATTTTCATCTCTTCAACCGATGCGGTATCGGCTGTTACTTCATTGAATGCCTCAATCAACATAGCCTGTGTTTCGATTGGTGCCTGGTACCACATATAGCCCCGGCGGTTATTTGGCCAGTACATACCCAACTCTTCTGAACGCGTTGCCCTGTTCGAAAGCGATTTGATCAGTTGCGCGGCTTTGTCTTTATCGCCAGCACGGTTAAAGGTAAGCGCCAGCATTCCCTGTGCATATTCTGTTTGTGCCAGCCAGTAGGTTTTTGCCTGATTGTAGTAGTAGTTGTAAGCCTCTTGCAGTTGCTCTTTGTCGAAAGGGGCAGGGGAGAAGCTCCTGCTGTAGAGGTAGTGGATTTGAAGCATCGAAAGATGATCATTTTCCAGATGAAGAATGCTGTCCTTTTTGCTATGTTCATGCAACTCGGTGTAATCTTCAATAATACGGTTGTCGAGATAGCGTTGGCCATTTCGGAGCATTGCTTCTACCTGGTTTTTGTTTTGTGGCTGTATGGCATCTAAATGCTGAAGTTGCAACAAGCCAGTGACGATATGCTGGGTAATGGTCCGGTCGTCGGGCATTCCTTCAAACCATGTAAATCCTCCGTTTGAAGTTTGCTTGTTTTGAAGTTTTGAAAGGGCCGAATTGAGGTTATCGCTCATCTGGTTCAAATCGAAAAAGAGGGCAATGCGCCGTTTCTGTTCGCTTTCATTTTTTGAATCGAGTAGCCAGGGGGTTTCCTGAATCAGCAGCTCTTTCAGTTCCTGGTTTTTCTCCAGATTGGAAATCAACGCATCGGGTGTTTTGATTTTCCATGTTTCAAAAACCTCTTTGATTCGCGGAGAACTGTTCATGATTTTCGTTGAAAGCGAATTGGCAAAGAATCGTGAGAAAACCTGTTCGGAACATTCGTGCGGAAACTCCATCAGGTAAGGCATGGCTTGTATGGCGTACCAAACCGGGTTCGATGTAAATTCAATGGTATAGGCTTCATTCCGGAGGGTTGTCGATTTATTGTCGACCATTTTGTCGAAGCGGTACTTATTGGTTTGCTTCGCCCTTACCATGAACGGGAGGCTTTCGGTTACCAGTTTGCTGTTCACGAGAACTGGCAGAATGGCCTCTTCTCCATCGGTATGTTGCCCGGCTTTGGCCACCGCTTTGTACCCAACGGCCTGCACTCCGGCAGGTATGACCAGTTTCCACCGTATGCCTTTGCTTTCACCCACTTTAATTGAAAATGGAATGATTTTATCACTCTGAAGTAACTGCTGATCAATTGGGTTATTTGTAAACGGATCGAACAGTTGGAGCATGGCATCGCCCAAAATATCCTTATCGCTCAGGTTGTTCACTTTGGCTGCAAACTCAATGGTGTCGCCTTCTCTTAAAAAGCGGGGGGCATTCACCATGATCGAAACATCTTTTTGGGTAATGAGTTCGTTGCTGATGGTTCTGGTTTTGAAATCTTTGGTATGGGCAAAACCCATCATTTTCCAACGGGTAAGCGCTTCGGGAATGGTGAAGTTGATGGTAATATCCCCTTTATCGTCGGTTAGAAGATGAGGATAGAAAAAAGCCGTTTCGTTAAAGTTCTTTCGGGTTGCAATTTGAGAAAGGAATTTTTCAGGGACTAATTTAGTTTTGTTTACCCCATCAAAACTAGCAGCAGATGTAATTCCCATATTAGTAACCATTTCTGCAGCTGGAGGAGGAGGTGATGCATTATCTGAGACCATAATGAATGCAACTTCCTCTTCTACAGCAACCGTCTCCTTGGCTGATGCCGAAGAGTTCACGCCCCTGATCATCATCCTTTGTCCTTTGAGTCTTTGACCATTTTGTTGATAGGGATTGTATCCTCCCCAAAAGTTATAGGTTAGGTTTAGAAACTCATAATTTTTATCCCATGGATTTAGATGCTTGTATTGAAATGAAAGATGTCTTGGGTCAACATTTCTGCGATTTACCTCCATGTTCCATTTGTATTTAGAGTGGTATTTATTCTGGTAAAAAGCAGTTTGCCAGTTAAGCAATGCAAAGTTGTCGAGCGAAGCATCGTAAAGGGTGGCCATCATTTCAGCGATCTCTTTTTCACCCTTCTTGTTTTTGATGCTCAGCTGCCACTGTTCCTTTTCTCCCGGCAACAATTTATTACGAAACGAGGTAAACGAGATGTCGAGCATTTTATTGGTGTAAGGTACATTCACCTCAGTGAAATATTGGAAAGCTTCTCCCCCGGCAATCTGAAAAAACTGAACGGCAAAACCACCACGGTACTGCTCTTTAATGGGTATTCGTATTTCACTAACTTCGCTTCCGGGATGTAACCATTTCGATTCTACAATAGAATCGTCGTGAATGATTTCATACCGTACCGGGGATGTTGCTGTTAAGGTGGTAATCCAAAATTGAACCGTATCGCCTGGCTCGCCCGAGGTTTTTACCGGGATAATCCAATCTTTTGCGCACAATGCTTTTTGTGGTTTTATTTCGTTGATCTGAATGATTTTACTCCACGAAGCTGAATCGTTACTGTTGTTCACTGCATTGATTTTTATGTTGTAATAGCCCGTGTGCAGCGAGGCAAAGGTCTCTTTTAATGACCCTGTTTTTTCTGTAGATAGGAATGTTTGATTGAAAACGGTAGCTTCCTCTTTCCATGTTTCCGGGTTGTTTTCATCGCGAAAAACACGGTTTGGAAAGGTTTTTCTGAAATCACTTTCATCGATCACATACGTGTTGGGCATATCCCATGCACGGTCGAAAAAGAATGTTTCGGGACTTTTCAGCTTGATAATCTCGACTGTAAACTTTGCATCGGTTTTTTCACCGTTTATGGTTGTTGTTTGAACCTTGAAATCGGGCAGGGCATTAACAAATAACTTGTCCGGCAGATCGGCCATCACCACGAGGGGCGATTTACTGATCCTGACCGTTTGGGTTGCGCTGTGGGTTTCTCCATTGGCATCGGTCACATCGGCAACAATGGTGTAGGTGTAGATCAGGTTTTTGTCGGTTATCGATTCATCATCGGTATAGAAGTTGATGCTAAATTTCCCTTCAGCATTTGTGGTTATCTCGTCATCTGTAATAAATACTTCACCTTCGTTTGCTTGGCGCCAGTACCATCGTGATTCTGCGTTTCTTGTAATCCGGTACGAAACCTTTGCGTTGTCGATTGGGTATCCTGCAAAAGCTTTGGCCATACCAACAACCGTAACCGAATCGTTAAAGCTATAGGCGCGTTCGATGGGTTGATACGTAACTTCGAAGGATGGTCTTTTGTACTCTTCAACCCGGATATTGTTACTGCCGTTGCTGCACCTGATGGTGAAATTCCCATTCAATAATCCGGTTGGAATCACAAATGATCCGCTAAAAGTGCCGTATTCGTTCGATTTAACTTCCAACGATGAAACCTTGTTCCAATTGGGATCCAATAATTCAACCGATTCTTTATTGCCTGGAACAATTTCAGTTGAATTTTTTTGGGATTTCAGCATAAGACCCTTGAAATACACGGTTTGTCCTGGTCGGTAAATTGCCCGGTCGGTATAGATAACGGTTTGTTGGTTAACTTCTTCCGAATTATAATGGTAAGAATAGAAAGTGGGAACTAAAAGTGTATCTCCACCTTGCGATATGTAAATTTTTAATTGATGGTTATTCCCCTCATGATAAACCATTCCATCGCTATTGGTCATAAGGGTTTTCTCAATCTTAAATTTCAATGTTCGTTCTTCATAATTGTAGTAGGGACTATAAAATTCGGCTTTAATATTTGCCATGGGAATTCCGTTTGCCCTGTTATTTATGGATACGCATTCACTATCGCCCGAGTTTCTTTTTGAGCAAAACAGGTTGGTTGAATTGATGGCAACAGCTATGGTTTTAGAATCTTTCGAAAATTTTGCCTTATTGGAAACAACCAGAACATAGAACCCTTTGTCGAGCGGTTTGACTGGTACTTCAACACTACGTAATTTGAAATCGCCCGAATCGGGTAGTGATTGAATCCACTCTTTTATTGTTCGTTGAGTCAGAATGCTATCCAACCTCTGTTCGTTATAATTATTTTGAAAGAAAGCGGAAGTTGAATTCACCTTGTAAAGCCTGAAATATACCCGATTGAGGTTCTTATAATTCAGTTTAACCAGAAAGGGTTTATTGGGTATAACCTGCGCTTCGGCATCAATCGAAAGTTCATCGGCCATGATAACCTCTTTCAGATTTTGGCAATGGCGGCAACCTTCTGTTTTAGAAAAATTTTCAATTACCGAATCGCAAAGAGCCAGCACCTGGAGCAACTGTCCTTTCAGATTTTCGGAATCATTATCATATCGAAAACGTGCCAAGCGGTAATATACTTCTGCCTTTGGTTCTCTGTTTTGAGCAATTTTAGCTAATTGGATTAAAGCACCCTCATACAACGAACTGGCTTTGGGGCAGGCACTGTTGCTATGAACATATTCCAACCGGTTTAATTCCAGATCGATGAGCGCGTCGTTTGGTTTATCGTTCAGGTGAAGTTGGGTGAGTTGCTGGTAAAGGTTGATGGATTTAAACTTCAACGAGGTGCTGTCGCTGGTTGTAATGGTGTAGTTGGCAAACCCGTTGGCAAGTTTAAAATAGGCAGGGTTGTTTAATACAAAAGGTTCAGCTGGTTTGGTTAATCCAGCTTCATCGTTTTTATAGATATCCAATGCACGATAGGCCAGAAGGTCATACAGTGTTGGACGTAGGTTGCGGGTATTTTTATCGCCTTCAAGCATCTCTTCAAAAGCTTCAACAGGGATTTTACGTAACCGGTCGGGGTTTATCAGCGAAGAATCGAATTGGGTAATAACCTCACTCATAATCCGTTTTAAATCCCAGGTTTCGATATCGTTCCCGGCACCTTGCGATAGGGTAGTGCGGTTTTGATATTTCCACCGGTTTTGGGAATAGTAATTCCAATACAAATTGGCTAAAATGGAGTGGGCGATCTGGTTAACGGGGAAATCCATTATTGCCATTTCTGCTTTCAAATCACCCATTACTTTCAGCAACGCTTTTTCTTCAAAATAACAACTGTTAACCATTCGGTTATCGATAGCTTTGAGCAGTATCACGTGGTTCTTCTCCTTTTCCGAACGGTTGATGATCTGGTTAAAAACCGGTTCTGCATCGCGTGGCAGACCAATGCCAACCAGTGAATCGGCAATTTCGAACTGTTGGGTATACCAGCTTTTACTTTTGCTTCCAGGTTGAGTCGTTTGGCCGTCGCTTATAATTGAAATGTAAGTTAATAGCATCAGAAGGATAAATGCAGATTTCATAGCAGTATGTTTTTTAGGAACATTCAATTTGATTCATGAGGAATACCGAAAGTTAATCTCAGGTTTTATTGTTTTGAACCAAATATAGCCAAGCTGAACCGGAGTTCAAATCTTTTTTGTCATTTTTTGATATACTCGTAGCTGTTGAGGAAAAAGGATCTTATTCAAAGTATTTTCACATTAATTGTTAAGTTCATGATTATGATGACTAATTGTGATTACACAGGGAATAGATCTGTAAACGAAAATAATAGATTAAAGAATCTCATTGAGATTTAAAAGGAAATATGTAAATTGCCTCTTAATGTTTAAGTTGTTCTTTTAAACATGAATTTAACCAGACCAAACACGAACGTTATGCTGCGAACATGTTTTTTACTTTTATTCTTGTTTCCATTTCTTTGTGGTTATTCTCAAGATAAGATCATATTACATTTAGACAACAATTTCGAAGTAACAGATGATCCTGTTCCCGCAATTGTGAGAACGGTAGTGATAAAAGATAAACACTATTTTCTAACCGATCAGTATTTTGATGGTAAAATGATTAATTACGGGGAATACAACTCTGTAAATCCATTTATTGAAGACGGATTGAGCAAGCATTATGATGAAAATGGCAATTTGTATTCAGTTGGAAATTATAAGAATGGCAAATTAACAGGAGAATGGATATACTACTTAACGAATAGTTCGGACACGGTCGATTACCAGACGGCAGAAGATTATTATCCTATATTGAATGACAACTGTTCTTTTGATGCTTCAGTATATTCAGAAAATGAGCTTCTTATTGCGAAAATAGAAAAGGAAATTTTAAAGTTTACCTATTCAGGACTTAAACTTCCCGCACGTAGTCGAGACATCTTCTCTAATTATAAAGTAAAAGTCGAATTTGTACTTGACACAGATAGCTTGATAAAATGCCCAAAGATTGAAAATGAAAACATTGATTTAGTATTTGAGATATTGAGAGTTTTATTTCTTTATAAAGGCAACCTTGTTTCTGAGAAGCCAATTAAACTTAAAATTCCAATTCTTTTCAATTATTCTGCAGAAAATAAAGCAGATCAAATTTCTTTAATGGACTCAAAGGATTCTGAAAATGGGGATGAGGGAGTATGGTTTGCAGATGAAAATGCTACTTTCTCGGGAGGTGATTTGAGAGCTTTTCAGTCATGGATGGAAGAAAATTGTCGTTACCCAGCTGACGCTGCATTAGCAGGTGTTATGGGAAAGGTAATTGCTCAATTTGCTGTGGATACAGAAGGTAATGTTTGCGATATTAAAATAATTCAAAAGGTTCACCCTTCCTTAGATAAAGAGTTAATACGAATTCTGAAATGTTCTCCTAAATGGACTCCTGGAGTATTAAATGGTAAGAAAGTAAAACAACTCTTTGTAGTTCCATTATCGTTTTTGCTTCGGTAAAGGAAATTTTTCAAATTTGGAAAACCTATCGTTCCTCATCTCAATAAAGGTGATGGTAATTTCACCTTTTTTCAGTTGTTCCGTCGGCATAACGGGCAAATCTTCCGGCATTTCGTTCGTGTACGGGATCAAAACTGTCCCACGGCCAACCGCCAAATTCTGTTTTCCGGTAATCGGCGTATGCTTCCCTGATCTCATTCTCCGTAGTCATTACAAAGGGTCCGTATTGCACCACCGGTTCCTGAATGGGTTCCCCTTCAAGTAGGAGCAGATAACTTTCCTTTTCTCCATTGGTTATCACGATTTCTTCATCACCTGCCAATTTTACCCTGTTTGATGATTTGATCACTTCATTTTCAATGTGTATAACTCCATCGCCCTCATAAAAATAGAGATTTCTGTTTAATGCTTCTGATACAGGAGGTAATGTTATAATAGCATCCGGTTCCATTCTGATCAGGAAGATACCCACATGGTTCTTCTGTTCATTTGCCCAGGAGGCAGGGCAGGGGGTTAAGCTTTCTGTTCCCTGGATGCTGCCCGCGATTAGTTTGAAAGTCGTTTTCTTTCCGTTTGAATCGGTTGTTTCTACTTCAGGAATATCCTCCGCCCAAAGCATTTTGAAATAGGGTTCTGTAAACTTGTCTTTTGCAGGAAGGTTCAGCCAGATTTGAAATAATTCCGCATGATTTTCTTTCTCCTGATTGATAAGCGGAAACATCTCGGAATGCTGACATCCTTTTCCGGTGGTGAGCCACTGTACATCGCCGTTCCCATAGCGCCCTTCTGAACCTTTGGAATCGAAGTGATCGATCAACCCTTTCAGAACGATGGTTACGGTTTCAAAACCACGGTGTGGATGTACAGGAAATCCGGGAACAACCTCTCCGTGATACATGCTGAAGCCATCTTTCCCCGAAAAATCACTGCCGATATTTCGACCTGATAGTTGAGACTTGTCGAGTCCCTGTTCTGCATTGCCTTTGGGAAAGTTGTCGTTATGGTGTGCGCAAAAGATAAAAGGGTTTTCCATTTCCCACTGAAAACCTATCCGTTGAACTTTGATTACTTGCTTGTTTGTCATCTTCATTTTTCTTTCGTATAGGACAAACTGGAAGGCAATTTGTTTTCCGAAATCGAAATTAACGTTCCTTAATTAATCATATAAGTCAGCAAAACGGAAAAGCCCTGGTTGTATAATTTTGTGTTATCGGTTTCAATCCCAATTTGGTCAAAAAATTCGATATCGCCCATTGTAGAAACAAATCCCCTGTTAAACCTTACCCCAATGTCCAGTTTGTCGATTAAACGATAAGAGATACCTGCATTGATGCCCAGATCAAAATTGCTGTCATAGATTGATTTGGTGTCATTTGTCGTGCCTCCTACGGTTGTTTTTGCCGACAATCGATAACCAACTTCTGGTCCCAACAGGATTGAAAACTTTTCAAAAGGAGAATAGCTGATTAAAATGGGCGCGTTAATGTAGTTGAGGTTTACGGTTGATTCCAAAGAACCTAAATAGGTAATTTTTGAGCCTCGGTTTACAAATCCGGGTTCAATCCGAATTCCCCAATTATCGTTCACCTTGTCTTCAATAATAAAACCCAGTTGGTATCCCACCTTGTAATTGAAATCACCAAACAATGATTCTTTACCTTGAAAGCTATTGAAATTCAGTCCGGTACTGATACCAAACTTCAAACCTTGTGAAAATCCCTGAAAGACAATGAATGTCAACATTAAAAAACCGATTATTTTCTTCATAAATCAAAATGTTATAGGTTAAAATCATGTTGAATAACGGGAACCCCGGGTGTTTATTATCAGTTTTAGGTGTAATTTTGGTTGAAATTTCATTCAATAATTGAATTTTTCACTTCACATTTGGTATCGCTGTGCATGGATATTCCCGGGTAAGCCGGGTACCACGAACCTCCGTCGTTGTTTTGAATGGTTGACTCATCGATCAGTATATCACCTGAATGATCGTTTGAAACAAAGAAGATAGCCGAGCCAAAAGCATTTACTTTATTGTGTTCAATGATTGTACCAAGTACCTTTAAAGTCATCGTATTGCCGTCGTTGTAAATGGCTCCTCCGCTACCTCCTCCCGGTGTATTTGAATCAGCCGGGTTTCCACCATTTCCAATGGCGCGGTTATACGAGAAAACACTGTTAATGATGGTCCATGAAACACCAATGCTGCTGATTGCCCCGCCATTCGATCCAAAATTACCATAACCGGCAGCTCCTCCAAAGGTGCAATTGACAAGATAAACCGGTAGATTATCGTATTGGCTGAATACACGGATGGCGCCTCCACCAACATCGGCACCCAGGCTGTCGCAACCATTGTTGAAGAAACGACAGTTCACGGCTTTAAAACGTCCACCCCTGATCCATATCGCACCTCCACCGTCATACTTTTTCTCCGAAGTGGAATTTCCATCAGCAAAGGTTATATTCTGAATGGTCAGTGTTGGAGTTTCTTGATTTTGACAATGATCTGTTGTCCAGTGTTGTTTTTCGTCGCAGGTATTCATGTACAGGATGCGTGTTTTTCCACATCCGCTG
>Ga0209373_10005675_pt1 | contig 10089 bp, 5 predicted proteins | sample Higcelweek5metaG_FD_187173 | JGI IMG/M metagenome (GOLD analysis project Ga0209373, IMG submission 187173) | Freshwater pond sediment microbial communities from the University of Edinburgh, under environmental carbon perturbations - High... | ecosystem: Environmental > Aquatic > Freshwater >...
GTAATTCCTGTGAAGCGACTTTATTTAAATTATGTGAAGCAACTTTGTCCAAAGATTCATCCAGAGCTTTTTGTATACATTTTGCAATTCCAAATTTATCAATATTTTCTGGAGATACAAAAGATACAGAGTAGGAGCATTTGTCTTCAGTTTTTGCGACTTTCAAATATTCAAACCAAACTTCTCTCTGCTTCTTTGAAAGCTTTTTTGAATCTTTTAATTTCGGTAATTTCTTTTCTTTTAAATAATCTATATTCGAACAAGACAATAAAAATTCATCATCTTTAGATAAAAAAGAACAAACCGCCACAGGTCCTGCCAAAGGACCCCTCCCTACTTCATCTATACCAACCACATATCGTATATTTTTAACTGGCTTGTCCATATAGAACTATAATACCTTATTTGTTATACTAATGAAATGGAAAAAGCTGAGCTTAATTCTAACTTAATACACCTTCATACACACTCACATTATTCCCTATTGGATGGACTTTCAAAGATTCCAGACATGGTAAAACAGTGTAAAAAGAATGGTATGAATGCCTTAGCTATCACTGACCACGGCAACATGTACGGAGCCATAGAGCTCTATAAAGAGGCCCAAAAGGCTGGCATAAAGCCAATTATCGGGGTTGAGGCTTACATAGCCGAGAGAGGCCGAGCTGATAAGGAGCCAGGAATAGACAACAAAAGATACCACCTTACCTTACTAGCCAAGAACAAACAAGGCTACAAGAATTTGATGCACTTAGTCTCCATCGCCAACCTCGAAGGTTACTACTATAAACCTAGAATGGATAAAGAAATTCTTCGCAAATACAGTGACGGTATCATCTGTCTTTCTGGATGTATGGGAAGTCAACTTTCTCGCTCTGTTCTAGATGGTAATTTTGAAAAAGCAGATGCCCTCATAAAGGAGCATCAAGAAATTTTCGGTAAAGAGAATTATTTCCTTGAAGTTCACTCACACCCTCATGTTGAAAATGATGAGAGACTTCGTAAGGGAATTATTTCTCTTGGTAAAAAGTGGGGCATCCCTGTTGTCGCAGGACAAGACTCGCACTATCTATGCATTAACGACCATGATGCTCATAGTACACTCCTCGCTGTTAATACTGGAGTTGTAAGTGGCAAGGAAGGAACAGGCCTAGAATTCGGAGTAGATGACTTCTCTCTTATCGATGAGAAAACTGCACTTAAATATTTCAAAGATATACCAGAAGCAGTATTAAATACAAAAATGGTTGCAGATTTGTGTGAGGATTACGACCTCGAATTAGGAACTGCTTACTTCCCAGACTTTCCGATACCAGAAGGGACAACAGCTGATGAGGTCTTGAAGAAACTAGCTTATGAAGGATTCTCTTATAGAGGACTAGAGCAAACAAAAGAATACATCGACAGACTAGAGTATGAGCTTGGTGTTATTAAACAAAAGGGTTACCCTGCCTACTTCCTAGTCGTATCTGACCTTCTAAAATTCTCGCGTGAGAATGGTATTTACACGAACATCAGAGGTTCTGTCGCTGGCTCTCTCACTACTTACCTTACTGGTATTACAAAAGTTGACCCTATTGCCTACAAATTACCATTCGAAAGATTCCTAAACCCAGAGAGACCATCACTTCCAGATATAGATATGGACTACGCCGATAATCGTCGAGATGAAGTTATCCAATATGCTAAACAGAAATATGGCGAGGATAAGGTTGCTCAGATAGGTACATTTGGAACTATGATGGCAAAAGGTTCCGTGAAAGACGTCGCTCGTGCTTTGGGCTACCCATACAGTGTTGGTGACAGAATATCAAGTATGATTCCACTTGGCTCTCAAGGATCTGCTATGACCATCGATCATGCTATTGATATAGTTCCTGAATTAAAAAGTGCTTACAAGAAAGGGATTCCGAAAAAAGAAAATCAGATAGAAATAGATGTATCTGTAGTAAAAAGGATTATAGACTTAGCCAAGAAAATGGAAGGGTGTGTTCGCCATATCTCAGTTCACGCTGCTGGAGTTGTGATGGCTCCTCGTCCTATATACGAATTCTCCCCTGTTCAGCTTGACCCTAAAGGTGGAAATATAATAACTCAATACGACATGTACAGCATCGAGGATGCTGGATTACCAAAGTTTGACTTCCTTGGAATTAAAAACTTGGCGATACTTGCTCTTGCTGTAGACTTAGTAAAGAAAACTCACAACATAGATATTGATATAGATAGAATAGACTTGCGAGATAGGAAAACTTTCGAAATGCTAGCTCGTGGAGAAACTATGGGACTATTCCAATTAAACGGTTCTGGTATGACTAGATATCTGAAGGAACTAAGGCCAACTACAATCCACGATATCAATGCTATGGTGGCTCTCTACCGTCCAGGACCCATGGAAATGATACCTGAATATATCAAACGTAAACATAATCCTAAATTAATAACTTATATTGATCCGAGACTTAAAGACATATTAAATATGTCTTACGGAATTATTACATATCAAGATGATGTTCTAATGACGGCTATTGGGCTCGCTGGTTACTCTTGGCTTGAAGCTGACAAGCTTCGTAAGGCTATGGGTAAGAAAATTCCTGAGGTCATGGAAGCTGAGAAAGGTAAGCTTCTAGAAGGTTTCGTAAAGAATGGAATGACACCAAAGAAAGCTCAAGAAATCTGGACACTCATTGAACCATTTGCTGCTTATGGATTCGGTAAGGCTCATGCTGCAAGTTATGGGCTTGTGGCTTACCAGACATCATTTATGAAAGCAAACTACCCTGTGGAGTATATGACGGCTATTATGACATCTGAATCAGGTGACATAGAGAAGGTGGCTGAAATAGTCCATGAGTGCGAGAAAATGGGAATCAAAGTTTTACCTCCAAATATAAATGAGAGTTTCGGTGGATTTACTGTGATAAGAGGAAGTAATGAAGCGACAGATAGAACTATACGCTTTGGACTTTATACAATTAAAAATCTAGGCACTGATATAGCAGATGCGATAATAGAAGAGAGAAAGGTAGGCGGTAAATACAAATCTCTTGCCGACTTCTTTGAAAGAATCAATCATAAAAATCTTAACAAAAAGTCAGTAGAAGCCCTCGCCAAATCTGGAGCTATGGATGAACTCTCTGAGAGGAATATGATAATCGGTAATTTAGAAATACTTCTATCTTTCAATAAGGAGCACAAAAACGTAGCGAACCAAGATTCACTTTTTGGTTCTATTGGAGGCATAGAGACCAAGCTTACATTAAGAGAACAGCCAGAAGCACCCATAAAAGACAAGCTTACTTGGGAAAAGGAGCTTCTCGGTCTCTACATTTCTGGTCACCCACTAAATGCTTATAGAGAGAAAATAGAAAAACTTGGAACTTTAATAAAGAAGATAAAAGTTCAATTAAAAGATGGAGTAGCTGTGACAGTCCTAGCTGTTATAGATGATATTAAAATTGTCACAACCAAAAAGAACGACCGTATGGCATTTCTAAAGCTTGGAGATTACTCTGGAAGCATTGAGGCTGTAATATTCACCAAATTATATGAGCCCAATAAAGAGATACTCGTAAAAGATACAATCATCGCAATCCAAGGAAAAGTTACAGTAAGGAATGGTGAGAAAAGTATAATGATAGAGAAACTAAAGAAGGTTGAATAGAAAAAACAAGAAATACAACAAAAGAAATCTCCATAGGCAAGGCCTATGGAGATTTCTTTTGTTGTATTAAATTATTACTTCATCCGCTTCTATTTCCTTCATTATTTTAATTACTTGTTTAGAGTAACCAGGAACTATAGAGTCTGGATTGTATTTCTTAAGGATTTGATCTGAAGTCATTTCAGGTTTGTAATGTTTTACATTTTCATTATTACCTCCTAATGTCTTAGATATGTGTTCTATAGATTTATCTATAGACTCAAATCCCCATTTACATGAGCCCCAACCGAAGTTGTTATAAGGTGCTTTAGGATTCTTACAAGCAAACTTACCTCCTGTTGTTTCTCTCATGGATATAGCTGCGAGTAACCTCCAGTCTATATCATTCTTCTCGGCTTCAAGAACGAATTTCATTCCGTAACCTTTTAGCGGAGCATCGTGAGATTCAAAATATGAATCGATTGCCTCTGCCTTCTTCTTACGAGATTCATCTTCTTGTGTTGTTATCACAGAAACTTCACTCGAAATCTTGGGAGTATTTACAGCGAGACTTGGCAATGTACTAAGACTTGCGAATGGCATAGTCATAGCGAACATTGGAAAGACTACGAACGACTGTAAAACCTTTGAAATCTTGTTTGTATGCATAATCAGCAGTTTCGGTCTGCCAAACGCCACCTTCAAAGTGGATTAGCTTAAGCCTTTGTGATAGATCAAATCAACTTAAAACTAAAAATTCCTTATACATCATTACTAGGTTAGTAATAACAACATACTTGGAACTCCTTATATACTAGCACAATGAGCTACAAAAGTCAATGGTTATAACATAATTTTAATAGTCGTCAAACATAAAAAACCCTTATATAATAAGGGTTTTTTATGTTTACTTCATTGACAGATATATGATTTGTATGGCAAAATAAGCCTTTAAAATAAGGTTATAAGACACTTTTTGACATCTATCAATCTTTGTCTTATAAAAACCCTTATTTACCAATATATTTTACAAAATTATTTCCCTAAAACATTTACTAAAATGTTCGGGGGACTTGCTAATTTAGCCCGTGACAGTTCTTAAACTTCTTGCCAGACCCACAGTGACAGGGGTCATTGCGTCCAACTTTTGGAGACTCTCTCCTTTTAGTTAGAGGAGTATCATTACCATCGGAGCTACTTAATATTAGAGAATGAGCCTCTTCTACTACCTGCTCAGCTTCTCTTTCCCCTTCTACATTCATAGTACTGATAAGAGATATGACTTGTTCTTTGAATGCAACTTCCATTTCTCTAAACAATCTTAATCCTTCTTTCTTGTATTCTATAAGTGGCTCTCTCTGTCCATAAGCACGAAGATTCACTGATGAGCGAGTATACTCCATAGTCTCTAAATGCTCTACCCAAAGATTATCTGTAACATAAAGAGCTATTCTTCTAACCGTTTCAAAGAATGTAGCATCTCCTAACGAAGCCCTCTTCTTTATAATCATATCTTCTAGATTAGAATTATCTATGCATAAATTATTCAAAAATCTTTCAATCTCTTCATAATCTCCATTTAGCATAGTTCTCCTTCTTTGATATATAACTTTTCTCTGATGATTCATCACATTGTCATATTCAAGAGTATTCTTACGAGAATCAAAATGGAACCCCTCTATTTTTGCTTGTGCATTTTCTAGAGTATTTGAGATAAATCGATTCTCAATAGGCTGTTCTTCTGGGATTCCGAATTTACCCATCATAGTCTTTATGCGATCAGATCCGAATATGCGCATTAGATCATCTTCCAAAGATACGAAGAATTGAGTTCCTCCTGGATCACCTTGTCTACCGGAACGTCCACGAAGCTGATTGTCTATACGTCTTGCTTCGTGTCTTTCTGTTCCTATTACGAAAAGTCCTCCATTGGCTTTTACTTCTTCATATTTCTCTTGATCGAATGGAACACCTCCAAGCTTTATATCCACTCCTCTTCCTGCCATGTTTGTAGCGACAGTCACAGCACTCTTATGACCAGCATTTGCTATTATCTCTCCTTCTCTTTCATGATTCTTTGCGTTCAGAATTGTATGAGGAATACCAGCTTGTGTAAGATAGGCAGAGAGAAGTTCATTCTTCTCAATGGATACTGTACCGATGAGGACTGGCTGACCTTTTTTATAAAGTTCTTTAACCTTGGTGGCTACTGCTTCGAGCTTACCTTTCTCTGTTTGATAAATTAAATCATTAAAATCTTTTCTCTCAACAGGACGATGAGTAGGAATAACAATAACATCGAGTCCGTAAACTTTCATAAATTCTTCTTTGGAAGTTTCAGCTGTTCCTGTCATACCTGCTAGCTTCTTATAAAAACGGAAATAATTCTGAAAAGTAATAGAAGCGACAGCACGAGTCTCCTTCTCTATCTTTACCCCCTCTTTGGCTTCAATAGCTTGATGAAGACCTTCACTCCAACGACGGCCGGGTTGAAGTCTTCCTGTGAATGAGTCTACTATAATAACTTCTCCATCTTTTACAACGTAATCTTTATTATTCTCATAAAGAGCACGCGCTTTTACAGCGGTCTCTAAGTGATGCACATACTTGATACCCTTCTCTGTGTAAATATCAGAAATACCTAGTAATCCTTCTGATTTTGTGATACCTGCATCAGTTAGAGATATTGCTCTAAGCTTCTCATCAACAGTATAATCCTCTTCGGGAGTTAAGCTCTTTGCAATATCTGCAAAAGTATAATATAAATCTTCACTATCTTCTGCGGCAGATGAGATAATAAGTGGAGTACGAGACTCATCGATAAGTATAGAGTCTACCTCGTCCACAATAGCAAAGTAATGATTCCTCTGGACAACATTGTCTATACGATTAGCTAAGTTATCACGAAGATAATCAAAACCAAACTCGTTATTAGTTCCATAGACGATATCACAATCATAAGCTTCCTTCCTGGAACAAGGTCGTAGAAATTCGTATTGAACTTTAAATGCACTTAATTCTTTTTCCTCATCTTCTTCCCTGTCTATATGTGATGGATCAAAGATATAAGAAGTGTTCTGAGAGTTTACAACTGAAACAGAAATACCGAGCATAGAGAATAATGAACCCATCCAAACTCCATCACGACGAGAGAGATAGTCATTCACTGTGACGATATGAACACCAAGCCCAGTGAGTGCATTTAAATACGCAGGACAAGTAGCGACGAGAGTCTTACCTTCACCAGTACGCATCTCTGCTATGTTACCCTTATGAAGAGCAATACCTCCTATCATCTGAACATCATAGTGTCTTTCATTGCGAACTCTTTTAGAAGCTTCACGAACCAAAGCGAAGGCTTCTGGTAATAAATCATCGAGTGACTCTCCGTTGGTATGTCTGGTTTTAAATTCAGCTGTTTTAATAGCAAAGTCTGTATCGTCTAATAGTTTAAAGCTATCTTCTAAATCGTTTATCTTACTTACAATAGGCCTCCATTTCTTAATGGTTTTCTCATTCTCATTTCCAAATAATCCTTTTATTATATTCATAACTTCTATATTTTAGCACACTTAAACATTTATTAAAAATGTTAGTGCGACCATTATAATATGGTTTAGCAAAAAGAAAATCCCCGATAGAGAGGGGATTTTCTAAATAAGCTATGTTAGGAAATTACTTCTTTCCTTTCTTTGCTACTTTCTTTACAACTTTCTTTGCAACTTTCTTAACTACCTTCTTAGCTGCTTTCTTTTTTGCTGCCATATATTTTTTTGAAAAATTATTTTTAAAAGATGTATGATTTCACGACCTTACAAAATTTTTTTATAAAAAATATTTTGTAAAAAAATTAATCATACTCACACATATATTATCTTACAAATAAAAAAATACTGCAATAGTTTTTTACAAAAAAACTGTGGATAACTTTTTTATTTTAAAATTATTTTTTAAAATAAAAAATTATAAAAAAATATTTAACAGAAAAATATAAAATTATTTTTAAAAATAAATTTTGTATAAATAAAAATGTAACGCATCGTGACGGTCGTCACTATGTGTTACAAACTGAAAATAAATAAAAAATATGAAAAACACCATGCTTTGGACATGGTGTTTTTCATATAATTGATTTGTATCTATAAGCCGGGTTCTGTGCCCTTCCAACAAGTTGTCAGGGTGATAGATATTTATCTAGGATGTAGATTACTCTACACCTCAAGCGATTCTTTCCGACCGAAGTCGGAACACGATCTTGCACACATGTAAGGATTTAGCCGTTTCAACCTTCAATTTCATTCTTACGAATTTATATGAAGACTCATCCATTACTGGATGCTATTCCCTTTCGAGTTTATAGCGTCTCTGCTCGCACCTCGCTCCTTGCGGAGGATGGGTATTACCCACTACACTTATCTAATTAAATAGACTATGTGCCCGGACTTTCCTCACTCTAATAAATTAGAGCGTGTCTATCCAATACAAACCTTACAGAGTATATCAGATAATAAAACACTTGACAAGAAGCAAACAATTTGCTATACTCAGTTTAGTGAGTTAGTTCCAACGTTCAGTCATATTTATATTAACTGAAACAATTGCATAGCAAAATCCCTCCGAGCAATCGGAGGGATTTTGTATTTTATGTATCTAGCATTTTATTTAGACATACGATATAATAAGTTTATGTGAAGCCCGTTGTGTGTTTAAGCCAGCGGCTGCACTCACATATGCAATTGTGTTGGAGTTTAGCACCCGCTGGCTCAAGCACATAAATAAAAATCCTCTCAGATTTATATCTGAGAGGATTTTTATTTATTAATCTTTAATATAAAAAAATAGATATATCTATCTAAAAATAAAAACTTCTGATTTTAATCAGAAGTTTTTATTTTTCTTTATTTAAATAAGGTATATCATAAATCAATCCAGCTAAAGTATTCTTAATTTTGTTCCGTTCTAGATGTCTTTCCATCAGTCAATGTACTTTTAGGTCATAGCACATCTAGACCATTGTGTAGTCAATTGAGCTACACAATATCGACTCAATAAGATCGACTCACTTCATAAATGAAGATGAGAGATCGATTTCAAATTGAATTATTCCACGAACAGCTTCCGCTACCCGTGCCTTGTTACGACTTATTCCCTGTCACCGAGCTTACTGTAGGCCCTCCGTCTGGAGAGATTTCGAGTATTCCCGGCTCCCTTGAATTGACGGGCGGTGAGTACAAGACTTGAGAACGTATTCACCGCGGTATATCTGACCCGCGATTACTAGTAATTCCAACTTCATGGGGTCGAGTTGCAGCCCCCAATCCGAACTGACGCATCTTTTATTAGGATTCGCTCAGGGTTACCCCGTCGCTGCCCGTTGTAGATGCGATTGTATTATGTGTGTAGCCCAAGGTATCAAGGGACATGCTGACCTGGCGTCATCCTCTCCTTCCTCCCCAACCGAAATATACAATTATCAAATGATAATTATCTACTTTGGTTGGGGCAGTCTCGTGTGACACTTATAACACACGACGAGGGTTGCGTTCGTTACCCCACTTAAGGGAACAATTCAAACCACGAACTGACGACGGCCATGCATCACCTGTCAACTAGTCTTGCGAGGGCCCCGGTTTCTCGGGGCTTTCACGTTGATTTCTAACCTTGGTAAGGTTCTTCGTTTATCGTCGAATTAAACCACATAATCCACTACTTGTGCAAGTCCCCGTCTATTCCTTTGAGTTTTAGCCTTGCGGCCGTATTTCCCAGGCGGATCTCTTAACGCGTTAGCTACGTCTCTCAGAGGGTCGATACTCCGAAAGACTAGAGATCATCGTTTAGGGCGTGGACTACTGGGGTATCTAATCCCATTCGCTACCCACGCTTTCGTGCTTGAGTGTCAGATATGTGCCAGTATAGTGCCTTCGCTTTTGGTGTTCCCAATAATATCAACGGATTTCACCCCTACACTATTAGTTCCCTATACCCCTCACACTCTCAAGTCATGCCGTTTCGTTCGCAGTTCTTAGGTTAAGCCCAAGGATTTAACAAACGACTAACATGACCACCTACGCACCCTTTACGCCCAATAATTCCGGATAACGCTCGGGGCTCTCGTATTACCGCTCCTGCTGGCACGAGATTAGGAGCCCCTTATTCCTGAGGTACCGTCAATAAACTTCTTCCCTCATAAAAGATCTTTACACTCCGAAGAGCTTCATCAATCACGCGGCGTCGCTCCGTCAGACTTTCGTCCATTGCGGAAGATTCTCGACTGCAGCCACCCGTAGGTGTATGGGCCGTGTCTCAGTCCCATCGGTGGGGGTCAGCCTCTCAGCTCCCCTAAGCGTCATAGCCTTGGTAGTCCATTACACTGCCAACTAGCTGATACTTCACAGGCCTTTCCCTAAGCGAAAAACTTTACTCCGGAGAGACTATCGCGTATTAGC
>Ga0209373_10005676_pt1 | contig 10088 bp, 8 predicted proteins | sample Higcelweek5metaG_FD_187173 | JGI IMG/M metagenome (GOLD analysis project Ga0209373, IMG submission 187173) | Freshwater pond sediment microbial communities from the University of Edinburgh, under environmental carbon perturbations - High... | ecosystem: Environmental > Aquatic > Freshwater >...
GGATGTGGCGCGGCAGATCGGCTGTCGCTAGCCGGGCGGCGAGCAGAGGATAGAAGATGTCGGCTACGTGGGCGTTCAGTTCCGCGGGGGGCGGTATGCCGGTGTCGAGCGGGCTGCGCAGGAGCGGTGGGGCGTAGAGCTTCGGTATCGGGGGGGGGAGGAACAGCAGGACTTGGTCGGTGTCGCCGAGGTCGCCGAAGTAGTAGTGTGTCGCGTTAGCAGTGAAGCGGAGCAGGTCGGTGGGGCCGGCCCGTTCCGCCGCATCGTCGCGGCTCAGAGGAGGAGGGGATGCCGGTGCTCCGTGGGCGACCGCGGATGCGACGAGGAATGCGAACGCGCCCATCTGCGAGCGGAGCCATGTGTTGTTGCAGCGATGGAAACGCATAGGTACGGGCTTTGTTTGCCGGTCGGGCGATGCACCGTTGGTGCCAGCTTTGCATGGACCTTCCGCATGCCCGGTCCGCTGAAGTCCGGGGCGTGGCGGCATGGTGCTGGGCACCCGCCCGGTGTGCCTCGTCTGGTTGTCAGCAACCATCGTGGTGCTAATCCTCGGGACGGTCGTCACTTTGCTCGCGGCACTGTGGCGCACCGTTGAGCCGATAACGAAGGAACTCGCGTGTCACACCAAGGCGGCGTGCGGCTGCGGTCACGTTGCGGTTGGTCTCGCGCAGCGCCTCGGCGATGAGGTCGGCGACGACTGCGTCGATGGAGAAGCCTTCCTCGGGCAACTGCCAAGCAGCGTTGCGCCAGCTTGGAATGTCGCGTGCGGTACTGTCGCCGAGGTGGGCGAAATCCAGCTCTTGTGCCGGATCGAAGATGAGGGCGCGCTCGATCTCGTGGGCGAGTTCGCGAGCGTTGCCGCGCCAGGCCTGTTCGCGGAGCCGGGCGCTGCCGGCCGCCGAGATGCGCACTCCGTTGCGGCGATGACGGCGGGCGAGGTGCTGCAGGAGATGATCGGCGAGTGCGACGATGTCGTCCCGGCGCTCGCGTAGCGGCGGCAGCACCAGGTGCAGGAGATGGAGACGGTGGAAAAGGTCCTCGCGGAATGCGCCTTGGGCGACGAGTTCGTCCAAGGAACGGTTGTTGGCCACGATCAGGCGGACATCGACCCGGATCTCCCGTGTGCCGCCCAGGCGGCGGATGATCCCGTCCTCCACCACGGTGAGCACCTTGGCCTGCGTGGCGGGCGAGAGAGCGCCGATCTCGTCGAGGAAAAGCGTGCCGCCATCTGCGGCTTCGAACAAACCGAGCCGGGCCTGTTTGGCGTCGGTGAAGGCGCCTCGTTCGTGGCCGAACAGCTCGGACTCAGCGAGAGTATCCGGAAGCGCAGCACAATTGACGGCGATGAACGGGCGGGCCGAGCGGGGACCGCTCTGGTGAATCCACCGTGCGAGCATGCTCTTGCCGGTGCCGGTCTCTCCCTCGATCAGGATCGGCGGTGGGTTGCTCTCGATCCGCTGCTCGGCTGCCATGATCTGGTCGAGACTGCGGCGCAGCGGTTCGAGGCAGGTTCCAAAGAAGAAAGCCGGTGAGGATTGCGGCGGTGCGTTGCGGTGTTCTTCCCTTCGCTCTGTGGCACGCTGGCCGCGACAGCGCAGGAACGCGACCGGCAGCGCTTCGGGCTCGAACGGTTTGGTCAGGTAGTCGCCGGCGCCGAGCCGCATGGCCTCGACCGCCTGCTTCACTCCTCCGAAAGCCGTCATCACAACCACGCCGGTGTTTTCTGAGAAACTGTGCTCGCGAAGCAGTTCCAGGACATCGCCGTCGGGCAGATGCAGGTCGACGAGGGCGAAGTCGAAACGAAGCTCGGCGAGCAGCCGACGTGCCTCTGCGAGAGTAGTCGCCTCGGTTGGATGCGCACCCTGAGCCCGCAGGTGGGCAGCGAGACGGCGCCGGAGCGGAGCATCGTCTTCGAGCAGCAGGACTTCGCATCCCCGGGGCAGGGCGGAATCGGTTTGCATCAGAGGGAAGAGTGCGCGCCAAGACTTGGGGAGCTTCAATTCTTTTCGGCTGCGAATGCGGTGTCGGTATCGAGATTGGGCCGCTGCAACCGCAGGTGGACGTCAGCCCGGTTGCAGACAACCGGACTGACGGTTTTTCGGTGCGCTGCCGGCGCCTGTGGAGCCGCGGATTCCCACGGGAGAAATTGCGGGAGCCGGTCTTGCCGCTGGGTTGGCACGGCCTTTGCAAAACGATGGCAGATCGTGACGCGCTCCGCGCATCTCCCGCTGAAATCGGTACTCGTTCGGCGACGGAGGTCGCGGAATGACTCGTCTGCGATTCGCAAGCCGGGCATATCGGTCCCTGTCTCCGTCCCCCATACATGACTCCCATGAACCGAAGTATCGGTCCCTCCGCACTTGCGAAGTGCGGTGTCGCACTGGCGCTGCTGTACAGTGACGTGTCGCTGAATTCCGCGGACGAAACGCTGGCTGGCGTCCAGGACGCGGTGAGCCAGTGGTCGAAGGTCCGCGCCGAGACAGTCCGCGTCGAGTCGGACTGGGAGTGGCAACGCACTTTGATGCAATCGGCGCTCGATGCGATGAAGGCGCGGATCGGGCAGCTTGAGTCGAAGCGCGATGAGCTGCGGGCGAAGACGGCGGCCGAGCGGCGGGAGACCGCCGAGCTGACCGCTGGGGGCGAAGCGATGATAGCGGCGGAGAAGGAAGCGGCCGACCGTCTGCATTCGCTTGACGCACGGCTGATCGCGCTGCGGTCCTCGTTGCCGCCGCGCCTGTCGGTGGCGTTGGAACTGCCCTTCCGGAGCATCGGCTCCGCCGAGATCTCTACCGGCGAGCGCATGCAGTATACGATGGCGATCCTGAACCGCTGCGCACTTTTCAACCGGAGTGTGACGTTTGGCGAAGAGATGGTGGTGCTCCAGGGGGCGCAGCCTAGACTGATGGAGGTTGTCTATTGGGGACTATCGCACGCGTACGCCTTGGATACGGCCTCGAACATGGCATGCATGGGTGCTCCGAAAGACGGGGGCTGGGCGTGGATACCGGCGCCGGAGCTGGTGGAGCCGGTGCGAAAACTGGTCGCCGTCGCACGCGACAAGGCTGAGCCGGAACTGCTGCAAGTGCCGGTGCCGGCGGATGAACGGTCCGAAACCAAGAACCTTTCTCTCAAGCCATGAGAAACCCGATGTTGCTGTTTGCCGTGCTGGCCTTTGCCGCGCTCTGCCCGCTGCATGCGGACGAGCCCCTGGGCGATGCGATTGCACGTGCCAGACTTGATGCGACGGAGAAACTGAAGCGCGCCACCGGTGAGCTGGTTGCGACGCGTGCCCGGATCGCCGCGGAACGCAAGCCATTGGCGGAAGCGACCGGAACGGCCGAGACCCGCATCGCGGAGATCGAGAGCGAAATCGCCCGGCTGGAAACCGACCATTCGAACTTGGCGGATAACCGGCAGCGCTTGCTGCGTGCGACCCAGGCGACCAAGCACAGCATTGGATATCTGGTTTCCCAGGCGCAGGAAGGCCTGAAAACGGTGGAGGACTCCCTCCTGCCCGGCGAGAATCCGGTCTGGGCCGATCGCGTGGCCGATCTGCGCCGCGGCGCGGAGAAGGCCGCGCCCGCCGAAAGCGTGTCGCAGGCGATGGCGGCGGTGGAGCTGCAGCTGGCTCGTCTGGAGCGTCAGATTGGCGGATACACGGCGGACGGGCAGGCCGTGGACACGCGAGACAACAGGATACTCGAGGGTCGGTTCCTGTTTGTCGGCCCCGAGGTATTTTTCCGCGCGAAGGTGGAGCCGGTTGTCGGCGTTGTGACGCTGCGGTCCGGGAGCGACTGGCCGGACGTGCGTATGGTGGCCGGCTGGACGCCGACGATGGCCGGGGCGCTTTTCGACGGTGGCAAAGGCATGGCGCCGCTCGATGCCTCGGGAGGCAAGGCGCTGGCGCTGCAGGCGCGCACCGGTTCGCTGCTGGAGCAGATGCGCAAGGGCGGCATGGTAGGCTATGTGATTATCGGCATCGGCGTGCTCGCGCTGGCCATCGCCATCCAGAAACTGTTCGATTTCCGCCGGCTGGCCGTGGATGAGCCGCTTGCCGTACGCGAGGTGTTGGCACGAATTGCAGCGGGAGAGTTCGAGGCGGCCGCACAGGCGGCGCAATCGCTCAAGACCACGACCCGCGAACTGTTCGTCATCGGGCTGAAGCACCGGAACAAGCCCAAGGCCATCCTTGAGGAGCACCTCGAAAGCTATGTGCTGCAACAGCGGATGCTGCAGGAAAGGCGATTGCCCCTCCTTGCTGTGATCGCCACCTCGGGCCCGTTGCTGGGACTGCTCGGCACGGTGACCGGCATGATCAAGACGTTCACGCTGATCACGGTCTTCGGAACCGGCAGCGCCGGGAAGCTCTCGGCCGGCATCTCCGAGGCGCTTGTCGCGACAAAGCTCGGTCTGATGGTGGCGATCCCCGCCTTGGTCGTGCACGGGTTCCTCGCTCACCGAATCCAGAAGCATCTGTCGATGCTGGAGCGGTATGCACTTGAGATTTCGACGGCTAACGAGGAATCGCATCAGGTTCGCCGCGAAGGGATGGAGGTGCGATGAGGACGGCATTGGCCAAGCTGTTGCACGAGGGCGGCCCGGTGATGCTGACCAATCTCGCGTTGGCCGTGCTCCTCTATGGCCGCTGCTGGGCGCTGCTGGCGCAGTTGTGGCGTGCGCGCCGGGTGCTGGACGGTCTGGGGCGGCCCACGAGGGACGCCCTGCCGGCACTGCGGCACTGGCAGAACGAGATGCACGCTCTCTACCAGCGGCAGCGGCTCGTCATTGGCGCGATGATTGCCGCGGCACCGCTGCTGGGACTGCTCGGCACGGTCGCCGGGATGATTTCGACGTTCGAGAGCCTGTCCGCTCACGGTTCTGCCAACGCGATGGATGGACTCGCCACGGGGATTTCCGAAGCCCTGCTCAACACGGAGGCTGGGCTAGCCGTCGCGATCCCGGCCGTGATGCTTTTCTACTACGCCCACCGGCAGTTGCAGAAAGGACAGGCACGGATTGTTCTGCTTGAGGCCGCGGCACGCGAGGAAGTCCCCGCATGAGCCTGCGCTCTCGACAGGGCCGGCAGCACGAGAATGTGCATATCGATGTGGTCCCCATGGTGGACTGCATGCTCGTGCTGGTGATCTTCTTGATGGTGAGCAGCGTCTTCGTGGCCGCCCCCGGCGTGGAGGTTGACCGGCCGGATGTGAGCGGCGGCGAGGTGGTCGACCGGAACTTCCTGCTCGTAGCGATCACGGCCGACGACCGGATCTTCTTCGATGGCCAGGAGATTCCGTTGGAACGGGTCGCGCCCCTCCTCAAGCAGGCCGCGTTCAGCAAGGAGCAGGTGCTGATCATCCAGGCTGATCGCCGGACCAGCCACGGGATGTTCGCCAAGGTGTACGCTGAGGGGCGGAAGGCGGGGATACCCTCCGTTCAGTTCGCCACGGCGCGCACCGACTAGCCGAGACACTGATCCATGGATACTACCGTTTCCACGGTCCCGATCACGTTGCCGCACAACAGCCGGCTTACCCGACTGTTGTGCGGGTTGGCCGGTGGCGCCTGTGCGGCTGCGATCTTTTCCGTCTTGGCTCTGACCCGCGCTCCGCGGGGCCAGGAGCCGCCGGCGGAGGTGAATATCGCGAGGGAAGTCTCGGCACCGATCGAGACACCCCCGCCCGATGTGGCCGAGCCGGTAGAGACGGTCTCGGTCGCAGGGCCTATCCGACTGGAGCTCGCCGCCTCGAACAGCACGGTGCGGCTCCAAGTCCCAGATGTCCCGGTGTTGGTGGCGAATCCGGCTCCGCCTGCGGCGCGACCATCGGTGATCGCGCGCTTCGACATCGCGAAATCGGCGGCTCGGATGCATGACGAGGCCTCCGGGGCGGATGCACGGCGAGTCTACGACCGCAGCGACGTCGACCAGCAGCCGATGGTGCTGGAACGAATGAAACCGCGAATCTCCTACCGCGATGCATCCTTGGTGGATACGCCGCGCACGACGATGCTGCTGATCGTCGACGCCGACGGGACGGTGGGCGACGTCCGCGTCCTGAGCACCTCGAACGACGAACGGTTCGACGCCCGGATGATCGAGGCTATCCGCGGTTGGCGGTTCAGCCCGGCGATGAAGAAGGGTCGGAAGGTTCGCTGCTGGGTGCAACAGTCGATCTCGGTGCAGCTTTCCTCGGGATCGCGTCTGACGCTTGATTGAGACGATATCCATGAAACCAATCAGAATTTCGATGGCAGTTGCGGTGGTGCTCGCGCTTCTCTGCGCCAGCGCCGCCCATGCGAAACGTCCGGGGCCCAAGGAGGATCTGAACCGGATCATCAACGACTCGGCCGGGTTCCTGAAAAACCGGGAGCCGGAGATGACCGCCGCAGAGTATGCACTCTACGATAAGGTGGTGGCGATGCTTCGAGTGCAGCCCGAGTTCGCGATGCAATTGCTCGGTAGCATGATGGCTGGGAAGGAGCAGCCGAGCCCGGCATTCGAATTCGTGCTGGGCAATGCCCACTACAACGCCGGCCGGCTGGCGGATTCGGAGACCCACTACCGCAGAGCCATCGAGCGTTGCTCGGACTACCTTCGCGCGTGGGCCAATCTCGGGGTGCTGTACTATTCGCAGGGGCGCTATGCCGAAGCGGCGCGGAACCTGAGCCGCGCAGTCGAGCTGGGCGACGGGAGCGCCGACACGCTCGGCCTTCTGGCCTACGCCCTCCAGCGCACGGGATGCACGGCGGCAGCGGAGATGGCCTACCTGCGGGCGATTTCCGCCGCCCCCGACAACATCGACTGGATCGACGGGCTCTGCGGCCTCTACATCGAGGGCGGTCAGTTCAAACGCGCCGAATCCCTCGCTTGGCAGCTGGTTCAGCTCAAGCCGAACGACACGCGCTACTGGTTGCAGTACGTCGGGACACTCCTGTCGCAGGATCACCGATCCGAAGCCATGGTGGCGCTGGAGTCGGCCCGCTCGTTGCATATCGCCAACACCGAACTGCTGCTCCAGCTCGGCGATCTCTATGCCCGTGAGAACTTCGCGGAGGAGGCGTCCGCCGCCTATGCCGAGGCCATGAAGGAGTCGTCGGATCTCGGGGCTGCCCGGTTGATCGGTTTCGCGCGTATCCTCGGCCAACAGGGACAGACGGACCGCGCCATGGCAGTCCTCGCGGGGGCCGAGGCAGGACTGCCGGCCAAATTGAGCTGCGATTTTCTCGAAGCGAAGGCCGATCTGCTGGCGGACCGGCAGAAGTGGGCCGATGCGCGGGGCTGCCTCGAATCCTTGCTGGTGATCGAGCCAAGACGCGGCCCTGCGCTGCTGGCCTTGGGCAAGGTGCGCCACGCCGAGGGCGACGACTCCGGCGCCCGGCTTGCCTACGAAGCCGCGGCACAGTTGCCGGAGTCCGGCTACGACGCCCACATCCGGCTGGCGGACATGGAACTTCGCGCACGGCACTACCAGCAGTGCATCGAACATCTCGAGCAAGCGCTAGTGCGGGAGAAGTCACCCACCGTCCAAGAATATCTCGGGAAGATCAAACTGCTCGCTTCTCAAAATGAAAACACATCTCGATAGAGTCTCGGTTGCGCGGCGCCCCTTCTGGGGGGCGGCGCTTGTCGTTCTCGCCACCGTCGGTTTTACCGGGCTCCCGCTGTTGCGGGCAGCCGATGCCGTGGAGACACCAAAGGACCATGCGCTGTTTGTCGGCGGTGATGTCTGCGTCGAGTTCCGTGGGGCATCGCGCGAGGTGATTGCGGCCACACAGGATGCCATCACCGTCCGCGTGGACGGTGTGCCGGTGGTCGTGACCATGGCTGATGTGAAATCGGTCCGGGTCGAACGCAGCCTGAAGCTGTCGGATGTGATCGCCCAGATCGGCGACTTCAAGGCCACCCCCGTTCATCATCGGTCGGATGCTGCGAGCCCCCAGTGGGCCGAGCGCTGGATGGCGATGTCGGGTGTGCGCGACTTGGCTGTCACCCTAAACGACAAGGCTGTCACGGCTCAGGCGAACTCGTATGTGCGGATGCAGTCTTCACAGGGCGGCATGTCTGCGGCGTCTGCGACTCAGAACTGGCAGAATGCGTCGCAGGCCGCCTCCTCCGCTTCACAGTCCATGATGGCAGCGAGCTCTGCCATGAACTCCTTCACGGAGACCGCTGATTCGGGAGAGATCGACGCGCTGGAGGTCTCTTGCACGATTGCTGCACCCAAGGCGGCGCGTGAAGGGTTCCTCCTGCTTGTCACCGGTTACCAGGAACGGAAAGACGGTGCGCTTCAGTACCAGATCCATCTGGAGCCCGTGAAGGATCTCGGTCCCAAGGCGCGCCATATCGAGTTCGTGCAGACAGGGCTTCCGGCCGGCTACATTCTCAAGGGCAACAGCGTGCATCTGTTTGCGGCTGGGCTTGAGATTGCCTCGAACCTTTCCGAGAAACGCGTCGATCTTTCCGCCGACGATGCACTGCTCTATTTGGTCATGTCCTATGTCGTGAGCCACCCGAAGGAGAGCCTTGCGGCATCTCCGCTAAGGATTGCGTTTCCGGCCGACTTCAAGACCCGGGCCACCGGCATGACGCTAGCGCAGCCTCTCTACGCGACGATCGGCACCGATGGCATGGTCTGCAAGCTGGCGACGGATGCGGCCGGCAACGGCGCCGTCGATCCCTATCTCGACACGGTTGTGCGGAAGTTTCGCTTCAACCCCGCCCTCAAGGAGGGCAAGGCGATCGAGAGCGTCGTCGAACTCAAGTTGAGCGACTACATCCGCTGAGGCCCTGTGCCCAGTACGAGACCGGATGAGCGATGCAGGGTGTCCTTAACGGGACGCCCTGCGTGCGATCGGTGAGTCTTCAGTGATTGCACTGTGCGGCTATTCGAAGCGTAGCGCCTCGATGGGGTCGAGCTGGGCGGCCTTGCGGGCCGGGTAGTAGCCGAAGAAGACGCCGATGAGCGCGCTGATGCCGAATGCGATCGCGATCCAGATCGGCGGGATGAGGACGGGCCAGCCGACGAAGGTGGTGATGAGGCGCGAGGCGACGACGCCGGCGGCGATGCCGATGGCGCCGCCGAGCACGCTGACGACCATCGCCTCGATGAGGAACTGAAGGAGCACATCGCGCCCGTGGGCGCCTACGGCCAGGCGTGTGCCGATCTCGCGGGTACGCTCGGTGACGGAGACGAGCATGATGTTCATGATGCCGATGCCGCCGACGATGAGGGAGACGACGGAGGTGATGAGCAGGAGGACCGTCATCGTCTTCGAGGTGGAGGTGGCCATCTGGGCGGACTCGATCTGGTTGCGCACGGTGAAGTCGGGGTCGCGGCCCTTGCGGCGCTGGGTGAGCAGGTCGGTGACCTGCTGCTGGACGGATTCGAGTTCGGCGGCGCTGCGGGCCTGGACGAGGATGGAGCCGACGTTGGGGCGGCGGGCGATGCGGCGCATGTGGCTGGTGTAGGGGATGAGGACGATGTCGTCCTGGTCGCTGCCCATGAGGTTGAAGCCCTTGGCCTCGAGGACGCCGACGATCTTGAAGGGGATGTTTCGGATACGGAGGCTTTTGCCGAGGGGGTTCTCGTTGGGGAAGAGCTGGTCGGCGACGGTTTTGCCGATGACGGCGACCTTGGCCATGCTTCGCACGTCCTGCTCGGAGAAGATGGCGCCGGAGGCGAGGGGCCAACTGCGGATGGAGGGGTAGTCGGGCGATTCGCCCATGACCTGGGTGTTCCAGTTGAGGCCGTTGGCGAGGATCTGCTGGCGGTCGCGCATCTCGGGGGTGACGCCGATGGCGCCGGGGATCTCGCGGGCGATGGCCTCGGCGTCGTCGACGGTGAGGGAGGAGGCGCCGCCCCAGCCGGAGCGCATGCCGCCGGAGGTGAAGTTGCCGGGGAAGACGGTGATGACGTTTTGGCCCAGCGAGGAGACGAGGGCTTCGACCTGGGATTTGGCGCCGTAGCCGATGCTGACGGTGGCGATGACGGCGCCGACGCCGATGATCAGGCCGAGCGCGGTGAGGAGGGAGCGCAGCTTGTTGCGTCGGAGGGCGCGTAGGGAGACCTTGGTGGTGCTGAAGATGC
>Ga0209373_10005677_pt1 | contig 10086 bp, 9 predicted proteins | sample Higcelweek5metaG_FD_187173 | JGI IMG/M metagenome (GOLD analysis project Ga0209373, IMG submission 187173) | Freshwater pond sediment microbial communities from the University of Edinburgh, under environmental carbon perturbations - High... | ecosystem: Environmental > Aquatic > Freshwater >...
TCCTGCAACTTCTGCTGGAAATCAACGAAAGTACGCATGTTGTTTTCCAGATACTTGCCGAGCATGCCCTGCATGGCGCTGCCATAGAAGCGGATGAAGCCTGACAGCAATTCGCTGGTAAACAGCGGAGCGCCGGCGGACTCTTCCTCGAGGATGATCTGCAGCAGGATGCTGCGCGTCAGATCTTCGCCAGTCTTGGCGTCGGCGACCTTGAACAGCTCGAACTTGATGACCAGATCCTTGACATCCCCCAGCGTGATATAGGCGCTCGTCTTGGTATCGTAAAGACGACGGTTGGGATATTTCTTGATCAGGCGAACGGACTCAGGCATCCTGCGATCCTCGAAACGGGTGACTTTGTGTGCAGCGCACCATTATAGCGCAAAAAAACAGGCACCCGCGGGTGCCTGCTCCTGATGCAGCGCAAAAAACGCGCAAATTACTGGTAGTAGAAACCGCCGTTGATGTTCATCGTCGCGCCGGTCATGAAGGCGGCAAGATCGGAGGCCAGATAGGTACAGGCACCGCCAATTTCTTCCGGCTTGGCCAGACGCTTCATCGGCACCGCGTCGATGATCGACTGCAGAATTTCCGGCTTGATCGCCATGACCATCTTGGTCGCCACGTAGCCCGGGCAGATGGCATTGACGGTCACGCCCTTGGCGGCCAGTTCGGCGGCCAGTGCCTTGGTAAAACCGATCACACCGGCCTTGGCGGCCGAATAGTTGGTCTGGCCAGCCTGACCCTTCAGACCGTTGACCGAGGAGATGTTGATGATGCGTCCCCAGCCCCGCTCGGCCATCTTGGCGGAGACTTGCTTGGTCATGTTGAACAGCGAAGTCAGATTGGTGGAGATGACTGCATCCCAGCCATCACGCTCCATCTTGGCGAACATGCGGTCACGGGTGATGCCGGCATTGTTGATGAGGATGTCGACCTGGCCACAGGCGGCTTCGGCTTCGGCAACCATTTTCTGGCAGTCTTCCAGAGAGGAAACATCACCGGCGACGCAGACAAAATCATTGAAACCGGCGGCGGCCATTTCCTTCAGCCACTCGTCCTTGTTGTCAAATTGCGGGTGGTAGGAAGCAACCACCTTGTGACCTGCCTTGGCCAGTTCCTGGCAAATCGCGGTACCAAGACCCCCCATGGCACCGGTAACGAGAGCAACACGTTTCGTCATCATCTTTCCTTTCTAATGTTGATACTTACAATTAAACAACACGTTCCTTGACGTAGCGCCCGGGCGCCGGCTCAATCGGGGAATATTTTGCATTACCTAACTTACGCGGCGCTTGCAGTTTGCCGGCCAGCGGCTTCAGCCACTCCGCCCAGTCCGGCCACCAGCTGCCGCTTTTCTCCTCTGCTGCGGTCAACCAGCCGTCGGCATCGATTTTGGCATCGTCGTTGGTCCAGTAGCTGCGCTTGTTCTTGCGGGCGGGGTTGATGACCCCGGCGATATGACCGGACGCGCCGAGCACGAAACGTACCTTGCCGCCAAGAATTCGCGTCGTCTGATAAGCCGACTGCCAGGGAACGATATGGTCCTCGCGGGTCGCCAGCACATAGACCGGCATCTCCAGCGCCCCGAGATCGATGCGCTGCCCGCACATCTCGAGCTTGCCCGGCACGCGCAGGCTGTTGTCGTGATAGAGGTTGCGCATGTACCAGCAGGCGAACGGCCCCGGCAGGTTGGTCGAATCGGAATTCCAGTACAGCAGGTCGAAGGCTTGCGGCTTCTGCCCCTTCAGATAGTTGCCGGCGACGTAGTTCCAGACAAGATCGTTGGCGCGCAGGAAGGAGAAGGTGGTCTGCAGGTCGCGCGCCGGCAGCAGGCCGCCCTTGCCGATCGTCGACTCGCGCGCCAGCAGGCCGTTGTCATCGATGAAGAGACCGATCTCGCCGGTATCGGTGAAATCAAGCAGCGTCGTCAGCAGCGTCAACGAAGCGACGATATCCTCGCCGCGCCCCTTGAGCACGGCCAGCGCCGAAGTCAGGATGGTCCCGCCGACGCAGAAACCGAGCGCATTGACCTGCTTCACCTTGCAGATTTCCTGGGCGACATGCAGCGCGGCAATCGGACCATGCTCCAGATAGTCTTCCCAGGTCAGGTGGCCATGCGCTTCGGTCGGATTGCGCCAGGAAACCAGGAATACCGTGTTGCCCTGCTCGACCATGAAGCGGATCAGCGAATTGTCCGGCTGCAGGTCCATGATGTAGAACTTGTTGATGCATGGCGGCACGACCACCAGCGGCCGCGTCCCGACCTTGGGCGTCAGCGGTGCATACTGGACCAGTTGCATCAGTTCGTTTTCGAAAACCACTGCGCCTTCGGAGGTCGCGATATTGCGACCGACCTCGAAGACCGATTCGTCGGTCATCGAGATGCGGCCCTTTTCGAAATCGCGGATCAGGTTGTTGATGCCGTCGGAAATGCTCTGGCCCTTGGTTTCGAGCGCCAGCTTGATGAATTCCGGATTGGTTGCGGCATAGTTCGACGGCGCCATCGCATCCGCGATCTGGCGCGCGAAAAAGCGCATGCGATTGCGCGCCTTGTCGTCGGTCGCCGGGATCAGTTCGACCAGATCCCTGGTGAATTTCGTGTTCAGCAGGTACGCCTGATGCAGGTAATCGTAGACCGGGCTGGCGCGCCATTCGGGCGCCGAGAAACGGCGATCACCGGGCTCGGCGGCGATCTTGAAGTTTTCCTCGCTGCCCTGCTGCTTGGCCAGTACCGACTGCCAGAGCGACATCTGCTGATCGGCATATAGCTTTTGCAACGCGGTCAGCGCCTGCGGATCGGCGGCCGGCGGCACGGTTCCGGCCGGATTTCCGGCCTTGCCGATGAAATCCATGAACTGCTGCGCCATGTTCTGGCCAGCCTGCATGAACTGCATGGTCGTAGCCATGAAAGCATCCTTGTCGTCAGATCCATGCGGCGTCATGGTCAGTCTCTTTTCTGTTTGTGAATCGGGGTTGAGCTTTTGGATTCTCCATACGCGCCAGAGCGCTGTCAATGGATTTGCATGCATAATTATGTGATGTATATCGTCGCCATCGGCTGGCTTTACGTGACCGTCCTCGTTGCGCTCAACGAAACGTCCGTCGTCGCCGGCATCGCTTCTTTCCTGTTCTACGGACTGCTGCCCTGCGGACTGCTGCTGTGGCTCGGCGGCAGCCGGGCGCGCCGGCAGCGCCAGCGTTACCGCGAGTTACTCGCCGCCCAGCGCGCGAACGACGACGATCGAGAGGACGCCAAGCCCAATCAGTAGCATCTGCTGCACCGTGGCCTTGAGCTCGGTTCGCTTGTGCAAGCCGGGAATCAGGTCGGCCACGGCAATGTAGATCATGCTCGCTGCGCCCAGACCAAGTAGCGTCGGAATCCACTCGGTAAGCCGCGACAATGCAAAATAGGCAAGCAGCGCGCCGACCAGCGTCGCCAGGCTCGAAAGCAGGTTGAAGGCCAACGCCCGGGCACGGCTGTAGCCCGAGTGCAGCAGAATCAGGTAGTCGCCGACTTCCTGCGGAATTTCGTGGGCGATGATGGCAAGCGCGGTGACGATCCCGAGTTCCGTGCTTTCCAGGAAGGCCGCCGCGATGAGAATTCCGTCAACGAAATTGTGGAAGGTGTCTCCGACCAGTATCAGCAGGCCGGAACGCCCGTGATCGTGGGCCAGCGCCTGCGCGTCGTGCGCTTCGCAATGGTCGTGATGGCAATGGCGCCACAGCACCAGCTTTTCCAGCAGGAAGAAGGCCAGGATGCCGAACAGAACCGTCGCTGCCATGCGGTGCGGATCGCCGCGCTCGAGCGCGTGCGGCAGGATTTCCAGGAAGGCGGCCCCGAGCAGCGCGCCGATCGCGTAGGAAATCAGTACATTGACGCGGTGCGTACCGACCGCGACAGTCAGCGCCGCCGCGACGGTCACGCTCAAGATGCCACCAGCCAGCGCAACGGCGATGATCCAGGTAAGGGTACTCACGGGCACAACCGAATCTGAGGGAAGCCGCGGATTATACGCCCTATGCGGCGCGCTCCAGCCAGATCAGGCTGGCCATGCGCCCAGTCACGCCATCGCGGCGATAGGAAAAGAAACGATCGCCTTCCCTGACAGTGCATGCTTCGCCGCCGCTGATCGCTGTTATACCCATGCGTTGCAAACGTTGCCGCGCCAGCAGGTAGATATCGCACAGCCATTTGCTGTCGTTGGCACACGGCTTGAAGGCAAGACTTGCCGCCGGATCGCCGGCGACGAAGGCATCACGAACCTCGCGGCCCACCTCGAAGCATGCCGGTCCGATTGCCGGCCCCAGCCAGGCCAGGATATTCCCGGGGACGACTTGCATGGCGCCGACGGCGCTCTCCAGCACACCCGCCAGCAAGCCGCGCCAGCCGGCATGCGCGGCGGCAACCACCGAACCCTGACGATCGCAGAAGAGAACCGGCAGGCAATCGGCGGTCATCACCGCACAGACATTTCCCGGCTGCCGCGAGCATGCCGCATCACCCTGGTTAATTTCCGGCCATTTATCGACGTCGACCGCGACAGTCCCATGCACCTGCTCCAACCAGAACGGGTCGCCCGGCAACCCGGCGCGCAGCAGCGCCCGATTCGCCGCAACGGCATCCCGAGCGTCACCAACGTGATCGCCGAGATTGAAACCGTCCCACGGGGCGCGACTGACGCCGCCAATGCGCGTCGTCTGCAAGGCCCGGACGTTGGCAGGAATGCTCCAGTCCGGAACGTAGAATTCATTCACCGCGCAGCGTTTCCAGCAACATCAGCATGTCCGCCGGCGGCGGCGCCTCCCATTGCTGAAGCCGCCGCGTCAGCGGATGTACCAGCCCGAGGCGTGTCGCATGCAGGGCCTGCCGGTGAAACGGCGGCACCCGGGGATCGACCTTGCCGTACACCGGATCGCCGACCAGCGGATGCTTGATCGACGCCATGTGAACCCGAATCTGATGGGTGCGCCCGGTTTCCAGCGCGCATTCAAGCAGCGAGCTGTGCGCATACTCTTCGAGTACCCGGAAATGAGTGACCGCCGGCTTGCCGCCGAGGGTTTCCGGAACCACCGCCATCTTGACGCGATGCACCGGGTGACGGCCGATTGGTGCCTCGACCGTTCCGTTGCGCGCCACAATGCCCGAGACAACCGCCAGATACTGGCGCCTGACCGTCCGCGCCTGCAACTGGCGCACCAGATCGGTCTGCGCCTCGAGCGTCTTGGCCACCACGAGAAGCCCGCTGGTATCCTTGTCCAGCCGGTGCACGATCCCGGCGCGCGGCACTTCGGCAATGCCGGGTACGTGGTGAAGCAGCGCATTCATCAGCGTGCCGCTCCAGTTGCCGCTGCCCGGATGCACCACCAGGCCGGGCGGCTTGTCGATCACCAGCAATTCCTCGTCTTCGAAGACGATGTCGAGCGGGATGTCTTCAGGCTGTTCAGCCAGTTCGCGAATGCCCTCGGGCTCATTCAGGACCAGCATCTCGCCGCCCAGCAGTTTGCGCTTGGGTTCGCTTTCGGGACGTTCATCAACCAGCACCCTGCCCTCGCGCACCCAGGTCTGCAGACGATTGCGCGAATGCTGCGGCCATAGTTCGGCAAGGATCTGGTCCAGGCGCCGTCCGGCGGAGCGATCCGGAACACAAACTCGATTCGACCGAGTTCGGCTATAATCCGCGCGGTCTTCCAAAGGATTGTTCATGATGCGAAGTGTAGCCGCATTTTCCCCCGTCTTCCGCCTTCTGGCGGCGCTTTCGATCGCGCTCCTGGTGACCGGCTGCGGCCTGCTTACGGACAGCAAGGACGAAACAGCCGGCTGGTCGGCGAACAAGATCTATGACGAAGCGCGGGCAGCGCAATCGGACGGTGCCTGGGACAAGGCCGCCAAGTATTACGAAAAACTCGAAGCCCGCTATCCTTACGGGCGCTATGCTCAGCAGGCCCAGCTCGAACTGGGCTACGTGTATTGGAAGGCCGGCGAGGCCGGTTCGGCAATCGCCGCCGCCGACCGTTTCATCAAGCTCCACCCGAATCATCCGACCGTCGATTACGCCTACTACCTGAAAGGCCTGGTCAACTTCAACGAGGATCTCGGTTGGGCCGGCTACGTCAGCACGCAAGACCCGACCGAGCGCGACCCCAAGGCGGCACGCGCCTCGTTCGACGCCTTCCGTGAGCTGGCGACACGCTTCCCCGACAGCAAATACACGCCGGACGCCATCCAGCGCATGAACTATCTGGTCAACGCACTGGCCTCGCACGAGGTCCATGTCGCGCGCTATTACCTGAATCGTGGCGCCTACGTCGCGGCGGCCAACCGCGCGCAGTACGAGATCAAGACCTACCCGACCGCGCCGGCCACCGAGGAAGCGATGTACATCCTGGTCCTCGCCTACGAAAAGCTGGGCATGACCGACCTGCGCGAAGATGCCGATCGCGTCATGCGCAAAAACTTCCCGGATAGCAAGCTCTACACAGAAGGCCTGGAATCCAGGAAGCGCTGGTGGCACCTCTGGTAACAGCGATCGCGCAAGCCGCCTAGGCGTTTGGCGGGTTGCCGACCCAGACCAGTTCGGCCTTGCCGTCCGCACCGCCACAAATGATGGCGTTCTGCCCGTAGCGCTCGCCAAGCGCCAGCGCCTCGGCCACTGAAATGCCGTGAACAAAGCAGCTTTCCTCGGCTGGCCAGGTGTCGTCATCGGCCACATTCTCGCCGGCATAGGGCTCGTAGCCGAGTTCGAGCAGCGCGCATTCCAGCTGTGCCTGACGCAGCACGTTTTCCTCGCTATCGCCTACCGACCCTGATCCTGGATTGTGCGCGGTCAGGATCGCAAAGCGCTCGGCCCCCGCTGTCTCGAGCCAGCAGCGCAGCGTTTCCGACGCAACCCCGAGACGCAGATCACAGCCCCCGCCGGGCAGGAATACGCGGTAGGTCGTCGCCCGGTACGCGGATTCCAGTTCAGTCGTCTTCGCCATCGAATTCCGCCACGCCGATCAGTTGCTCGGACTCGCCGGTCGGCAATGCCTCGACCTCGCGCAACCGGCGCGATAACTGCCGCGTCCGCGTCTCGGCCTTGCTGATGCTGTTGCTCGCCTCGTCGAGTTTCTTCCGCGTATGCGCCAGGGCCTCGCCGAATTTGCCGAATTCGGTCTTGACCGCCCCGAGCACCGCCCAGACTTCAGCCGAACGCTGCTCGATGGCCAGCGTCCGGAAACCCATCTGCAGGCTGTTGAGCAGCGCCGCCAGCGTCGTCGGACCGGTCAGGCTGACCCGGAAATCGCGCTGCAGAGTATCGGCCAGCCCCGGGCGGCGCAGGGCTTCCGCATACAAGCCTTCCGTGGGCAGATAGAGCAAGGCAAAATCGGTGGTGTGCGGCGGCGCCACGTACTTGTCGCGAATGCTGCGCGCCTCGGCCTTCAGGCGAACCTCGATCGCCTTGCTCGCCTCCTCGACCAGCGCCGCCTCGCCGCGCTCCTGGGCATCGATCAGGCGCTGGTAATCCTCGATCGGGAACTTGGCGTCGATCGGCAGCCAGACCACCGCGCCGTCGCCCTTGCCCGGCAGGCGAATGGCAAAATCGACGCGCTCGCCGCTATCCGGGCGCGTCGCGACATTCGCCGCGAACTGGTCGGCCGTCAGCAATTGCTCGAGCAGCGCAGAAAGCTGCACCTCGCCCCAGGTGCCGCGCGTCTTGACATTGGTCAGGACGCGCTTGAGGTCGCCGACGCCGGCCGCCAGCGACTGCATTTCGCCCAGCCCGCGATGCACCTGTTCCAGACGTTCGCTGACCAGCTTGAACGATTCGCCAAGGCGCTGCTCGAGCGTGGCGTGCAGCTTCTCGTCGACGGTGCGGCGCATCTCCTCGAGTTTGCCCGCGTTGTCGGCCTGGATTGCGGTCAACCGGCTTTCGACGGTCGTTTTCAGGCGCTCGAAGCGTTCATCGAGGCCGAGTGAAAAGCGGTTCAGTTCGCGGGCAAAGGCCTCCAGTCGCTCGGACTGCGCGCTACCGAACTGGCCGACCTGGGTCGTCACCGCCTGACTGAGCAGCGTTGCCGATTGCGCCCGCTCCTCGCGGTCGCGGAAAGCCTCCTCGGCATCCTCGCGCCGGCCGCGCGCCAGTTCCTCGCGCAACTCGCGCTCCAGCCGCTCGAGCCCTTTTTCCTGCGCCTCCTGCAGACTGCGCAGGCGCATCTCGCCCTCTGTATCGCGATTGCCGCGCCACAACGCGAGCACCTGCAACAGGATGACGATGATGATCCCGGCCAGCAGGGCCATTACGAACATTTCGCTCATCCGCTACCTCAGCGAGAAATCGACGCGGCTGCCCTTGCCTTTTTCGCCGGCCTCGGTTTTTGGCTCGACCAGGAAGATGCGTTCCGGCGGAACCTTGCCTTCATCGATCAGCCAGCTCTGGACATTCTCCGCGCGGCGCAGCGCCAGTTGCCGCACATCGTCGTCAGTCACCGGCAGATTGGTCAACATCAGCTTTTCCATTTCCTCGACCGGCAGCTCCTTCTGCATGCCGATCAGGTTGCGCGGCTTGGGAAATTTGGCTTCCTTGTAGGCCCGCTGCAGATAGGCGGGGTATTCGGCCGCCGCAACCTCGATCGTATCGACCGCGGCACCCTCGCCGCCCTTGTTCAACTGCTCCTTGAGTTTTTCAGCCTTGACCGCGCGCTCGATGGCCACCCGCTTGATCCCTTCCTTGTCGGTTTCCGGATCGGCACGGCCGGTGATTTCCAGCTTCAGCGAATCGCGGTCGTTGAGCGCCTTGGCCAGCGACTCCAGACGCTTGGCGGCCGCTTCGTCGAAGGTCGCGCGCCCGGGTCCGAACTCGATATTGGACAGCTCCTCGCCACCGCCGAACATCGAGCCGAGCAGCGCGAACGGCGAAGTCACGGCCTTGACGAAGAGATTGACGATGACCTTGATCACCAGCCCGCCGATCGAGAACTCCGGATCGTCGAGCGAACCGGAAATCGGCAGGTTGAGGTCGATTTCGCCGCGATTGTTCTTGAGCAGCGAAATCGCCAGATTCACCGGCAGCTGGGTGGCATCCGGGCTTTCCACCTTGTCACCGAAAGTCAGCTGGTCGATGAACAGCCGGTTCTCGGCCGCCAACTGCTTGTCTTCCAGCTTGTAGGCGACGTTGAGCGACAGCTTCCCCTTGTCAATATTGTAGCCGGCATATTTTCCGGAATACGGCGAGAAGGCCACGAGATCGACGCCCTTCACCTCGGCCTTGATATCGAGGAAGGGTTTCGCGGCCAGCGGGTTCAGCTTGCCGACTACCTGCACCGGCGCCGAATTGGCGTAACTGCCGCGCAGTTCGAGGTCGGCTACCGTATCTGCGGCAGACGACAGGCCGCTGACACGCCCGGCCACCTTGGTCACATTCACCGTGTAGTTGGGCTTGACGAAGAAGTCGGAGAAATTGACCGTGCCGCCCTGTAGCGTGATCTTGCCGATTTTTACCGGCAATGCGGCTGGCTTGGCAGCGGCGGGCGCTGCCTCCGCTACCTTGGGTGCGGTGACCGGCATCGCGGTGTCGGCAGGTTTCCCGGCACCCCCCGACGTCCGAACGATGTCCTGGAGATTCAGCCGGCCTTCCTTGCTGAGAATGAGGCGCGAGTAGAAGTCGGTCAGCGCCACCTCGCCGACATTGACCGCCATCGGCTGCAGGCGGAAATCGATACCGCCAAAATGCAGCGATTTCCACTTGAGGAAATCGGCATTGTTTATCTTGTCGACCGCAATCAGGTCGCCCAGTGTCAGCGATCCCTTGTAGCCGGCGCTCAGGCCATCCTTGTCGATCTGGGCGGTGACTTCGCCGCTGTTGGAAACCTGGCCGCGCGTCAGCTCGATGTTCAGGAAGTCGGTGAAATACGACTGCAGCGGCAGGAGCGGGATCGCCTGCGTTTCCACCTTGAGCGTCGTCAGCAACGGCACCAGCTGCACGCTGCCATCGACCTTGAGGCTGCCCTTCTGGTTGATGCGGCTCTTCAGTGAAACGTTGCCCTTCTTGCCCGGCTCGGTCGACAGGTTCTCCGCCGTCAGGCTGAAGCCGTCGATAACCTGCA
>Ga0209373_10005678_pt1 | contig 10086 bp, 7 predicted proteins | sample Higcelweek5metaG_FD_187173 | JGI IMG/M metagenome (GOLD analysis project Ga0209373, IMG submission 187173) | Freshwater pond sediment microbial communities from the University of Edinburgh, under environmental carbon perturbations - High... | ecosystem: Environmental > Aquatic > Freshwater >...
TCTGACGGCCGGTTAAAATGATATCCGCTGTAACTCGAGAAATTAATTGTGTCACTCTTCCAGTCAATTATGTGAGTTGACTTTTTGCTGCTCAGGTCAAGGGGAAATCTGAATATATTGCCGTCATGGTGTGCAGGCTGAACGGCAAACTGGGCATTGTCATTATCTCCCTTACCCCATCTGGCGAACTCGATGTCAATCTCATTAAGGTCATCAAGATATGTAAAGAGGCCGCCCACAACATTTTTATCCAGTTTGTCAACTCTTGAATTAATATTGAAAGCATACCTGCCGTAGCCATACGAGTCCTTCATGGTCACTTTGACGCAGTACCAGATCCCTTTTCTTTTTGTAATCTTCAGGTGGAGGTCTCCGTGTGCGTCTACCCACACGTTTTTTTCGGAACAGGAGAAGAAATTACTGCCGGGACTTCTTCGTTCCGGTCCGGAGCCCTCTGCAATCCATTCGAATCCCGAAAATGAAAAAGTTCTCTGTAGCTCTTCTCCTTCTTTCGCCTCCGGTTTCCCCTTATCCCTGCAGGCTGGAAGGCTGACCGTTATTGTCAGACACAAGAAGAGTATTAATCTGTTAAACATTACGAAATGTGCATTAAAAGTGTGTCCCGAAAGTAGTAAAAATTTATCCCCTGAAATCTTCCGTTTGTCAAAATAGCATCTCCTTTGACAAGGTGAGAAATGATAAGTCTATTTTTCTTATAATCAGTGCAATAGTGCCAGTGTTTGTCTGAAAAGATGCATTCGGGATGAATTGCCGGTAAATTTGAAGGCCATTTTGACGAATGGACTCAAACCGGTCGTCAGTCGTTTCTGACTGTAAATAAACCCTGCGAAATATTTGACAAGCGGTTTTATAACTGCACGCTAATTACCACTAAATGGGCTTTAGCTGCTTGCGGTGCGTATATATGTGTCATACCTTTGCCTTGAAAAGATTGGAGAAGTAACAGTGAAAACATTTTACCAGATATCATCAAGTGCCACCGGAACAGTAGTGCTCCGGAAAAGGAAAATTGCCAAAGCGCTCAGGTGGTGGCTGCGTGAAAACGGAATAGTTTTCGACTACACATATTTCACCTCATAAATTACTGTGCGTTAACGAATAATTCAAAAATAATGGATTCAGGAACTGTAGAAAGCAATTCGGATGTCATCAGGGGTCAGAATCTCAGAAACATTTTTCAGGGAAAGATAGCAACCAGGGAAAGCAGTTATACCAGGTTCTTCGGTGAACTGGCCTCAGAAGTGCGCGAAGACCTGTTCAATTATCTTGACCGCCTGGGTCTTGTAAATGACTCACACCTGCTTGTCATACCTTCCACTCACCATTATTTCTACGAGGCGGAAGATATGAAAGGGATCAAGACAGTTGTAAACCTGAAGCAGCTTAACCATGTGAGAGAGATCAGGGACTTTCTGAAAAAGATTGCAGAGCTCTTGCCGAATGACAGCAACTTTGTGGGATGCTTTGTCGATAATCAGACACAGAACGGGTTTGCTGACAAGTACAGCAATCTCCCCCGTCAGGTCTCGGAAAAGGCGGAGATCTTTGAGAACGGTATTGAATCGAGGATACCATTTATCAACAGGATGTACAGTTTCATCGATTCCAGGACTAACAGGTACCTCACCCGCAGGACTGTTTCGCACCTTTTTGAAGAAAACGGTTTACAGATTGCCGGAATGACTGAACAAAACGGTCTGACATATTTCTGTGCCAGAAAAATTTCTCAGCGGATAGAGCTTATAGCGTAGTACGGATTCAGGAAAGCAGCGGAAGAGCCACATCGGAATGTGGCTCTTTTTTATTTACCGGGGCTTACCGGCCGCAGACTTTGTACTTTGCTCCGGTGCCAGCTGGCCAACCTGACCGTTTATGAACAGTTTAACTGTCGCGGATGAAGTTCTTAATGAACCAACTAAGTGTTCATAATGTTTCATTCATTAACTATCGGTTCATGGAAATTATTATAATTAGTCTTGCTGCCTTCTTTATTGCTATCCTTACATTCTTTTCAGGATTTGGACTCGGAACAATACTGATGCCCGTTTTTGCAATTTTCTTTCCCGTTGATATTGCTATTGCATTGACCGGGATAGTACATTTCTCAAATAACTTATTTAAGATAACTCTGGTTGGGAAAAACACAGATAAAGAGGTTTTGCTTAAGTTTGGAATTCCGGCAATCATGGCATCATTTGCCGGGGCGTGGTTATTACTTAAAATCACGGAGATGCCCTCACTCTATGAATATCAGTTATGGGGTAAGGAGATTGAAATTACACCTGTAAAACTCATTATAGCAGTACTGTTAATAATATTCTCTTTGATTGAAATTCTTCCCTCGGCACAAAAAGTTCAGTTTAGCAGGAATAAACTCGTACTGGGTGGGGCTCTCAGTGGATTTTTTGGTGGACTGGCCGGAATTCAGGGTGCTATTCGAAGTGCCTTTCTTATTAAGAGCGGTTTGACCAAAGAAGCATATATTGCAACAGGTGTTGTAATAGCATGCATGGTTGATCTGACGAGGCTTTCGGTTTATGCATCACGGTATAAGGAAGCAAATCTTCATGAGCACTTGATATTAATCCTCATGGCAACATTAGCTGCCATAATTGGGGCATTTATCGGAAATAAACTGTTAAAAAAGGTGACATTAAGATTCGTTCAGGTTTTGGTGGCAATAATGTTATTCCTGATTGCGATTGCCCTGGGAGCGGGAATTATTTAATATTAATAGACACTGAAAGAGCGGGTCTCAATAGTTATTACTTTTGGTCCTAAAATATAAATAGAATTCAAATGGCACAGAATATCCTTATCCTGGTAAATGATGCTCCATACGGCACTGAGAAAGCTTATAATGCTTTGCGTCTGGCTATGCAACTTGGAAAAGACCATGCTGAAACGGAAGTACGGGTTTTTTTAATGGCAGACGGCGCAAATTGTGCTCTTGCAAATCAAAATACACCCAATGGATTTTATAATATCGAAAGGATGTTAAGAGCGGTTGTTGCAAAAGGCGGAAAAGTTAAAATATGTGGTAGTTGCGCTGAAGCCAGAGGCCTTAAGAATGCTCAACTGATTGAAGGTACTGAAATCAGCACTATGGCAGAATTAACCGGATGGGTTGTCGATAGCGATAAAGTAGTAACATTTTAGTGCTTCATCAGGTAAACAGACATGCACCTTAGATTTGTACAGTTCACAATTCTCCTTCTGCTTATTGGTGGGTATAAGGGCTTCTCGCAATCAATCACCCGTTTAGATAGTCTGAAAATAGAATTGGCCCGGTGCGACAATCTTGTTGACAGCACTAAACTGATATGTGAACTTACCTGGGACATGGTAGCCCTGAGTAACAATCCTGAGATTATCAGGTATGGAATGATGGCTTACGAAGCTTCCGGAAGAATTCCTGATCCTGAACTCCATACAGATGCTCTCGATGCCGCTGAGAAAGCTTTCTTCTACTCGGGAAACTTAACAAAAGCAAGAGAACTTAATGATACAATGATAGCAATGAGTCTGCGCCATGGATTAACGCACAGACTTGCATGGAGTTACAACAACCTTGGTTATTTTGCCATCCTTGAGGGAGATTCAGTAAATGCAGGTGTCCTCATGAAAAAAAGTTATGACAATTTCATTTCACTGAGGAACTTCAACATGGCCTTTACATGTTACCGGCTGCTTTTCAATGCAGGTTACAATCAATATATTGATTCATTGTACAATCGTATTAACGATTTTTTGAAGGTGGAAAAGGATGATCGTACCCTGCTTCAGTTTTACCTTGAATTGTCAAGGTTATCCAACTTAAAGGGGGACAGGGGCAAGGCTGCACTTTACCTTCAGCACGCAGCCACAGTAGCAGATAAGCTCAAAAATGATCCTTCGGTTCTCTTTTACTATCTGGAAATAGCTGAACTGTACAATATTCACGAGAACAGAAAACAGGAGATGTTTTATGTTCAGGAGGCAGTCGAACTGGCTGAAAAAACCAACAACTCCGCGGGACTCATCAGGGCCTATTATCAGATTGCCGGATATTTCGTAGAGGTGCAGCAAAACTACCCGCTGGCTCTGCTATACTATGAGAAAATCCTGAAATCAAAACAGGAGGAAAATAGTTTCAATACAGGAAATGAGTTTATTCAGATTGGTGAAATGCACAGGTTATTGGGTAATGATAGCCTGGCCATGATAAATTTTAATGCCGGATTGGAAAATGGACTTGATCGGAGGCACCGTCACACAATCTCATCAGCATTCATGAAACTTGGTGATTTAAATTTTCAGAATAATAACTACCAGGAAGCTTTACGCTACTACTCAAACTGTCTGGAAACAGGCTGTGATTTCTGTCCACCTGTGAAATTCCATGATGCACTGATCAAAAGCGGCTATGCTTATTTAAATTCCAATAAACCAGACAGTGCCAGACTCTTTTTCCAGAGAAGCATCGATCTGGCAAACACGGCTTCCGATAACTATGCTAAAATCAACTCTTTTCAGGCAACCGGTATCCTTTTTGAAAAGACAGGAAAATACAATGATGCAATCGATAACTACTTACAGGCCTATCTTTTAGCCAGAGAGGTTGAGTATCTCGAGGGGCAATCATCGGCTGCGGAAAGGCTTGGCAACCTTTATGCAAAGCAAAACATGTATCAGGAAGCATATAAATATATAAGTATCTCAGGTGCTATTACAGATACAATCAGGGTATTAAACCAGGCCCGGAACCAGGCAAAGTTTGAAAACTATTTTGAATTTAAGACTCTGGAAAACCAGAAAGAGGTCGACAAGGCAATAGCTGAAGAAGAAACAGACCGGCTAAAACTTGTAAGAAACTCGATAATATTTGTGCTGTTGATTATAAGTGTTTCAGGCGTGCTCCTTTATTTTAGCTACCGGCGGAAGAAACAGGATAACCGGTTACTAAATGTCCAGAAGTTAAAGATCGAGCAAATATCAGAGCAGGTACACGAATCAGATCAGGCAAAGCTTAGGTTCTTTACAAATGTTTCACACGAACTGAGGACACCTCTCACTTTGATAATGGGTCTTACGGAGAATCATAATAATACCCCTGATTCAAAAAATACCTTATCTCTTATAAGGAAAAACTCACAAAGGCTTTTACACCTTATTAATCAACTTCTTGACCTTAAGAAACTGGATGAATCCAAAATGACCCTGCAGGTAAGCCGGGGGAACCTGTCAGCCTTTGTTAAAGGTACTGCCGCATCATTTGAAAATCTTGCCAGGGGGAAAGGCATAACCGTCGATTGTAAACAGGCAGGTGAAGATATAATCGGTGTGTTTGATCATGATAAAGTTGAGCAGATACTGAGCAACCTTCTCTTAAACGCTATTAAGTATAATCATGCCGATGGTGAAATTGCTGTTCATATAAGCTCTGACCCGGAGGGACTCGCGAATATCAGAATAAGTGATACCGGTGTGGGGATTGCTCCCTCCGAGCTGACGAATATATTCACCCGCTTCTATCGTTTTTCTGAAAATGTGGCTCACGGATCGGGTTTAGGGCTCGCCCTGGTAAAAGAACTGGTTACTCTGCATAAAGGGACAATCACCGTCGACAGCAAGGTTAACCTGGGCTCATGTTTTACTACTAAATTTCCGATAGAAGAATCCTTTTACAAACCAGAGGAATTTGCCACAGCTGCCAATCTCCCTCATTCGAAAGGCCTGAGTGAAGTGGCCGTCTTTGATGAGGATGATTCAGAAGTTGAACATGCCATTACTACCGATCCCGACAAAAATACAATTCTCATTGTTGAAGATAATAGTGATCTGAGGCGGTTTATTTCTGACCTGTTTGTGAAAGACTATCAGATAATTGAAGCATCCGATGGAGAAGAGGGATACGAAATGTCACTGGAGTATGTTCCCGACATAATTATATGTGATATCATGATGCCTAAACTCTCAGGCACAGCACTTGTCAGCAGAATAAAAAGCAACCCGGTAACCAGCCATATCCCGGTAATTATGCTAACTGCCAGGGATGACAAAGAAACGATAGTATCGAGCTTTGTAAAGGGTGCTGACGACTTCATAAGCAAACCATTTGAGTCAGCAATTCTAATTTCAAGAGTCGAGAATCTTCTCCGGCTCAGAAAACATCTTATTGAAAAGTTCACATCACAGTTTCATTTGCAGCCCAGAGATATAACAATTGAAGATGTTGACCGGAAGTTTCTGCAAAAGACAATGGACACCATTGAGAAATACATATCCGATCCGGATCTGAACATAAACAGGCTGGCGACAGAATTATCTGTAAGCCGAACCCAGTTGTACCGCAAGTTAAAAGCTCTGACCGACTATTCGGCTAATCAGTTTATAAGGCTGATCCGGTTAAAGAGAGCTGCTGATATGCTGGGTCAGGCAAAGTACAATATTTCCGAAGTCATGGATGCGACGGGGTTTAACAACTACTCGCACTTCAATAGTTGTTTTAAGGAACTCTATGGATCATATCCAAAGGAGTATAAAAAGTCAGTTTAACCAAACTTTCCTGTCTTCACTCTATACTTAGCCCGGGGCAGATCATCTTGTCCGGCTTTTGGATTGTTTGTGCTCATTTTTGAACTGGTTCGTTGATAAGCAAACCGGGTTATTTGATTAGTTCGTACCTGAATTTTTTGATGATGACAATCCGGATATAGAATGAGCACAAGCAAGAGAATTGAATTGGTAGATGCCTTAAGGGGATTTGCATTAATAGGGATAATGCTGGTACATGCAACCGAGCAATTTGACATTTTCGGGAATGCCCCTCTGGCTCCTGATATATTTAAAACAGCGGACCCCTTTGCAGGCAGGATTGTCAACCTGCTTTTCTCCGGGAAAGCATATACAATTTTCTCTTTAATGTTTGGCTTTAGTTTCTTCATTCAGATGGACAGGGCTCAGGAAAGAGGCATTGATTTCAGGTTACGGTTCGCATGGAGACTCATGATTCTGCTGTGTTTCGGATACATACTTTCACTTGTCTATTCCAGCCAGATACTTGTGATCTATGCCATTATGGGTTTTCCCCTTATCCTCTTTTACAGACTGAATAAAACCATCCTTGTGGTGATCGCCGCTCTGCTCTTGCTGCAAATACCCACCATTGTTAACATAGTTCATTCTTATGCAGACCCCGACTTCAGGCTACAGCCTGCTTTCGGAAGTAAGCTGTATGGAGAAGCGTATGATACTTTTACAGGCGGGTCACTCGAGGATGTGATTAAGTTTAATACCTGGAAAGGACATATTACTCTGTGGTCTTATTTCTTCTCCGCCGGGCGGCATCTTCAGCTTTTCGGATTATTCCTAATTGGTATTGTGCTTGGGAAAAGCAGATTTTTTGAGAATTTCCGGCAATACAGAAAATCTGTGCCGTTGATTCTGCTTTTTAGTCTCTTATCATTTGTGGCATTATATATTCTTCTGACAAAACTGCCCGAATTGGGTATACCCAGACCGCGTCATCGCTTGTATTACAACATGATAAGAGCCTATAGCGATCTGGCACTCACCTCAGCATACATATCAGGTATCATACTAATCTTCCAGCGCATCCGAAAATCAGACCATCCATCCCTGCTTTCAAATTATGGCCGTATGAGTCTTACAAACTATGCATTACAGCCACTCCTAAGTGTACCACTGTTTTATGGCTACGGGTTAGGCCTTTATGAATATTTCGGTGGAACACTAAGCCTTTTCTATGGATTGTTTTTCATTGCGATTCAGATCGTGATAAGTAAACTTTGGTTGAAATACTTTTACTATGGGCCATTGGAATGGACATGGCGGGCGCTGACATTCGCCAATTTCAGATTAAAATTTAAGAAAGCGACCACTATTGATGAACTGAATCATTGATTTTAATTTTAAATTAAGTGAAATGAAAAGAAAACTGTTTGCAGCATTGTTGACTTCTATGTGTCTCATGAATGCGAATTCTCAGGCAGTCTATGTAGACAGCAAAATTGGGAAAGACGTTAACCAGGGATCAAAAGAAGCACCTGTGTATTCAATTGGCAGAGCTGCTGAAATTATCCATTGTACGGATAATGATCTCTGTTTGATGAAGATCAATCCTGGCATTTACGTTTTAGATGAACCTGTTTCGATTTCTACAAAGAAACCAATGGAGGGTAAGCGTATAATTGTTGAGGCGGCTATACTGCCCGATGATCCTGACTGGATCCCTGAAAAAATGCCTGTAATTATAAGCACCTCAAAAAAGGGCGACCTGGAGGGTCTCGATTATCACTTTGTCGCCGCCTTACTTGTAGATGCAAGCAGGGTCACAATCAGGGGACTGAAATTTCCTGGTTATGCATACCCGAATACAAGGTACTTTCCGATTGCCCGATTTGACATGTCACTGAGTGACCTCCGTGTGGAGCAATGTTTGTTTGTTGGCGATGAGAATGCTTCACACCTCCAGGTAGGGGTAATGGCACACGGAGATGGGGTGATTGCTGATCATTGCATCTTCTATAATGTAAGGAATAGTGTGGTATTCTGGATGTCGTCAGGTGGCAGAGTCAAAAAAGGTAACGGCATAACCAATTCAATAATATATGGATCGACCCAGAGTGGTATCTGGACTGCCTCGGCTGATTCCGGCTTTGTTTTCAGGAATAATATTGTTGCAAATTGCCTGCATTTTTGGATTAAGAATGGCAACAATCCAACTGTTTACTCGATTGAGAACTGCTTTATATCCAATAACAGGTACTTTTTTGCTATACCAATTGACGACGACAAAATGAATACTGAAGGATTTGAAATTAGGGAATACAATGTTCAGAAAGAGGGTGTATTATTGCTCAGACCAAAGGGGAAGGCGACTCATTATGATCTCCCGGTCGATTATCTGCACGCCATTCCCGGCTCGCCGGGATATGAGCTCGGGGCCGGACTCTTTAAAAGCAGGAAATAGTAATATTGGCGCAGTTTGAAAATTGAATACTTACATTGTATAGTTAGAAAAATGCACTCATGAGAAATAAGATCGCATTAATAATAGCATTTGTGTTAATATGCAAAATTGGCTCTGCAAAGGATTTGTATATTGATTACAACCTGGGTCTTGACAGCAATGTCGGAACTATTGATAAACCCTTGAAAACAATCAACGAGGCATTAAATAGGATCGGTTTTATAAGCTCAGAATCGGTGAGGTTGATCTTACTGCCTGGTATATATTACATTGATGAAACTATCAGCATAAAGCCAAAAGGTCAATTTCCAAATACTAACAGGTTGTCAATCGAAGCCCTTTATCTCCCTGATGATGAGAATTGGAACCCCGGGTTGATGCCAATATTATTGACTGCGGCAAAATCCGATACTGCTTTTGATTTTGTCAATTGTGTCGGATTAAAGATAGAAATGAGTCATGTTTCTTTGAAGGGCTTAAAGTTTACAGGACAGCCGTATCCTCAGATGTACTGTTTTCCTATAGCCAGAGATAATCCAAAGTTTGTTGATTTAGAAATTTCTCAATGCATGTTTGTTGGAAATAATGATGCTTCATCTATTCAGGTTGGTATCATCGTACATGGTAGTAAAACCGTAATTGACCATTGTGTTTTTTACGGATGCAATAACGCAGTTGTATTTTTCCTATCCAATAATGGTGAGAAAAGAAATAACGAAATAAAAAATACTATTATTTATAACTCAAATCAGGCCGTATGGGTAAGTGATGCTGATTCTGGATTTGTATTTGATCATAATATAATTACAAAATGCAGACATGCATTTGTAAAGAACCATTATAACGAGACGATCTACTCGCTATCTTCAAGTATCATAACAGACAATCAGAATTATCTTACTACATCTGATGCATCGGGGAAGCTTGTTTCTGATAGCTACAAGATTAATGAAGATAATCTGATAAAAGAGGGGAGTATAAGTCTGGTTCAGGTAGAAGTTGGAGAAAGTTTTGATAAAAGATATTTGCATCCGGTTAATGGAACTTTGGGATCTGAATTAGGTGCCGGACTGTTTAAGTATAAAAAATGA